>ERZ772880.845-NODE-845-length-28052-cov-22.269029_pt1 | contig 28052 bp, 22 predicted proteins | sample MGYA00580577_ERZ772880 | MGnify/ENA primary metagenome ERZ772880 (study PRJEB29015, sample SAMEA2737705) | human gut metagenome | biome: human gut; feature: human-associated habitat; material: faeces | place: China | collected 2012 ... | reverse complement strand
TCCTTACGCCGCGCAGGCGGCATCGTAAACGACAGCTGCGGAATGCACGTCCATGACGATGAAAGTTCTGATTGTTGAACCCGGAAAGTACCCCCGCGAAGCCGACATTGAACACACCCTTGAAGCCGAGCAGGAAATTGTCGGCGGCACCATCGAGGTCGTGTATCCTTGGCGGGACCGTGTCGGCATTGTCTGCAACGTCCGCGCCGTGGGGCAGATTTGCCCCGCCAGAGGGCAAAAGAAAAAGCTGTTACCGCCAAGACCGCGCCGCGCGATATTCGCGGCGTGACCCAAGGACAGCGCCAACTACACACCGCCGCAAATGAAACTGTGCGCAGTGTAACGACCCAAGCGCAGAAGCAGACCCGTGCGCAAAAAATACGGTTTGCCGCGCAAAAGGTTGCAGCTGGTACAGGCAAAACGGCTGTGGCGGTACGCTCGGCAATTCGGCATTTTCTTGCCGATTTGCACAGCCTTACAGCGGTTCTTGCAGCGGGCTCGGGCGCGGCAATGGGCATTGTTATCGTCATCAGCCTTGTGGCACTTGTGTCCGGCTCGGCTTACGGCATCTTCTTTGCCGCCGATGCCCCCAACGCAACGTCCGTCACCGTGCGCGAAGCCGTAGAAACCCTGACCGAAGAATACCGCGACAGACTGGAAGAAATCTCCGATACGGTACAGTACGACCGCCAAGACATTACCGCCAACGATGATGTATACTACATCCGCTGGCAGGATGTCCTGGCGGTCTTTTCGTCGTATGTGTCCGGCAATGAGCAGGGCTCCCCAGTGGCGGCACTGACAGAGGAACAGGTGGACAAGCTGCGGGAAATTATGTGGGCGATGAACGCGGTGGACTACGCTATCCATACGGAAACCGCTGTTATAGAAACAACGGACAAGAACGGAAAGCCTACCACCGCAACCATAACCGAAACCGTCCTTGTAATACGTCTTACCCACAAAACGCCGGGCGAAATGGCGGCAGATTATCACTTTACCACTCGCCAAAACAACTATTTGCAACTTTTGCAGGACCCGCAGTACGAGGAACTGTGGGCGGAATTGCTCGGCGGTTTTGCAAAGGGCGGGGGAGAGGTCATGTCTCCTGACAGCACCCGCACCCCGACCGGTACATTGCAATGGCCGCTGCCGGTTGCGGGTACGATTACCTCACAATTCGGACATCGCGTAGACCCCATCACCGGCGAAGTCAGCTCCCACACCGGCACCGACATTGCCTGCACCGAGGGAACACCTATCCTTGCCGCCGCAGACGGAACCGTCACCGTTGCCAACGGTCTTGACAGCTGGGGCGGCAGCTACGGCTACTACATCCAAATCGACCACGGCGGCGGACTGGAAACGCTGTACGCCCACTGTTCGTCCATCTGCGTGTCTACCAGTCAGCAGGTACAGGCGGGGCAGGTTATCGGCTATGTCGGACATACCGGGCGGGTGACAGGCAGTCACTTGCATCTGGAAACGCGGGTCAACGGAAGCCGTGTGGATTCGATGCAGTTTTTCTCTTAAATTTTTACAGCAACTGTTTAATTGCATCGTTTGTTTTGGTGACTGTTTTTATGACGCTGGGCGCACTCATTTACATAGGGGTCATCCAAAGCACAAGAAACCGGCTGTATCGTTGGAGCGCAAGCTGAATTATAAAGGTGAAGAACGGCTGCTGGCAAAAGAATGGTACGAGCATCTATGTAGACCGCAATGACGATGGCACCGACACAGGGGCGCGCTACAAAAAGAAGTCTTTCAACTGGTATAAGAACGTCATTGCCACCAACGGCGAAGATTTGAACGGATAAAGAAAAGTGCTGTCTTTCCCAGATAGGGGAGAGGCAGCACTATTTTTATGCGTTATAGGGTCTGCAAAAATTCGGCAATCTGTGCAGCGAGCCTTGCGTGGCCAATATCGTTCGGGTGCAAACCATCCGGGAATAGCTCCGGTGGGAACAGGTCACGGTGACCGACAGGGGCGCAGTGGAACAGATCCAGCACAGGCAAGCCGTTTACAGCGGCGATTTTTTGAATGGCATCAACATAGGCACACAACGGTTGCTTGGTAGGTTTGGAGCCATCTCCGTGGGGATCGGTTTCTGCACGGCGAGGTGTTGGAGTAACAATAATGACAGGTATGTGGGGATATTTTGTGCGCAGCCCTTTGTAAAGCGTGTCGCAGGCACCGCAGAATGTATCGGGAGAAAAATCTCCGATTTCTCCGAATGGCGCAAGGCCGTGGCCAAAATCATTTGTTCCGCCGAAAACAACTACTGCGTCAGCATGGTCATCCATCTTATGAAAGCGCCCGCAAAAATCCAAGTCGTTGCGGGGGTTGTCCGAAGCCTGCATTTGGTGGGCGATGCGTGTTCCGCTAATGCCATAGTTGCGTGCATGGGTCAAACCATAGTTGCGGCGCAGAACTTCTACATAGCATTTGTCTGGGGCAGATGCCCCTGCGCCTTCGGTGATACTATCTCCTAAGAAATTGATGGCTTTTCCTGTGAGTTCCATAAAGCACCTCGCAAAATATAACTTCTCTGTGCGTAAACATAACATTTTGAAACGCAGATGTCAAGGATAACGGCTGAAAAGAAAAAGTTACACGAAATAAAAAGTTTTGTTTGACAAGTGGCAGGAATAATGGTACTATCTGTATAAAAAGATATATCAAATCGAGACAGGAGTGCCGAAATGGCTGATACAAATTTACTATATCAAAAAATTGCAAACGATCTGCGGGAGAGTATTTACAGCGGCACGCTGAAAGAAGGTGAGCGCCTGCCTACCGAGATGGACCTTGCAAAGCAGTACGATGTCAGCCGTATCACGTCCAAGCGCGCGTTGGAGGAACTGAAACAGAGTGGGCTGGCGTACAGCATCCGCGGCAGCGGAACCTATGTGGCCAAACTGTCTCACCGACAGGAAGCGGACATTTCGGAGCGCAAGAGCCTGTACAAGCAGGTTGTGTCGATGGTGATTCCGTTCCGCAGTGCGGACGGCGGCATTGTGGACACGCTGACCGGGGTGACGAACGTGCTACGGGCGGCCGGGTACATGGTGGACATCAACTGCCTGCCCAACCGGGAAGGGGATATTCGCAAGGGCCTGATGCAGATTTGCGAGCGGGGCACGGCGGGGCTGATTTACTACCCCAGCTCCGACAGCGAAAACCTCGATTTGCTGAATATGCTCTACATGGAAAAGTTCCCGCTGGTCATCATCGACAAGCGCATCGACGCGCTGCCGCTGTACTCCGTCGTGTGCGACAACCAAAAGGGCATGAGGGACGTTGTGGAATACCTGCTCTCGCTGGGACACAAAAAAATTGCCTTTGTTACGGACAAAAAAATAGGGCTGGCCAGCTCGGTGCGCGACCGTTATTTTGGTTATGCGCAGGCTCTGCGCGAGGCGGGCATCATTGCCCAGCCCGGATGGGTGCTGGACGGAACCTATAAGGCCGACGATATGGAACGCGGCAAAACGCTGCTGCGGGGCCTCTTGCAGCAGGGGGTCACGGCTGTTTGCGCCATCAACGACGGCGTGGCCATCAGTGTGATGCGCTGCTTGAAGCTGATGGGGCTGGAAGTGCCGGAGGATATTTCAGTGACGGGCTTTGACGACATCCGGGTAAAGAACCTGACGGAGAAGCCGCTGACGACCGTGCGGCAGGATATGTACCAAATCGGCAGCAATGCGGCCAACATTATGCTGGAGCTGCTGCGGGGGGAGACGCCCGCCATGCTGCACAAGGTGCTGCCGACGGAACTGAAAATCCGCGAGACCTGCGCGGAATGCAAAATAGAATAAAAGAACAGGGGAAGCCCGACTCTATCGGAAAGAAGCGAAAACCGATAGAGTCGGGCTTTTTTGCCTGCCTTGGACAAAGTTGATATATCTTGCACAAAAGATGATATAGATTAAACGACGGAAAATGGACAAAAACACGGTCGATATGCACAAAAAAACCTGCAAAAATAGAGCATAATGCCAAATTCATCGACAATGAATGGAAAACTATTGACATATCATATAGCGAGTTGTATTATACAGACATACCAAATAAGCGGCGCACAGGAGACGCGCCGCTCCAATAAAAACCACTGCAAAGAAGGAGAATGACTATGAAACGCAAAACGTTATTGGCTGCAACATCCCTGCTGATGGCTGGTGTTATGGCAGGCTGCGGCGGTGCCTCTACGGCCGCCGGTGCCACGGACGGTGCCTCGTCCGCTTCCACGGCCTCCAACGGCGACAATACCCTTTCCATCTGGGGTCAGGCGTCCGTCTGGCTGCCCTCCGATGTGAATGAGGTCGAGAAGGTGCCATTCCTGCAGGAATTGCAGGCGGCTACCGGTGTCAAGCTGAATCTGACCGCCGCTTCCGGCGACACGAAAGAGCAGTTCAACTTGATGATTGCGGGCGGCAAGGACAACCTGCCCGACATCATCGACAACGTGGACTTCTTTGAGGGCGGCGCGACCTCCGCTTACGAGAAGGGCTACATCATCGAACTGAACGATCTGATTGACCAGTACGCCCCCAACTTCAAAAAGTATCTGGAAGAGCACCCCGAAATCGACAAGCTGGTCAAGACCGATGACGGCAAGTACCTGACCTTCCCGTTGATTCGCGGCTCCGACGAGCTGTGCAGCTTCAACGGCCTGATTGTCCGCAAGGACTGGCTGGACGAGGCCGGGCTGGATGTGCCGAAAACGATGGACGACTGGTACACCACGCTGACGACCTTCAAGAATGACTTCGGCGCAACGGCTCCCTTCGTGCTGGACGCCACAAACCACTGGCATTACAGCGCCTTTGCCGAGGCTTACGGTGCGGCCTATGACTACATCCAGAAAGACGGCAAGGTCGTCTTTGGCCCCATCGAGCCGGGCTTCAAGGACTTCCTGACCGAGATGAAAAAGTGGTATGAGGAAGGCCTGCTCGACCCCAACTACCTGACCTCCGATAAGAAGGCCCGCGATGCGGCTGTCACCACCGGTCAGGCCGGTGCCCTGTGGGGCGCTGTCGGCGGAGGCATCGGCAAGTACATGGAAGCCGCCCAGGCTACCGACCCCGACTTTGAACTGGTCGGCGCACCGTCGCCCACGCTGGACGGCACTTCCACCCCGATGAGCGGCTACAAGGCCGATTACGCCGGCCTTAGCGGCATGGCCATCACCTCCAACTGCAAGAATGTGGAGTTGGCCGTTAAATTCCTCGACTACGGCTACAGCGAAGAGGGCAACATGCTCTACAACTTCGGCACCGAGGGCGTCAGCTACGAGATGCAGGACGGTAAACCCGTCTACACCAGCCTTATCACCAACAATCCCGACGGCTTGACCATGGCCCAAGCCATGTCCTACTACATCGGCGCATCCCACATGGGCGGCGGCTTTGTGCAGGATCTGGACTACTACAACCAGTACCTGGCCCGCCAGCAGCAGCGTGACGCCGTCAAGACCTGGTCCGAGACCGATGCCGCCAACACCTTGATTCCTCCCATCGCGCTGACCGCCGAGGAGAGCGCCGAGTGCGGCAGCATCGACACCGACATCTGGACGCTGGTTGACGAGAATGTGGCCGCGTTCATCGCAGGCGAGCGCTCCATCGATGAGTTTGACGACTTTGTGGAAGAAGTCAAGAGCCTTGACGTGGACCGTGCCATTGAAATCAAGCAGGCCGCGCTGGATCGCTACAACGCAAAATAATTCCCGGCACCATGCAGCAAAGCCTCCGCCGCCTATGGCGGGGGCTTTGCCCTTATGAAACCTAAGGAGGAAAAGCTGTGAGTAAAGTTGTAACGCTCGACCGGCCAAAGCAGGGCTTTTGGGCCAGACTGAAACGGGATTTCAAGAAAAACTACCAGCTCTATCTGCTGGTGCTGCCCGTGCTTTTGTACTATATCATCTTCTGCTATAAGCCGATGTACGGCGCCTTGATCGCATTTCAAGACTACAACCCGCTGAACCCCGGTGTTCTGAACAACGAATGGGTAGGATTCAAAAATTTCATTGACTTCTTCCAGGGCAAGTATTTCTGGCGCTTGATTAAAAACACCGTCACCATCAGTCTGAGCAGCATTATTTTCGGCTTCCCGATTCCCATCATTTTTGCGCTGTTGCTCAACGAAATTACGCATAAAAAGTTCGTCAAGGTCATCCAGACGATGTCCTATATGCCGCACTTTATCTCCATTGTCGTCGTGTGCAGCATGATTATGAGCTTTACGAACTCCGGCGGTTTCATCAATGAGATCGCGCAGTTCTTTGGGTACAGCGGCAAACCGATGCTCTCCAACTCCGGCTTGTTTGTTCCGATTTATGTTATCTCCGCCATCTGGCAGGGCATGGGCTGGGACAGCATCCTCTATATCGCCGCGCTGGCGGGCATAAATCAAGAATTGTACGAGGCCGCCGAAATCGACGGTGCGGGCCGTTTCCAGCAGCTTTTGCATATCACGCTGCCCGGCATTGCACCCACAATCGTCATTATGTTCATCCTGCGTATGGGCAGCTTGATGAATGTCGGCTATGAGAAAGTTATCCTGCTGTACAATCCGCTGACTTATCAGACGGCAGATGTTATCTCGTCCTACGTCTACCGCATGGGTATTGAAAAGATGAGTTACAGCTACTCCACAGCGGTAGGCCTGTTCAACTCGGCCATCAATGTGCTGCTGCTGATCATCACGAACTGGTTCAGCAAGAAAGTTTCCGATACCAGTCTGTTCTAATGGAGGTTTGCATATGAAAATCAAAGAATCTCCCAGCCGCAAGGTATTCAACGTATTCAATATTTTGCTGATGCTGGTCATCGGATTTATCTGCATCTACCCGTTTTTGTATGTGGTGTTCGCTTCGTTCAGCGATGCGGCGCAGTTCTTCCAGTACAACGGTGTGCTGCTGGCCCCGAAGGGCTTCTCAACGGCGGCTTACAAGGAAGTGTTCAAAAACGGTGATATCCTGCGCGGCTACGGCAACACGATTTTTGTTGTGGTCGTGGGCACGGCGCTGAACATTGTGCTTACGGCGCTGGGTGCATACTTCCTCTCCCGCAAGAACGTCATGCTGAAAAAGCCCATCATGATGATGATTCTGCTGACAATGTACATCAGCGGCGGTCTGATCCCCAGCTATCTGAATGTCCGTTCGATGGGGCTGTACCAGTCCTACTGGGCGCTGATTCTGCCCGGTGCCATCAGCACGATGAACCTGATCATCATGCGCTCGGCGTTTGAGGCCATCCCCGAAAGTCTTGAAGATGCCGCCCGCGTGGATGGTGCCAACCACTTTGTGATTTTGTTCCAGATTGTGCTGCCGCTGTCCAAAGCCACGGTGGCCGTGCTGGTGCTGTACTACGGTTTGGCCCACTGGAACGACTGGTTCGCCCCCATGATTTACTTGCAGGGTGCACCGCAGAAATACCCGCTGCAGCTGATTCTGCGCAATATGCTGATCGACAACCAGATGGTGGACAGCGCCAGCGGCGGCAACGACCAGTTCTTGATTTTTGAGACGATGAAATATGCCGTTATCGTGGTTTCGACCCTGCCGATGCTGATTTTCTATCCGTTTGTGCAGAAATACTTCGACAAAGGCGTTATGGTCGGCAGCGTGAAGGGGTAATACTATGAAAACTTGCACCACAAAACAGGACTTCCAACAGCTTCTATCGAACCTGCTGGCACCGCTGAAGCCGTTTTATCTGGAAAGCGGAGCAGGGCTGGACATCGGCCATACCGGGTCGTGCTACCCGCAGCGCACGATTCTGATGGAAGCATTCTCCCGTCCGCTGTGGGGGCTGGTGCCGTTCTGGGCAGGCGGCGGGGCAGAGGACGACTTTGCCGCCCTGTACCGCCGCGGCCTTGTCAACGGCACAAACCCCGACCACCCCGACTATTGGGGTGGGTTCCGCCGCTGTGACCAGAAATATGTGGAGATGGCAGCGCTGTCTTACGCGCTGCTGTTCGCCCCGGACAAAGTCTGGACGCTGATTTCCGATGCGGAAAAAGCGCAGATTGCCCGTTGGCTGAACGGCATCAATGAATTTGACGTGGCCGACAACAACTGGCAGTTTTTCCGCATCCTTGTGAACGTGGCGTTGAAAAAAGCGGGCCAACCCTATGATGCCGAAAAGCTGGAAAAGAGCCTGAACCGCATCGAGGATTTCTATTTGGGCGACGGCTGGTATCAAGACGGTCTGACCGCGCAGAAAGACTATTACATCCCATTTGCCCTGCACTTTTACAGCCTTGTCTATGTGCTGGCGATGGAAAACGAGGATTCGAACCGCTGCCGCCGCTACCGCGCCCGCGCCGCCGAGTTTGCCAAACAGTTCGTCTACTGGTTCAGTGAGGAAGGCCCTGCGCTGCCCTATGGCCGCAGCTTGACCTACCGCTTCGCGCAGGCGGCGTTCTGGAGCATTGCCGCCGTCACCGGACTAGACGGCTTTACCCCCGGGCAGGTCAAGGGCATCCTGTTCCGTCACTTGAACTGGTGGATGCAGCAACCGATTTTTGACAACTGCGGCATCTTGACCATTGGCTACCGCTACCCGAACCTGCACATGGCCGAAAGCTACAACGCCCCCGGTTCGCCTTACTGGTCGCTGAAAGCGTTTGCATTTTTGATGATTCCCGACGATGCGCCATTCTGGCAGGCAGAAATCGAGCCGCTGCCAGAGCTGGAACCGCTGAAATTGTTGCGCCGCGGCGAGATGCTGGTGCAGCGCCGCCCCCATGACGTGGTGGCCTATGTGCCCGGTGTGCACCATGAGAATAACCAGGTACATGTGCCGGAGAAATATTCCAAGTTTGCCTACTCGACCCATTTCGGGTTCAGCGTGCCGCGATCCGGCAAGCGCATCACCGAGGCCGTGCCCGACAGTATGCTGGCCTTTGAAATCAGCGGCCACATTTTTGTGCGGCGGCTGATCGACAGCTTCACCGTGGAAGAACACCGCGTCGTCTCCACATGGTCGCCGTTTGAGGGCATCACGGTCACAAGCGAACTGCTGCCGCAGGAAAACGGCCACAAGCGCATCCATCACATCAAGAGCAGCTTTGCCTGCCGCGCGTGGGACTGCGGGTTTGCGGTCTCGACGCGGGACAGCGGATACCACGCGGGGAAGGACGACACAACTGCGTGGGCGGCCAATGACACAAGCCGCTGCACGGTGCGCAGTCTGGGCGTACAAGGCGCGCCCGCCGTCATCTGGGGCGAACCGAACACGAACCTTGTGACCCAGACGACCGAGTTGCCCGCCATCTGCTACACCATCCCGGCGGGAGAGACAACACTGGAAACCGAAATCACCACCGAAGTGACGGAGTAAGATGATGAGACAGCACTACACGGCATGGGCCGACGAAATGTGGCGGCGCATCGAAGAAAAAATGCACACGGTCGTGTGCCGCAATCCAGGCATCATCCCCTATACCACCGACGAAAACGGACGGTACATCGACCGCTATGCGGCATCACCGGCGTTCTGGACCAACGGCTTCTGGCCGGGCATCCTGTGGTACCTCTACCAAGAGACAGGCGATGAACTCTACCGTCGCGAAGCCGAGCAGGCCGAGGAAAAGCTCGACTGCCTGCTGACGCTGGAAAAAGGCGGCGACGCCATTGACCACGATGTGGGTTTCCTGTGGCATCTGTCCGCAGGTGCGGATGAACTGCTGACGGGTAATGCGCAAAGCCGCGTGCGAACCCGCCGCGCCGCCGATTTGCTGATGGCGCGTTTCAATCCGGACGGGCGGTTTTTTACAGCGTGGAATGGCCCAGAGCGGCAGGGCTGGTCCATCATTGACACGATGATGAACCTGCCGTTGCTCTACCGCACTGCCGAACAGACTGGCTACACCCGCTATGCCCGCGCCGCGCAGGCCCACGCCGACCACACGATGCAGTATATGCTGCGCCCGGATGGTTCCTCGGCCCACGTGGCGGTCTACGACCCGGTGGATGGACACCTGCTGCACTGGCTGGCAGGACAGGGGGCCGCGCCCGATTCGGTATGGTCCCGCGGGCAGGGCTGGGCCGTGTACGGCTTTGCCTTGAGCTACCGCTACACCCGAAAGCCGGAATACTTACAGGCTGCCCGCCGTGCCGCCGTCTATGTCGAAGCTGCTTTGCAGCGTACCGGGTGGGTGCCCCACAGCGATTTTTGCGGCGATAAGCCGCTGTTGGATGCTACGGCCGGAGCGATTCTTGCCAACGGTATGCTGGAACTGGCCGAACATCTGCCCGAAGAAGCCGAACATTGGCAGGAGTCGGCGTTCCATATCCTGACCGCGCTGGAAAGCTGCTGTGACTGGAATCTGGCGCACGACGCCATTTTGCAGAATTGTTCCGAACGCTACACCGACGAAAAGCAGATGACGATTTTGTACGGCGATTATTTCTTGATGGAAGCTGTGCTGCGCCTGAAAGGCGGCGCAAAGCTGCTTTGGTAAATAGAGGAGTACATTCTGATGCTGAATGAAAAGCAAATTGAGCGTATGCTCGGCAAACTGGCAAAATTTGAGGAAAAGCTCGGCACGATGTTGTTTGACAAGGTCGACGAACTGCCGATGCTGCGCACCGAGGAGTGCGGTCCGCTGGATGCACCTCCGGCCGACGATGCGTTCCGCCCCTTTGCGGACGGCGAGACATGGGGCGGTGAGGGCAAATATTGCTGGCTGAAAGGCTGCTATACCGTACCGCAGGAATTGGACGGAAAAACGCTGTTCCTTGCCCCGAAAAGCACCTTTTACGAGGCTATGCTTTGGGTGGACGGCCAGCCCTTCGGCACGTTCTGCAACAAGATTGTCATCGGCAGCCACGGTAACCACTACTGTGACATGATTGCGCAGAATGTCCACGCAGGCCAGACCATCGACATTGCGATGGAGATGTACACCTGGCACTATCTTTCCGGCAACGACCCGTGGAAGATGGAAGAACACGGCGATTTCCGCTTCAAGCTCGGCCCTGCGGACATCTGTGTTAAAAACGAGCTTATCAACGAGTTTTATTTTGACCTCAAGACCGTCAACCAGATGGTGGAATGTCTCGATAAAGACAGCTTCCGCCGCGCCGACTTGATTCGCACCCTGCTGGAAGTCCATAAGACGGTCTACTACTCGGTCGAGGACATCGACCGTGAGACCTTCCTTGCGAAGCTGGCCGAAGCCGACACGCTGCTGAATGCCCAACTCGCCAAGAAAAACTCCGAGACAACGCCCTTTGCTGGGCTGATTGGCCACTCCCACATGGACACGGCGTGGCTGTGGCACAAGGGCGAAACGCTGAAAAAATGCGCCCGCACCTACGCCAACGAGCTGAACCTGATGGCCCAGTACCCAGAGTACACCTTTATCCAGAGCTCGGCCTATCACGGCGATATGATCCGCCGCCACTACCCGCAGCTGTTTGCCCGCATTCAGCAGGCCGTCGCCGCTGGCCGCTATGAGCCGAACGGCGGTGTCTGGATCGAGTGTGACTGCAACATTACCTCCGGTGAGTCGATGATTCGCCAGTTCCTGTGGGGTCAGCGATTCACGCGAAAATACTTCGGTTACACGTCAAATTGCTTCTGGCTGCCCGATACGTTTGGGTACAGCGCGTCCATCCCGCAGATTATGAAGGGCTGCGGCGTGGACTACTTCCTAACCACGAAGATGGCGTGGAACGATACGACGACCTTTCCGTATGATACCTTCCTGTGGAAGGGCATCGACGGTACAAAGGTGTTCACCCACCTGAATAAGACCCACGTCTGGCCCGACCCCAAGACGCTGACCGACTACGTTGTGAACGGCAATGACTGCATCCGCGAAAAGACCGTCTCCGACAAGCGGCTGATTTCCTACGGCTTCGGTGACGGCGGCGGCGGCCCCCAGTTTGAGATGATCGAGATGGCCCGCCGCGAAAAAGATTTGGAGGGCGTGCCCTGCGCCGAACACGTGCTGGTGGGCGACTTTATGAAGGAGCTGGAAGCGACCTCCCACAATGTGTCGGAATACAGCGGCGAGCTCTATCTGGAACTGCACCGCGGCACGCTGACGAACCAGCACACCATCAAGCGCAACAACCGTCTGGCAGAGCGCAACATCCACAACTTGGAATTCCTGACCGCCGAGCAGGCCGCTGCCGATGGCGCAGCCGTGGACGGCAGTGCTATTGCGCGCTATGTCTCCACGCTGCTGGTCAACCAGTTCCATGACATTCTGCCCGGCACCTGCCTGCCCCGCGCCCACCAGGAGAGCAAGGCCGAGATGAAGGCCCTGCTGGAAGGCACCGACCGCGACATTGCGGCGTTGCTGGCAAAAAATGCCGATGACGCGCATGTTTCCGTCACGAATACGACTTCTTTTGACCGCTGCGATACCGTCTATCTCGATGCCCGCGAGGGGCAGCACATTGCAGGCGGCTATGTCCAGCAGTGGACGGAAACGCTGGACGGCGTGCGCAAACTGGCTGTCTGCGGTGTGCAGATTCCCGCCTACGGCGCAGTTGCACTGACATGGAAAAACGGCGATGAAACGTCGAAATCTGCGTTCAAGCGCGAGGGCAATGCCCTCACGACGCCCCACAGCATCGTGACTTTTGACGAGCGCGGATTTATTACTTCCTTCATCGACCGCGACGCCGACCGTGAACTGCGCGGCGAGGGCTACCCCCTCAACACCTTCCTGCTGGCCGAGGATATGCCCATCTACTGGGATAACTGGGATATCGATGCCGACATCGAGTGCCGCTTCCACGACACTGCCGAGCTGCTGGAAAGTCGTGTCGTCAGCGACGGCGCGGTGGAATACCGTATCCGCAACCGCTACCGCATCAGTGCCAAGTCGGAAATTTTGCAGGATATGATTTTCCACGCCGACAGCGCCGACGTGACCTTTGAGACGATCATCGACTGGCAGGACGACCATCGCTTCTTAAAAACGGCCTTCGATGTCTCGGTCTTTGCCGACATTGCGCGGCAGGAGATCCAGTTCGGCTACCTCAAGCGTCCGACCGCCCGCAACACCGAGCAGGATAAGGCCAAGTTTGAGGTCTGCAACCACAAATACACCGACCTGTCCGAGACGCGGTACGGCGTGTCGATTCTGAACGACTGCAAGTACGGCATTTCGGTCAAGGATTCCCGGATGCACCTCTCGCTCCACAAGGGCGGCGTGCGTCCCGACTGGACCGGCGACCACGGTAAGCACCGCTGCACCTATGTGTTCCATCCGCACCGGGGCGGCTTCGGCGCGGAACAGGTCATCAAGCCCGCTTATGAGCTGAACTACCCCGTGCTGACAGCTGACACAGCCGCCGCAAAACCGTCCTTTGTGCGCGTGGATGCGGACAACGTTGTTATCGAGACCGTCAAGCCCTGCGAGGATGCCCAGCGCGCCTACATCCTGCGCATGTACGAGGCCGAGGGCTGCCACTGCCGCGCGGCACTGATCTTCCGCGACAGCAACGTCAAGCTGTACGCAACCGATATGCTGGAAGAAAACGCCGTGCCCTGCGACACGACGCTCTCCTTCCGCCCGTTTGAGATCAAGACCATCAAGGTCGTGTACGGGGAGTAAAATATGCCGAACGCAAAATGTTATTTAGGGGTTGACCTCGGCGGCACGAACATTAAGGCCGCGCTGGTAACAGCGGACGGCGAGATTCTGAAAGAAGCATCCGCCCCCACAAATCTGCCCCGCACGGCGGAGTCTGTCTGTAACGATATTGCCGCGCTGTGTTTGCAGCTGGCGGCAGGGGAGCAGGTCGCAGCCATCGGTGTCGGCTGCCCCGGCACGGTGGATGACGGCGTGGTGCTGTACTCCAACAATCTCGACTGGCACGATTTTGAGATGGCCGACTACCTTTATAATAAAGTGGGGCTGCCTGTCGTAATCGGCAACGACGCGAACGTCGCCGCGCTGGGCGAAGCGCTGGCGGGCTGCGGACGCAACGCCGAAAGCACGATTGTAGTAACCTTGGGCACCGGCGTAGGCGCGGGTGTTGTGCTGGGCGGCAAGCTGTTGACCGGGTACACCGGGGCTGCATCCGAGGCGGGCCACATGGTCATTCTGGATACGCCCGATGCCCCGCGCTGCACCTGCGGCCGCCCCGGTTGCTTTGAATCCCTTGCCAGCGCAACGGCGCTCATCCGCATGACCCGCGACGCCCGCCGCGCCCACCCGGAAAGTGCGCTCAACACCCTGGCCTCCGCCGAAGCCGACGTAACGGGCCGCACGGCCTTTGACGCCGCCGCGCAAGGGGATGCCGCAGGGCAGGCCGTTGTGAACAAGTACATTCACTATCTGGCCGTCGGCGTGGCAAACCTCATCAATATCTTTTTCCCGGAAGTTATCGGCCTGTCGGGCGGTGTGGCGAATCAAGGCGAAAACCTGTTAAGACCCCTGCGCGCCGCCGTCGAGCCGATGGTATTCGGCCACGAATTTGCCCAAAAGCATACCCGCATCACAACCTGCACGCTCGGCTACCATGCCGGGGTCATCGGCGCGGCGCTGCTGGCCAAGCAGGAGGGGTGACTGTATGGCAATTTTAAAACTGACTCCGAGCTGCAAGGATTATCTTTGGGGCGGCAGCCGCCTGCGCACTGATTTTGGCATTAAGAGCGACTTGGACCCGCTGGCTGAGGCGTGGGTGCTGTCCTGTCACCCGGACGGGCCGAGCTATCTTTCGGACGGTTCAACGCTGGCGGACTATGTTGCCGCGCATCCCGGCTGCCTTGGCACGGATTGTGCAAAGTTTGAGCAGTTCCCAATCTTGACAAAATTCATCGATGCGAAGAACAATCTGTCGATTCAGGTGCATCCCTCCAACGACTACGCGCTGAAAAACGAGCACCAGTATGGCAAGACCGAGATGTGGTACGTGCTGGACTGTGAGCCGGGGGCGTTCCTCTACTACGGCTTTGACCATGAAATTTCCAAGGAGGAATTCGCGGAGCGCATCCAGAATAACACCCTGACGGAAGTTCTGAACGCCGTGCCCGTGCATAAGGGCGATTGCTTCTTCATCCCGTCGGGCACACTGCACGCGATCTGCAAGGGCATCGTCGTGGCCGAGGTGCAGCAGAACTCCAACGTAACCTATCGTGTTTACGACTATGGCCGCGTGGGTGCGGACGGCAAGCCCCGCGCCCTGCACATTGCCAAGGCGCTGGAGGTGACCCTGCGTGAACCGCCCGCCAAACATGATTTCGGCGGGCAACTGGCAAAATGCGACTATTTTACGGTTGATGCCGTGCAGGGTGGATTTTTCGGCGTGGCGGAGGAAAAGTCTTTCGTTTCAGTGCTGATAACGGAAGGCGCAGGAACGCTGACCTGCGGTGAGCAAAAACAAGATGCCCAAAAAGGCGATAGCTTCCTAATCGAAGCAAACAGCGGGGCGTATGCCTTGCAGGGCGGCTGCAAAGCGCTTATCACCACAGTGTAAGGGGGAACAGGCAAAATGGAAGAAATAATCCACTCTTTTCTGATGGTCGGCCAATCAAATATGGCCGGGCGCGGCGATTTGACGCCGGAGAACGCACTGGCCCCGTCCGACTGTTTCATGCTCCGTATGGGCCGCTGGCAGCCGCTGCATGAACCCATCAACCCCGACCGTCCCGAAAGCGGCGCAAGCCTTGCCGCGAGCTTTGCGGAACAGTACAGCAGGGAAGTGGCGCCCATTGGGCTGATTCCCTGCGCCGACGGCGGCACGAGCATTACAGAGTGGCAGCGGGGCGATTTGCTGTTTGACCACGCCGTCATGCAGGCAAAGCTGGCCGCGCGCACTTCAAAGCTGACAGGAATCCTTTGGCATCAAGGCGAATACGACTGCTTGAACCCGGCCGCATTGGTCAATTATCCGCCGCTGTTTCTGGCCACGATGACGGCCTTTCGGCAAGAACTGAGGGATTTGCCCATCGTGCTTGGCGAACTGGGCTACCCGGCAAACGGTTTTACCTCGACCCCGGCCGCGCTGGTGACAGAGTTTAACCGCCGTCTCCCTGCGCTGGCCGCCGAAATGCCGAATTGTTGCGTCGTTTCGGCAAAGGCCCTCAACTGCCGTGGTGATGGGCTGCACTTTGATACGCCGTCCCTGCGGGAATTTGGCCGCCGTTATTACCGCGCATGGCAGGAGCTTGCGAAAAAACACTGAATATTTTACGGCCTGGAACCTACCAGACTTTTTTTGCAGGAGGAACTTATGATTGTCTCAACAACACAGACGAATCCTTGGATGATGGTCAGTGCGCAGAAAACTGCACCGACGAACTACATTGAAATACAGCCGGGGGAACTGCGGCAAACGATACGCGGTTTCGGCGGCTGCTTCAGCGAACTGGGCGCGCGGGCGCTGCAAAGCCTTTCGCCGCAGGAGCGTGACCGCGTGAACGACGCGCTGTTTTCGGCAGATGGGTGCGGGTTTACGTTCTGCCGCCTGCCCATCGGCGCAAGCGATTTTGCCCACGGCTGGTACAGCTATGATGAACTGCCCGGTGATTATCAATTGAAGCATTTTTCGATAGAGCGCGACAAAACGTGCATTATCCCGTGGGTAAAACAGGCGCAGAGCCGCCAGTCTGCTATGCAGTTCATGGCGTCCCCGTGGAGCCCGCCGACATGGATGAAGGAGCCGCCCGTCTACAATTACGGCAAGCTGATCCATACCCCGGAAAATGAAGCGGCCTACGCCAACTACCTGCGCCGTTATGTGGCGGCGTATGCCGAGCAGGGTATCCACATCGACCAGCTGCATTTACAGAATGAGCCGACCTCCACACAAAAGTTCCCCTCCTGCGTCTGGACGGGAGAGGAAATGCGGGATTTTATCAAGCGTAACTTTGCCGACGGTATCTGCCCCGACACGGATCTGTGGCTTGGCACGCTGAACGGCCCGGCATCCGATGAACGGTACTGCTGGACACGGTTCAACAACTACGCCCATACGGTATTGCAGGATGAAGTCTGCCGCAAGGTGGTGGCCGGGGTGGGCTACCAGTGGGGCGGCAAATTTGCTGTGCAGCAGACCCATGACTCTTACCCGGAACTGGAACTGATTCAAACAGAATCCGAGTGCGGCAACGGGGAAAATACATGGGAATACGCCCTCTACATCTACGAGTTGATGCACCACTATTTCCGCAACGGTGCGTCCGCGTATATGTACTGGAACATGGTCCTGCCCGCAGGCGGTGAAAGCAGCTGGGGCTGGCGGCAGAACTCGCTGGTTACCGTGAACGAGGCACAGCCGCAGTATAACCATGAGTATTATCTGATGAAGCACTTTGCCCATTTCGTCAAGCCAGGCGCACGGTATCTGCAAACGCACGGCGCATGGTCAGCCAATACCACCGCATTCCAAAACTCGGACGGCACCAAGGTTTTTGTGATTCTGAATCCGCTGCCGCAGGAAATCCCTGTTGCCGTTGGCGGCGCATCGTATACATTGCAGAAAAATTCGCTCAACACGATCGTTATAAATCAGAAATAATGACACCGTATAAAAAGAAATACCGACGAGAGCGGCCACTATAAGTTTGAAGGACTTCCGGAAGGAAACTACCGTGTCAGATTTGAGTCTACGGACGGCACGGATCTGGGGCAGTACGATGTGACCGAGTGCGGAAAAGGAAATTTGGAGGAAAGCGCAAAGGTTGACCTAAGCGAAAAAGCGTTGAGAAAGCTGACCGCCGGCATGATTTCCAACATCGAAGCAGCGCCTACGCTGGATGAGATGGTGCGCGATGGGAAAACGGCATGGGGTATGCCGAACCAGAACATGGGTCTGATTTTGCAGGACCAGCCGGATGATTCCACGCCTACGCCCAAACCGACGGAAAAGCCCACACCCACGCCCGCACTGCCGGAGGAACCGACATCTACGCCCGGCAATGCGACACAGACTGAAGCGCTGAAAAAGGCTGCCATCGAGACCACACAACCCACTGTGTCTCCGATGCCTGTGAGTACTGCTATTCCGCAGACTTCTGATCCGCTGCCGGTAAATCTGCTGCTTCTGAGGACAATGCTTTCCTTAAGCTGCATTACTGCATTGGCATTGATTCATCGACATAAATAATGTGTGCTGACGGTATACATACTTGCCAATTCTGCCGCTGATACAACTTTACCGGCGACGTTGTTTTTTAAAATAACAAAGAAAACAGGTCATGCGTTTGTAGAGAACGCATGACCTGTTTTCTTTGAAATCACTTTTTTGAAAAATATTTAAAGTGTAAGTTTTTTTGACACAAAGGGTGGTAGGCTGAATACAGAGCCAAACATGAAAGGAAGGTGACAGGGTGATAGGAATGCAAGAACGTCGTCGGGAAATTGCTGAGATTTTATATTTTGCAGATGATTATACAAAAAATCGAAAACTGTTATGTCCGCAATATAGTGATAAGGTTTATTATTGCATACGGCTTCTTATGGAAAGAGGTCGTAGGCGAAATTTCTAGCAGCAGCGTAGATCCCAAGTTTAAGAAAATCGCCGGAGACTTGTATACTGAAAATTGGGATAAGATTTTTGAATTGAAAAGGGATGAGAAAGAATATCGAGTAGTATTATTAGTTGAAAAAGAATACAGGGAAGAAATATGGTTGGGAAAGAGGATTCTCTTTTGGTATCTAAATAGATTTAGAGATAAATGTGTGGTAGGATTGGATGACGATTTGTTTAAACAGCCTATTACAATCTATGATGAAATACTTTTAGCGTGGGGAAAAACTCACCTATATGGTGGTGAAGATAAAGAGGGGAAAACTAAGAAAGAGATAGAAAATCTGCTAAGACGCAAATCCATTGTGGAGAATTTGGGGATACAGTCTCAACTACTGTACTGGGAAATCCTTTTTGAAATATGCATGGAAAATGGTGACAAAGAGACAGTTGTACACTACTTACCGCAGATCCCTGATCAAATTAAGGAAAGTAAAACTATTAAGAAAGCAAAATTTTTTGTTCAAATTCTTGACGAAAATGTAAATGAACAGGAATTAGTAAGATTTTGTATTAGCATTGATGATGCGTCGGAATTAGAGCTCTATTGTGCAGGAAAAGATGCAGAGTTCGTTATAGAGTTTTACGAAAAATATGGAGTACTTTTTGAAAAGAATTACGGCTTATTTGAAGAGTATGTTCTTGCATGCAAAAGGGAAAATCGGTGCACAGATGATTTGATCCGCATGGTAGAAGAACAGAAAGATCGTTACAAAAACAGAATAGAATATTGGAATTTGTATTCTACACTGGGAGAGAAAGTTGATTTTGTCGATTTGTGTAAACAAGTTAAAGAGGGAAAAGTTATAGGGCAAATAAGAGGCGGAATAGAGTTTGCGCATAAGCTACTCAACAATAAATATATATTGGAGGCAAGACAAATATGTGAGATGATGGCAGCGACTGCGCAGTATAGCAACGAGTATGCATGACACTATGGTTTGAATTCTTCGATGTTCTTGATAAGAAAGAAGATGAGAGCGAATATAAAGGCTTGTTTGTTCAAAATGTACTTATTGCACTGCAAGCATATTTGAGGAAAGGTGGATCAGAACAAGAGATAAGAAATCTAACAAGAAAACCAATGATTAAAGTTGCAATATGTTTGTTGTATAATTCAAAGTGTATTGATTTGCAATATGATGAGAAAAGGGTACTACCAACGACCGAACAAGAAATGGGAAAGAATGGCTAAAGAGCGAATGGTGGATGATGTGTAAAAAGATTTAAAGCACAAAGACACCAGCATAATAACCATGAGTACGCGCAACTAAGGAGAGCAACTGACTCTTAATCAGTGGGTCCTGGGTTCGAGTCCCCGATGGTGCACCAAACCATGAAAATCCGAACCTTTTCTCGATAGGAGAAGGGTTCGGATTTTTTGTTTTCTTTGGAAATGAGAACAACGGCTCTTCCCTGACGGCTGTGTGTCCGAAACCTTATCAGAAGAACCGTATCACGAAGGTCACAACTGTAAGAGTGCCGTAAGGCAGAAAGGATGCACGAACATGAAGTACGATGCAAGAGCTTGCCATTTCAACATGGACACCGGTTGTGTGGAACTACTGCTCCGGGATGGGAGAAAAATTTCCATCGACTGCACCGGGGTCGAGGACGCTTTGGATGTGACCATGGCGCAGAGGTCGGAGTTAGACTATCTCGTCTATAATGACCCGCTGGGCTATGCGGACTTGATTTTGAATAGTGACCCGGAGGAATATTTGAAGAATGTGGCCGGGAGCCATGGATTAGAAGATTGACTCAAGTAAAGCTGTAGCTGCCCAATAGACAGAATCAAAACAGCCAATGGTGTAAAACAAAACGCACTGTTGGCTGTTTTGGCTTAAGATGGTTGCTGTTTGAAAAAAGTTTTCGCCCCTAGCATATCAAAAAATTGACAGCACCACCGACTAAAGTTCCTCTAACATTGGCTACTTGATGCCCCTGTTTTATCGTGATATACTGTGCATATACATATTGAACCTATTATATTGGGCACGGGGGAAAACATGGTAAAGCTGTTTTCATGTAAGGCACACGATGGCGATTATTTCTGGCTTCGGTACAAACATGACGAAGAAAAACGATATCATAATATCGTGATAGATGGAGGTCGAAAGTCGAATGCCTCGGATTTTTGTGAAATGCTGAAACGCATTTACGAAAATGGTGAACAAGTAGATGCAATGCTCCTAACGCATTTCGATCAGGATCACATCATGGGAATGCTTGTAGGATTGCAGAAAGCTCAAAAGAAAAATTGCATCCCGGAGATTGCTGTGCTTTACCTGAATACGGGAAGAGGATATTGGAAACATCACCAAAGCGGGGAAGAATGGGGGCCCCTTCCCGAAGAGACCGTAAAAATTCCTATGGCAAATGCACCAGGATACAGTGCAAACGATTTAATGAAATTAACAGATTTTCTTCGGGAGTATGGATTGGAAAAACGCATCTGCCCCTATATAGTACAGTCTTGCAGAGAAATCCAAATCGGGGATGCAAAGTTTTGCATTATTAGTCCGAGTGACACCTCTCTCAAAAATCTGGTTCAAAATTGTTCGGATTTGATACAGGTACCCCCAGCCACCCCTTATGGTGGAGCTGACCCGGAATGGTCAGTGTCTTTGGATGAATTGAGCGGATGCAATGTACCAGAGGATGCGAGTCTCAGTAACGGTGCAAGCATTGCATTCCTTTTTCAATTTGAGAAAATACGAATTGCATTTTTGGGAGATGCACATCCATCTGTATGCGTCGATGGCCTTCTGAAACTGGGCTATTCCAGCCAAAAGCCCTGCTGTGTTGATCTAGTCAAGTTGTCGCACCATGGCAGCAAGCATAACTGTTCAAATGAGTTGCTACGAATTTTACGGACACAAAATTATTTACTGAGTACGGATGGAAAAAGCGGAAAGCTGCCCAATAAAACGGTGCTTGCAAAGTTATTGCGTAGCTGTGGCTCTGCAACGATATATTGCAATTATAGTTGGTGGAAAAAATCAATCTATAGCTCGTTCTTTACAGAAGAGGACCGTAAAAAATGGCTTGATGCGGGTAACCTTAACTTGATAGAGTTGTCGTCGGAAAACACATCGGAAATAGTGAAAAGCGGGTTGGAATTATATGGATTCGGCAGAGGTTGGTAAATACATTGAATCCGTAGCGGTTCGGATTGCATTTCATAATGGAAATTCTGTGGCGGGAACAGGCGTCCTTTACACACTACAAGCTCAAAAACGGGCGGTGGTTTTGACGGCAGGACATGTTTTGCAAAGTGCTCTGACCAAGTCTCATTCCTGCCCGGCCGTTTTGTCTGTTTGGAGCGAAAGCGGGGCGAAAGATATTTTTTTGGAGCTGGCTGATTCAAGCAACGATAAAGCAGCTAATATTCACTATTGTCCGGGTTTTATGATTGATAGCGGAAAGTATATTTTTGATGCCGCGATCATTGAAGTACCTTGGAGTGACTGGATGCAGGATATTCCGGAGATCCATTTCGGAGAGGCTAAAATATCAGCACAGGTAAAATTGATGGGATTTCCTAAAAGCACAGACAGCGAAGCGACTCCGACAGATTGGACAAGGGGGAGAATGAGCCTGAGTGCTGAGATTCCCACTTCAGCAGACAATGATAAGGAAAAGGCATTTAAATTCAGCTACACCAGCCCAAACTCCTACCCCATTGAACGAGACGATTTGATGAGTGGATACTCGGGAAGCGGTTTGTTTCTTTGCGATGCAGCGCGCCCGAAATTAATAGGTTTAGTCTCCCAAAGCTACGGGAGCGACAATGTCGGCAATGTCGCATGGGCAGTATCTTCTTACGCACTGAAGCTTCTTCTGACGGAATATGGGCTTGTTTTGAAAGAAAGCGAGTTTGAAAATGGTCTGTCAACACTAGCTGAAGGATACCCGGAACGTCCTGGCATCTTTTTGCAGGACACGGTTGAAAAACTCCACCTGTCGGAGAAACATTTGAACAAGACCCATCAAGAGCAGCTTTTTCCAAATGATTTTCCCTGCAACATGGGAAAACGCTGTGGGAAATATTGGAAGGGCCGAGCGATTACAGCAGTCTATATCTGGCTTATAAATGGAGAAGTCCCCGGCTCGTGGGAAAATGTCAAAATTGAAATACAGACAAGTACAGAAGAAAAAATACCGGTAAATCTGGAATTTTTATGTGCAGACGAAAAAGATGAAATTGCCGGTGTACTGCGGACACTTATTGCAAAAGGCGGCTTTTCAGAAAATCATTTCCAAAATCAGACGCTGTTCTTTTTAAACTCAAAAGACGTGCTGGCAGGAATGCGAGAAATCAGTCGAAGACGCTGCTCCAATATTATCAAAAATATTGTGCGGCAGGATTATAAAAGGGAACGTGAACGGCAAAATATGTTCCATGTCACAAAGGGTGACCCTGGGGAAGTATCAATAGCGATCATTTCTCTGGATTCTTTTCGTGTACTTTTGGAAGAGCTTTCATATGACATGGTAGATGAGTGCCTTACCGATGAAATAGTGAGGCCGGCCATTCAGAAAAAATTGAAGGAGCTTTGGGAATGAGGCAGAACATGTCAGGTTGGAGTCAAGCGGAGTGCGATGAGCTGAAAAAAGCAGGGATAGCAGACGAAATCTTGTATTATCATCGTGCGCTGGGAAAAGAAGAAAGGTATACAGCCCATGTGTTTATTGCACAGTACGCTTCACCGGAGCAGCTGAAACAAAACTGGGAAAGATTGAATGACAATATTGCGCTTCTTTACCAGAGCAATGTGGATTCTCTACTGGAAAGAAGCAATTTCTATCTCTGCTTTTTTCTTCCAAAATCCATGAATACCATTGAAAAGGAGAAAATTGAAAACGATGCTTACTGTGCAAAAAAATATATTTTTGTCAGTGAAAAAGAGTTGTCTGTTGAAGAAAAAATTCAGAGGGTCAATGAGAAAATTTTCGAATTGACCTATCTGGAATCTCAGGATACTTCGGAAACAAAACTTCTTTCTATGCAAGTTCAAAATTTTCGTATTTATGAAGGGCAGAGAGGTTTTGCTTTTACTTCGGAAAACTCTCCGGATTCTCCCGCTTCACTGGTCATGATATACGCACCGAATGGAATGGGAAAAACAAGCATCTGTGATGCACTCGAATGGGCGCTGACGGGAAAAATCCAACGTCTTTCCGACATGGAAAAGCTGATTGGACGAAATAATATGCTTCTTCATAATCGGGAAAAATATAAAAGCGTAGAAGAATACCGCAAAAACAATGAATACGCCTCTGTAAAGCTTGTATTAAAAAACCGAACCGGCACTCAGGATGAGCTTCAGCGTGTGGTAATAAGAAAACCCAATGATTTGAACGTTGGTAAGCTCAGAATGACGCCGGAAGGAAAAGAAAAAACTTTTCATAACGAGTTGCACTGGAATCAGATCATTATGCCGCATGACCAGATAGAAAAGTTTGTGAGCGCGATAAAACCAGCGGACCGCTATAATGAATGGATGGTGTGTGTAGACCCGAACGGTATTCTTCAGGAAAAGTACAAAAGTCGATATATAGAGTTTTCTGAGGCACAAAAGCTATGCAAGGATGCCGAAACTAAACTGGATAAGCTGGTTCAGGAACAGGAAAATTTGAAATGGGTAGAAGCTGTTTCCCATGAACTGCGAAAAAACATTACGGGCTACAATGAAAGCGTGCCGGATGCTCTGAAACTGGAGATGCCTGCGGAAAAAGTAGGAATCGATGAGTTCCTCAAGATAAGGACAAAGGCAAAAAAGTGCAATGAGATACTTCAGAATGAGCTGAGAAAGGCAAAAAAGCAGCAGGAAACGCTTGAATTCTATCTGGAGCGCGAAGGCGAATGTTATATACAGCTGCGGAAAGAGCTTGGCCAGAGATCAGACGAATATCAGCAGTGTGATAAAAATTTGAATGATCGCCGTCTGTATGAAAAACTACAGAAAGAGCTGGAAACCGCCTGCAAGGAACGGGAAGAACTGCGGCGGGAATCTGAAATCCTGCAATACATCAAAAACCAGGGTCGGACCCAGATGGAACGGAAAACGCAGCAATTTTTCGCCGTAAGTGAGCAGCTGCCAAAACAGGAACGAATGCTGGAATCAATCATCAAAAATCAAGCAAAAGCAGCACTGTCTCTGAAAGAACTGTGCAAAAAAATCCAGCAAATACAGCTCGAAAAAAGTCTCCGCAATACGGATGAAAAAGAACTATTGGAACTTGCCAGGAAGGCGGAAGCTCTTGAAAAGCAGATAACTGCGGAACAGTTCGCACTCGAACAGAAAAAGACTGTGGAAAAGGAGGCTCTCCGCAGAAAAAAAGCACAGCAGAAACATCGCCAAGAGCTTTCAGAATATATTTTACCCGAACAGCTTAGCGAATACAGCACTCATCCTATTCCTCAAAATCACCAGCTATTCAATTATGCTGCAGACATCGATGAACTGATACATCGATATCATGCCAATCAGACCCGACAGGCAGATTACGATGAGCAGGTCCGAAAAGCAAAAGAAGTAGAACAAAATCTGCTTTCCATTGCAGAGCAGGGACGAGTATTTTTGGAACAGCATCCGGAGCAGTGTGAATGTCCTCTGTGCCATACCAAGTTTGAAAGCTGGAATTTGCTGTACGGAGCGACGCTCAAACTTGAAAGCAACCAAAAAGATCAGCTGAAAGAATCGGCGCGTCGGATCCAGAAGGAAGCGGAGAACATTGATGCAGCTTACCTGCGGATGAGGCGGGAATGGTTGGCAGAGCGCGAGAGCCTGATAAAAAAGGAAAACGAAATTTGTGTACAGTATGATCAGGCGTTTCTTACTGCAGAAGAAAGAAAAAAGAGTGCGGAAAATCAAATCAGAGCACTTGAACAAGAAGAACAGGACGTGCACCTGAACGCGGCTGAATTAGGCTGGAATTGGGAGCGACCGCTTACCGTCAAGGAAGTCGAGAAAGTCACTCTTGAACAAAATAAAAAACGTCAGAAGCAGGAAAGCGATGCATACGCACAGAGAGAATTGCTGGAGCAGCAAAAGAAGGACCTTCAGGCTGAAAGGCGAAATGCTGAATGCGAAGTTGATAAACTCAAAACATGGAGTGTGCAAATAAAAGAAGAGCCACTTTGGGAAAAAAGCGTAGCTTACCTGAAGGAAACGTCATGGGATTTTGATTTAGACGAGCGAGAGCAATCTCTATACCTTAAATCAGTAGATCAGAACAACAAAATCGATTCACTTCAGGAAAAAATGATGCCGATTGCGGGAATTTCACACAGCAATGTTGAAGCTCTCGATGTTGAGCGAACAAGAGCGCAAAAAGCTTTGCAGAAGTCGCAGAAAGTATTCGGAATAATTGTTTCCATTGTAGAAAACTCCAATCCCGAAATAGAGGATTTAGAGCATGCAAGGAAACAATATATCTTGGAGCAGGAACAGATAAAAGCACAGATCAGCGAGCTAGGCAATGTGATCTGTTCAGAAGGAGTCGGCGAAAGTATCCGAAAATATAACGAATACAAACTCAGAATCGAATCTTTGGAGAAAAAGGTGACAGCACGGAAACAAGCTGTGCAGAAAGCACAGGATGCACTGGAAAAGGAAAAGGAGACGCTTTTAGCAGAGCTGCAAAAATATTTCCAGCAACCTCTTTTTAACGAAATCTATCAGAAAATCGATCCACATCCATACATGAAAAAAGTCAGTTATGAAATCATGTATAACGACGAAAAGAATGAACCGGAGCTGTATATCAAAACGCAGGCAGATGAACGTGAACCCTATCATCCGGAATTGTTTTTTAGTACGGCACAGTTGAATACTGTCGCATTGAGTTCGTTTTTGAGTCGCGCACTTTCACTGACGGGAATTCCCATCGGGACCATCGTGATAGATGATCCGGTCGGGCATTTTGACGATATGAACATCCTTGGATTCGCTGATTTGATGCGGAGTATCATTGAAAAAAGCAAGAAGCAAATCGTAATCACCACTCATGATGAAACGGTGTATCAGATTTTCCGCCGAAAACTTCCTCCAGAGATATATCGCTCGCGCTTTATAGATATGACCGAAGAATAAAATCAAACATTTTTTAGATAGCGACAAGACTATCAATCTTTGAACATCTCTTGAATGAGTAGTATACAGAGATAATATTAGAGAATTTAGCAAAGCGTAAACAGCAGGCCTGTTTTAATGCTCCCCAAAACAAAAGCAAAGTGCGCCCACCCGGACGCACCCTGCAAAAATCCACACACGATAAGTAAAGCAGGGAGTTCCCCATCGAGAACTTCCTGCTTTTCTTTGGTTGCAATATGAGCCTGTTCTTCCTGCCACGCAGCAAACTCCCGTTGACCTTCCTCGCTGTTCCAGCAGGCAAGGATCGCCGGGTAGAATGCCCGTGCTAGACGTTCGATGGCTTCATCGGGATACGGGGAAATGTTTGTGGACTTTTTCTTTTTGTTCAAACGCACACTCCTTTGGACTTCCGTTGACAGCATACAATGTGCCTGTTGTTATGCTGTCTGCTCATCCTCTGCGAGTGCAGATTCCAGAGAAGCAAGGTACTCCTTGTGCTTGTGGATGATTTCGAGAATGACTTCCCGCTGTGCCGTGTCCGGCATGATCTTCAGCTGATAGTCAAACTCTGTACGGAAACGAGTCGTGATGTGTTCCAGTGCCACATACTCGTACCGTACTTCTTTCGGGTAGGCATCACTGTCATAGACCGATTTGATTTTCAGCATCGGCATATAGGGTGCTTTCCCCGGCTCTGGAGGAGCGCCGTTTGTGTTCGGCTTCGGCTCGACTTTCCGTTCCGGGTACAGAATTTCATCCACGATTTTCTGCCGGTCGATATAGTCTGCCTTGGCAAGACGGTGCATATCAGCATCACGGACTTTGAACTGCCCGGACAGGATTTTCTCCTGCATACCGGGCACCATCTGTTCCATGATCTCTACGCCACGCATGAACTTTTCCGAGCGGACAACATAGGATTCGCTAACGTTGTTCCGCTCTGCAATCTGCTTGCGGATGCTTGCTTCCGCAGAGGTGGGAGGAATTGTGTCAATTTGACACAATTCCTCCGGGGCGGTTTTCTTGGCAGCAGCCGTGTGCTGGTTGTTGCCGTTTCCACCGGGCTTCCGATGCTCCACACTGTACTGCTTTCCAATGAGGAACTTCTTTTGCTCCGGGGTTAAATTGCGCCGCCCCAGTTGATTTTTGCAGATCCAAGCGAGGACTTCTTCTCTGCTTTCAAACGGGAGCGGCATGGTGGAGAAAGAGATTTCGGGATGCTCCTGAACGATCTCATAACGATTGTGGCCGTCAACAAGGGTATTACCCCAGACGATCAAAGGAGAAATCAGCTTGCCTTCCTTAAGGATGTTTTCTTCAAGCTGCTTGTACTCATCGTCCGTCAGCGGCGGGATCTGGTTCTGGAACTCCGGGTCGATTTTCAGATTGATCATACGCACACTCCTTTATCTCTCCTGCTGCGCCGGTTCTTCCTCCCGGA
>ERZ772880.835-NODE-835-length-28241-cov-9.641240_pt1 | contig 28241 bp, 20 predicted proteins | sample MGYA00580577_ERZ772880 | MGnify/ENA primary metagenome ERZ772880 (study PRJEB29015, sample SAMEA2737705) | human gut metagenome | biome: human gut; feature: human-associated habitat; material: faeces | place: China | collected 2012 ... | reverse complement strand
TACGACATCGGCTTCGGCGGTCTGGATCACGTTCTGGCTTCCGGCGAGGATGTCAACGTGATGGTCTTCGATACTGAGATGTACTCCAACACCGGTGGACAGGCATCCAAGGCTTCCAACATTGGTGAAGTCTGCCAGTTCGCTGCTGCTGGTAAGGAAATCAGCAAGAAGAGCCTGTCCGAGATCGCTATGACCTACGGTTACATCTATGTTGCTCAGATCGCACTGGGTGCTAACCCGGCTCAGGCTGTCAAGGCCATCGCTGAGGCTGAGGCTTACCCCGGCCCGTCTCTGATCATCGGCTACGCTCCCTGCGAGCTGCACGGTGTCAAGGGCGGCATGACCAACTGCCAGAACGAGATGAAGAAGGCAGTTGAGGCCGGTTACTGGAACCTGTTCACCTTCAACCCGGCAAACAAGGCTCAGGGCAAGAATCCGTTCACCCTGACCTCCAAGGCTGTGGATAACGAGAAGTATCAGGCACTGCTGGCTAACGAGACCCGTTACAGCCGCCTGACTCGTGCATTCCCCGACCGTGCTAAGGAGCTGTTCGCACGCAACCAGGAAGTTGCAAACGACCGCTACGAGCACCTGACCCGTCTGGTCGACCTGTACAAGTAAGCATTCTTCTGCGCTTTGGATGCAGATATTTGCGGCACCTTAGCCCCACAATGCAAGAGGGCGGCTGCCCCGTACCGGCGGTTACTGCGCAATGCAGCGGTACGAAGCGGAGAAACGCATCCATCCATGCAGGTGATGTGCTGAAGTACAGCATTCGCCATACGAGTTCTATCTGATTTCACTTCCCGGGCGGTGCTTTGTTCCGTGCGAAGCACCGCAGCGGGATATGAGATACCAAAGCGCCCGCGAGGGTCCTTGAAAGCACACCCCGCGTGTGTCAGGAGCATAAGGTCTGCTTGCAGATACCTTGTTCCGCCTGCTGCATAAGACCTGCCCTGCAGGGATCTTGCCGCAGTCAAAAACGAATCCGTTTTTAGCGCCCCGCTCACTTTATAGTGAACGGGGCGTATTTTTGTGTAAGGAAACAGAAACCGCTGTACGGAATGTTCCATACAGCGGTTCTCTCATCCATATACTATTTTGCGGGAGCAGGAATGAATTCAATTTTGACCTGCATTCCCATACCGGCGGCAAGGCGTTGCAGCGTCCGCAGAGAAGGATTTGCGTTGCCGTTTTCCAGCTTGCTGATGTCTGCCTGAGCAATGCCGGTACGCTCCGAGAGCTCCTTCTGGGTCAGGCCGCTTACCTTCCGGGCATCGATCATTGCCTGTACCAGCGAAAGCTCTGGCTGAAGTGCCTCCCACTCCGCTTTGAATTCAGGGTCTTCCAGTTGTTTGTTGAGAAAATTCCGAAAATCACTCACGATATCTTCTCCTTTCGTTCAAGATAGTCTGCACGATATTTTTTGGCCAGGGCAATTTCCTCTGGTGGCGTTTTTTGCGTTTTCTTGATAAAGCCGTTGGTCAGAACAATGCGCTTTCCAATGTAAAAGAAATACAGAACACGTGTGATATTGCTGCTCTGCTTAGCACGGATCTCAAAAATTCCGTCCCCAATAAATTTGGAGTAGGGCTCCCGCAGCTGTGGTCCGTTGGCTTCCAGCAGTACGACAGCACCCAATACTTTTGCACGCATTTTGGTGTCAAGGGATTCCAGAAAATCATCTACCGGACAGTCGCCATTCTCCTTATGGTAGAAGTCTACATCGTAACATTCCAAGCGGCAGCCCTCCTCTATGGGATATATCCTATTTCTATAATATATGATATATCCCATTTTGTCAAGGGTGCGATAAAAATATCTTCTCGCTATTTTACAATTTCTTCATAGGATTTTCATGCAAACCCGTGCTTTTGGTGCTATACTACTGACATAAGGAACCGGGGCCGCAACCGATTCCTTGTACATGATTCCTCCTCACACCAAGGCAATATCCAAACAGAAAGCCCCTTTCAGTGGTCCGCAAGCACTGGAAGGGGCTTTCTGCGTGTTTTGGTGGAAATTCCCGCCTGATTCGGTGCATTTAGGGTTGACCGGCCTTTTGGCCGGCGCTATAATAAAAAGTGGATAAGATCTTTAGGAGGTGAACGCAGGACAATGGACCCGGATCATAGTCGAAGATGCGGTTTTGGTGCGATAGGACGGGACATGGAGCAGGCTGCGTTCGCCTTTTTTGCCCGGTAAGAGGTGCTGTTTGGGCACTTCTCAGCGGGGAGAAAGGGCGCGGCTTTGTGCGCGTGGAAGCCTTGGCAAGGGGTGGATGCGGGCCGTTGGCGGCGCTTTTTGTTTTGCCCTGTACCAACCGCCGGAATACGGTAGGAGGTACGCAAAATGGAAATGGAAGAAAAGAAAAACGAACTGACCGAGGCCGCCCTGCCTGTGCAGGAGCTGCCCGCTGATATCCCGGACGAGGTGCGCCAGAAGCTGGTCAGAGATCTGAACGAGGAAGCCACAGAGGACCTGAAGCAGGACATCCGGGAGGCCGAGAAAGAGGAGGCCCGGGACGAGGAGGTCAAGGCTGACCCCGAGATGCTGACTAAGAGCCGCCTGCTCAAGATGCTGGTAAAAAAGCAGTACGTCAAGCTGCGTGAGGTCACCGAGGAGGAGCAGCCCGCCGACCTGGCAGAGCTGCTGGAGGAGCTGGACGAGAACAACCGTCTGGTGGTGTTCCGCCTGCTGAAAAAGGAAGTGGCCACCGAGGCCTTCGCCTATATGTCCGATGAAGCCCGGGATGACCTGGTCAACGCCTTCTCCGACGTGGAGCTGGTCAGCGCCATTGAGGAGATGAGCCTGGACGATGCCGCCGACCTGCTGGAGGATATGCCTGCAGGCGTGGTCAAGCGGGTGCTGGAGAAATCCTCCAAGCAGACCCGCGAGAGCCTGAACAAGCTGCTGAACTACCCCGAGAGCTCGGCCGGCAGCCTGATGACCCCTGAATATGTCCGGCTGAAAAAAGAGATGAATGTCCGGCAGGCGCTGGATGCCATCCGGCGGCAGGGCGAGAACGCCGAGACCGTCTATATCAACTATGTTGTGGAGCGCAACCGCCTGAAGGGTGTTGTTTCTGCCCGTGACCTGCTGCTGGCAGACCCTGATACCCCGCTGGTCGATATCATGGACGACAACGTGGTCACTGTGAAGGTCACCGATGACCAGGAGTTTGTGGCCCGTGAGATGCAGCGCTACGACTTTACCGCAATGCCCGTTGTGGACAACGAGGGCATGTTTGTGGGCATTATCACCATCGACGATGCAATCGATGTTCTGACCGATGAGAGCACCGAGGATATGCAGAAGATGGCCGCCATTCTGCCTGCGGATGAGGCCACCACTTATTTTGGCACCAGTGTCTGGACCCACGCCAAGCAGCGCATCCCCTGGCTGCTGATCCTGATGCTGTCGGCCACCTTTACCGGCATGGTCACCACCCATTACGAGGAAGCCTTTGTGAGCCTGCCCCTGCTGGTCTCCTTCATGCCCATGCTGATGGATACCGCCGGCAACTGCGGCAACCAGATCAGCACCCTGATGGTGCGCGGTCTGGCGCTGGGCGAGGTGGAACCCGCCGATTTCCTCAAGGTGTTGGCCAAGGAACTCCGCGTTTCCGCGATCGTGGGTGCGGTGCTGGGCGTGGTGAACGGTCTGCGCATCTACTTGATGTACACCTTCATCTTTGCTGGTCAGTATGACAATGTGATGGGCTACGCCATCGTCGTCAGCGTGTCGCTGTTCTTCAGCGTCATCCTGGCAAAGCTGGTGGGCGGTATGCTGCCCCTTGCCGCCAAGAAGCTGGGTGCGGACCCGGCCATCATGGCGACCCCCTTCATCACCACCATCGTGGATGCCTGCAGCTTGATCCTGTACTTCCAGATCGCGCAGGTCGTGTTCCGGAATATGATGTAACGTTTGATTTTATAGGAGCAGCCCTCTCAGTCAAAGCCTGACGGCTTTGACTGAGAGGGTTGTTTCTTTTTGTTGAAAACTCAGGTTTTCCCGCTGTTTTCCACAGGTCAATTTTTGTAGAAAGCGGGTGTGGAAAACTAGCGGTTCCTTCATTCCAACGGGGAGAAATTCAAGGAGCGGATTTTCTGCCTGCTGTAAAAAGTAAATTTTTGGGTTTGACTTTCTTTCAGAAAAAAGGTGCAAAGGCCCATAATTCCCCTGATTTTCGCAAAGATTCGCGCGGCACAATACACCATGTATAAAACGCTTCACAGGAAAATGTGGAAAACTCAGTGGAAAAAGTGGAAAACATCGTGGGAAAACCGGGCCTTTTTTCACAATTCCGGTGGAAAACCCAGTGGAAAGAGTGGATAAGTCCATCTGAACACACCAAAAGTGGATACAACCTGCTGTTTTAGCACTCGGATGAACAGACAGCCAGATCCCTTTGTTCACACCCTTCGCCTTGAATGGCCCTGCCAATCATGGTACAATGAAAAAAGAGAGCGTTCCCGGCCAACGGGGCGCAAATTTTACGAATAACGGAGGCTTCTGCCTATGAACTGGATCACCAAGCTGGAACGGAAATACGGCCGGTTCTGCATTCCCAACCTCATCAACATCCTCATCGGCGGCCAGATCCTGGTCTATGCCATTGAACTGTTCGTCAACCAGTATATTTCCTTTTATCTCTCCCTGAGCCGCAGTGCCCTGTTCGCCGGGCAGATCTGGCGGCTGTTCACCTTTGTGCTGGTGCCTTTTTCAGGCGGCGGGCCGCTCAGCGTGGTGCTGGGCATCTATTTTACCTGGTTCGTCGGCAGTGCGCTGGAACGGGAGTGGGGCGATTTCCGCTTCAACCTTTATGTCCTGCTGGGGATGGCAGGCGCGTGGCTGGCCTGCCTGCTGACAGGCTCTGCCGATACCTACTGTCTGTCCCTCTCCCTCCTGCTGGCCTTTGCCATGCTTTACCCGGAGCTGCAGGTGCTGCTCTTCTTCGTCATCCCCCTCAAGGTGAAATATTTCGGCATCTTTGCCGCCGCCCTGTGGGTGTTCAGCTTCCTGAGCATGGGGATGCTGGGCAAGCTGAACTATCTGCTCTGTATGCTGGGCTTCCTTCTGTTCTTCGGGCCGCAGGCCTGGCATAACATCCGCGCCTGGGTGCGCCGGGAGCAGTGGAAGAGGAAAAATCGGAGATGATGATTGATCGTCTGGAAGGCAATTCGGAATTAAAGACCAGCGTCCGGCTGATGCTGGGGGGCCGCCGCATGACCCACAGTGTTCTGCTGGTGGGCGAAGAGGGGCTGGGAACCGGGTTTGCGGCCCGCTGTGTGGCGGCGGATTACCTTTACCCCAACGGCGGCGCGCCCGCCGAAGCCCTGCTCCGGGGCGAGTGCTGCCGTGCTGTGGCAAAGGCCGGTAAGCGCGACAGCGGCCAGATCGAGACCGGCATCGTCCGGGAAGCCATCTCCGTGACCGGTATGGGCAGCGGCGGGCGGTATCTGGTCGGTCAGGTCACGGCCATGCGCAGCGAGATCTTCAACACCAGCCTTTCGGCAGAGGGGCGCGCAGTGCTGCTCTACCATGTGGAGCGGATGAACGAGGAATCGGCCAACGCCCTGCTGAAGGTCATGGAGGAGCCGCCTGAGGGTGTGCTTTTTCTGTTGACGGCGGATTCGCTGGCAGGTGTTCTGCCCACCATCCGGAGCCGCTGCATCAGCTTTGCAGTGGCTCCGGTCTCCCCCGCCGATTGCGCCCGCTACTGCACCGCACAGGGGGTGGACAGCAAGGATGCCGCCCTGTACAGTGAGCTGTTCGATGGCCACATCGGCACAGTGCTGGACGCGGCCCGGGATGAGGCCCGCCGGGCGCAGGTGGACAAGGCGCTTGCCCTCGCCAAAGCAGCGGCCGCGCAGGACAGTTATGCCGCCGCTGTTCTGCTGTCAGCTTACGAAAAGGATAAGGTGGGGGCTGCCGCTCTGCTGGCCGATTTCCGGGCCGTAGCGGCCGCAGGGCTGCGCGGCAGCCTCCGTGCCCCGGTGCAGGGCGATGCCGCCCGCAAGGCCCTTGCAGCCGCCGATGCGGCGATCCAGCGGCTGGGCGCACAGGTGAACCCCAAGATCACCTTGAGTGTGCTGGCTGCAAGATTCCGGGGGCTGTAACCCGTACCTGCCGAGCGTTAGCGACGGCTGAGAGGTTTAGCCGGGTTTTGCCCAAAACAAAAAGCTCCCCCTTCGGGGGAGCTGTCGAGCGTTAGCGAGACTGAGAGGGTGAGATCATCTTCTCCGTGCTTTTCTGCGCCGGCCCAGATTCAGCGAGCCGCCCCCGGCAACGAGGGTGAAAAAGCTGAGGACAGCCAGAAGGACGATGAGGGCCGCCATCAGGAGAAACGTGGTCTGAAGGTCGGTGCGAAAGTCGGAGACATATTCCTGATGGGTCACAAGGTCTACCGTGGCCACCTCATAGCCGTCCAGATAAACGGTGGCCGTGCCAAGGACAGCCCCATCCTTGACGGTGGCAGAGATGTTTTCCTGAAGGTCGTAGGTGAAGGTCACCTTGTCGTCCGCATGGCCGTAGCCGCTGACCGGCGCGGCAGCGTAAAGCTCCACTTCCTCATAAGAGCGGCATTTCTTCAGGGGGGCGGTGGTCAGCGGGGTCTCGGTGTCCACCAGCTCCCGGTCAGAAAAGCTTGCAAAGGCCCAGTCCAGGATCTCGGAGGCCTCCCTGTAAATGTTGTCAAGGTCGGAGCCCAGCACCACCAGCCCGTAGGTGTGGCCATCCTTCTGGGCAAAGGTCACATAGCACCGGCCCGCCAGAGTGGTAAAACCGGTCTTCATGCCCCGGATGTAATCCCGGTAGTAGGGGTACTCCGGGTTGAGCATCAGGTTGGTGGAGGTGATGGTGCGCTCGTTCTGGTGCAGATTGGTGGCAGGCAGAGTATAACTCAGGGTGTTTGCCACCTGCATATAGGTCTCGTTCTCGGCGCAGGCCTTGGCGATCAGGGCCAGATCGTGGGCCGAAGAGACGTTGCCGTAATCATACAGGCCATGCACGCAGGTAAAACTGGTGCTGGTGCAGCCCAGCTCTTTGGCACGCTGGTTCATCCGGGCCACAAAGGCGGTCAGGTCGCCGTCCGAAACATCACTGGCGATCGCGCTGGCCGCGTCGTTGGCGCTGGCCACCAGCAGGCCGTACAGCAGGTCGATGCGGCGCACCGTTTCACCGATGCGCAGGTTGATGGTGCTGCCGTTGGCGTTCTGGATGTCCTTGAACTCCTGGGTCAGGCTGGCAGGGATGGTGATCTCCGCGTTCATGTCCTTGCCGCTTTCCAGAAACAGCAGGGCTGTCATCATCTTGGTCAGGCTGGCAATGTAGCGCTGCTGGTCCGCGTTCTGCTCCAGAATGGGTTTGTCGATGTCCGCGTTGAACAGATAGACCGACTCGCCCTCGTTCACGGTCTGGATGGGCATTTCGTATGCGGCCAGACCGGGCAGGACAAGGGTCAGGGCCAGCGCTGCGGTCAGCAGCAGGGCCGCCGCCCGGCGGAAGAGAGTAGAGTTCTGCATAAGCGTATCCTCCAACGGAAGCTCCCGGCTTCCTTGAATCAAAAACTAAAACACTATATAAAAGAATACCATAAATGACGGAAAAGAGAAAGGTGGTTTTTCACAATGTTATTGCCTTTTGGTGGAAAAGTCCCCCGGGACGAGGGTGCGGTGTTCGTGGCACCCAACGCCACGGTGCTGGGCGATGTGGTGCTGGGGCCGGGCTCCTCGGTCTGGTATGGTGCGGTTCTGCGCGGGGACGACGGCACCCTGACCCTGGGCGAGAACACCAATGTGCAGGATAATGCGGTGCTCCACTGTGACCCGGGCGGGGCGGTCACGCTGGGCAAAAACGTGACCGTGGGCCACTGTGCCCTTGTCCACGGGTGCACCGTGGGAGACGGTTCCCTGATCGGGATGCACGCCACCCTGCTCAACCACTGTGTTGTGGGCAAAAACTGCATCATCGGGGCCGGTGCGCTGGTGCCGGAAGGCAAGATCATCCCGGACGATTCCCTTGTGGTGGGGGTGCCGGGGAAGATCATCAAGCAGGTCAGTCCCGAACAGGCAGCTGCCAGCCTTGCCAATGCCGCCCACTATGTGGGGGAGGGCCGCCGTCACGCCGCAGCCCTGCGGAAAGAGGAAAAAGGTGAAACTGAATGAGCGAAATAATTTCGTGCGAAGCTTAACAGAATTTTCACAAGATTTCACAAGAAAGTAATGACTTTTGCGCCGAAATCGGGTATACTATGAGCACAAGGGAGCGGGGCCGCAACCGTCTCCCTTGCACATGATTCCTCCTCACACCAAAGCAATACCCCAAAACAAGAGTCCCCTCCGGTGTACCGCAAGCGCCGGAGGGGACTTTTGTTTGTCTGAAACAGCACCCCCTGCAGAGCGATCCTCTGCCGGGGGCGCTGTGTGATATCAAGTTTCAGAGGGAACCGTAGATGCCGCGCACGGAGACCTCGCCGGTGAACACATGCTCCTCGCCGCTGTCGGTGCGGACAACAAGACGGCCTTCTTCGTCCACATCCACGGCCTCGCCTGCTCCCTGCCCGCCGTCCGGCAGGTCAAAGGTCACCCGCCGTCCAATGTTGACACAGGCGGCCTTGTACTCCTCCCGGAAAGGTGCAAAGCCATCCCGCGCAAAGGTGTACAGGGGCCGATCAAAGCCGAAATCCGTCAGAGCCTCGGCCAGCCAGCCGGGATCCTGCTCCAGATCGATCGCGGCACCCTGCAGGGCCAGCGAGGTGCCGTGGGGCAGGTCTGCGGCATCAAAATAACTCTGCGGCTGGGCCAGGTTGATGCCAATGCCGCACAGGATGCCCCGGCCCTGCTGCTGGTAGCCGTAGCAGACACTTTCGCACAGGATGCCCACGATCTTTTTGCCGTTCAGCAGCAGGTCGTTGGGCCACTTGATCTGGCAGTCCACGCCGTAGCGCAGGGCCAGCTGCCTGCGCACGGCAAGGCTGGCCAGCAGGGGCAGGGTGGCAGGCTGCGCCAGCGGCTCCCGGATGGCGACCGTGTAGTACAGCGCCTTGCCCTCGGCGTTGACCCAGGTGCGGCCAAGGCGGCCCCGCCCGGCGGTCTGGTTGGTGGTGTATACCGCGCCCACCGGGCCGAACTCTTCAAAATGTTCTTTCATATACGCGTTGGTGCTGCCGCATTCGGGCAGATAACGCACCTCATTGATGCTCATTGCTGCGGTACCTCTTTGTGTGCAAAGCTGGTGATCTTGCCCTTGTCCAACAGCATCACGCCGTAGGTGTTGGGGCCGGTGTAGCAGCGGCCGCAGGAGCCCGGGTTGAACAGGAACACGCCGTTTTTCTGGAGGGCGATGGGTTTGTGGGTGTGGCCGAACAATGCCACCTCAGCGCCGCGGGCGGCGGCGGCATCTGCCAGCGTATCCAGATCGTATTTTACACCGTACATGTGACCATGGGTATAGAAAACGACCACCTGATCGAAGGCGGCCAGCCCATCCAGCGGCTCCAACGCACCAAAATCGCAGTTACCGGCTACGGCGTAGACCTTCATCTTGGGGTGCAGGGTCAGTGCATCTTCCAGGTCGCGCAGGCCATCTCCCAAAAAGACAACGGCATTTGCATCGCTTTCTGCGTGCAGGATGCGCTCCACTGCACCGGCGCTGTTGTGGCTGTCGCTCAGGATCAAAAGTTTCGTCACGGGACTACGTCCTCCTTATTTATACGTATTAAACCTCTCAGTCGCCTTCGGCGACAGGTACGGGTTGCGGCTCCTGGTAGGGGAGCCAAGCTTACGTTCCTGTCTCTCCTGTCAGGAGAGGGGGCAATGCGAAGCATGGACAGAGAGGTCAATCTGCCTGCAAAGCAAGCAGCTGCTTGTACACTTCACTCTTGGAATACGGCGTGCCCTGCGCGGCGGCCTTGGCGGCGGCAGAGGCTGCGTAGCCGTTCCGGGTCAGTTCCAGCGCCCGCTGGGCGGCCTGCTCCAGGGTCAGCTCTTCTTCGGCTTCGGCGGCGGGCGCACCGGCCATCACCAGAACATACTCGCCGCGGGGGTCATTCCCGGCATAATGGGTCTGGGCCTCGCCCAGCGTCGTTTTCCAGATCTCCTCGTGGAGCTTGGTCAGCTCCCGGCAGAGGGTGATGCTCCGCTCAGGGCCGAAGGCAGCGGTCAGGTCGTCCAGCGTGGTGCGCAGTTTGTGGGGCGCTTCGTAGAAGATGACCGTCCGCTTTTCCCCCTGCAGCTCGGCCAGCCGCTCCCGCTTCTGCTTTTTGTTCACAGGCAGAAACCCCTCGAACACCCAGCGGGAGGTGTCCTGACCGGAGACAGCCAGCGCCGTCACACAGGCGGAGGCTGCCGGAACAGGCACCACCTTGATGCCCCGGGCCAGTGCGTCCCGCACGATCACTTCGCCCGGGTCCGACACACAGGGCATACCGGCATCGCTGCACAGGGCGCAGTTCTCGCCTGCTTCAATGCGGCGCAGAATCCCCTCGCCCTTCTGCAGGGCGTGCTCGTAGTAGCTCACCATCGGCTTTTTCAGCCCCAGAAAGTTGAGCAGCTTCATGGTCACGCGGGTATCCTCCGCGGCAATGAAATCTGCCGCGCCAAAGGTGGCTGCCACACGGGGCGGCATGTCATCCAGGTTGCCGATGGGTGTGGCGACAATATAAAGAGTACCTGCCATAGTATCCTCCCATTTGATTTGTACAAAACCTCTCCGTCATCCCTACGGGATGCTGCCTCCCTGACCAGGAGCCGCAGCCCGCACTTGGCGCACAGCGTTTGAGAGGTTCAGCGTCCATACAGTGCCGCGCCTGCCGAGATGAGCACATCCGGCTCGACCCGCAGCCCTGTTTTTCGGTTCTTCTGTGCTTCCACCAGAAACAGCCAGGGGGCGGCATCCGGCCGGTTCTTCACAAAGGCCAGCCGCTTGGGCTCCAGCCGGTTGGCCCGCAGGACCGCCAGTACCTCGGCCAGCCGCTCGGGCCGGTGGCAGAGCGAGAGCCGCCCGCCATCCTTCAGCAGCCGGAACGCGCACTTGCAGACATCGTCCAGCGTGCAGTCCGTCTCATGGCGGGCTGTGGCCCGGGCCCTGTCGGCGGCCTGCTCTCCCGCCGTAAAATAGGGCGGGTTGCAGGCGCACAGGTCGTAGCTGCCCTCGCCCTCCCGGAAGGAGCGCAGGTCGGCGCAGACGGGCGTGATGTGCTCAATGCCCTGTTCGGCGCAGGCGGCGGCCAGCAGCGCGCTGGCTTCGGGCTGCAGCTCCAGCCCCAGGCAGGGGCCGCGGTGGCCCCGGTCGTGCCATTCCAGGCTCACGATGCCGCAGCCGGAGCACAGGTCGGCGGCGCGCCAGGCCCGCTTTGGCTCCGAAAACCGGGCCAGCAGCAGCGCGTCTGAGCCAAAGCGGTGTACGGCTGAACAATAGACTCTTGTTCTATTATACAAAATCTCGGTGGAATGTTCCATATACAGCACCTAAAATCCACTGCCAAAATATCGGGCGGAAAAATTGGGGAAAATTGTGCATGAAAGAAAAGCAGCAGACCCGCTTTTGACAGGTCTGCTGCTTTTGATGCGTTTTTCAGTGTTCGCCGTGAAATTATTCAGCAGCGATAGCACCGGTGGGGCAAGCACCCTCGCAAGCGCCGCAATCGATGCAAGCGTCTGCATTCACAACTGCAACACCATTCTCAATGGTGACAGCACCAACGGGGCAAGCGCCCTCGCAAGCGCCGCAGCCAACACATGCGTCAGAAACCTTGTGTGCCATAATAAAACTCTCCTTTTATCACCCGTGCACTAGCTTTAAGAAGAAGTCTGCCCTCGCACGGTGCCAGCAGGCTTCCCCGGAATTCATCCTTGTCTGCATTCTAACAAAGTGGAAAAGAAAAGGCAAGACTAACCGTGTGCCATAAAAGCCCAAAGTTTTATTTTTGTGGGGTTGCACAAAAGCAAGGCCTAACTTTGCGGGAAAATTAAGAGAGTTTTTTGGCGAAAATCACGAAGAAAGGTTAGTTTTATGATACTAACCGCCGTGATATCCCACTATTTTTCTGGGAATTATTTCTCTTTTTTGGGGCATTTGCCGCAGCCCACATTGCCCTTTTCATCGGCGGCTGCCACCACCGGGGCGGGGTTGCGCACACCGGAATAATCGTCGTCCGGGTCGGGGCGGCGGGGTGCCCGTTTGCCGCCGCTGATATACTCACACACGCCCACCTTATAGTAGCGCGGGGTCAGGGCTTCGGTGCCGCAGCGCACCCGCAGGTAGCCGGAGATGGGGTTCACTTCCAGCACGGTGCCCAGACCATCCGGGGTGCGCACGGTGCTGCCCACCATGGGCATGATGCTGTTCAGGTATTCGTAGGCGTTTTCCTCATAGGCCAGGCAGCACATTAGGCGGCCGCAGGCACCGCTGATCTTGGTGGGGTTCAGCGACAGGCCCTGCTCCTTGGCCATCTTGATGGAAACGGGCTGGAAGTCCTTGAGGAAGCGGCTGCAGCAGAAGGGCTGGCCGCAGATGCCCAGACCACCGATCATCTTGCTCTCGTCGCGCACGCCGATCTGGCGCAGCTCGATGCGGGTGTGGAAGATGCCGGCCAGATCCTTGACCAGCTCACGGAAGTCCACGCGGCCGTCGGCGGTGAAGTAGAACATGATCTTGGAACGGTCGAGGGTATACTCGGCCTCCACCAGCTTCATTTCCAGCCCGTGGCGGGCAATGCAGTCCTGGCAGGTGCGGTAGGCGCGCTTTTCGTCCTCGCGGTTCTGGCGCATCCGGCGCACATCCACGCTGTCGGCCATGCGGGTAATGGGCTTGAGGGCCTTGGGCACCGCCGCGTCGGCGATCTCCTTGACGCCCTGCACCACCTCGCCGCACTCGATGCCGCGGGCAGTCTCCACGATGACGTAATCGCCGGTACGGATATCCGCATCGGCAGGGTCAAAATAATAGCTTTTGCCGTTTTCTTTGAAACGGACCGAAATGACTTTTTTCATAGTTCTCCTCGTCTGCTGGTTCGCTCTATCGGGAAAAAGGCCGCAAAAGGGCCTGTTGCTCCATTCTGAACTCTAGTATACCATATTCAAAAGCACATTTCCACGCAAAAAACAAAATGCGCCCGGTGCAATGATCCGGCCCTTCGGACCGTATTTCAGGCGGAGTGTGACGGAATTTGGTCCCGAACAGACGGCAAAGAGAAAAGTTTTGTGAAAGAAAGTGACGGGCTCTGTTGCAACCCTACGTCTTCTGTGTATAATAGGAATGTTAAAGTGTGAACGAGCCTCTTGCGGAGGTAAGGACTGCGGTGCTGCGGCGCATTGCAGGGAAACGGTAGGGAAAATGGAAAAATTCAGTGTCAAAAAGCCATTCACGGTGCTGGTGGCCGTGGTGATGGTGCTGATCCTGGGCTTTGTGGCCATCACGAAGATGCAGACCAATCTGCTGCCCGACGTCAGCACGCCGTATCTGATGGTGGTCACCGTATACCCGGGTGCCAGCCCGGAGCGTGTGGAGAGCGAAGTGTCGGACGTGCTGCAGAACGCCCTCACAGTGCCCGGTGTGGAAAACATCACGGCCACCTCGGCGGAGAACTACAGCCTGCTGCTGATGCACTTCACCGATGATACCGACATGAACAGTGCCCTGGTGAAGGTGTCCAACAAGCTGGATCAGGCCAAGAGCGACCTGCCCAGCAGCTGCCTGACGCCCTCCATCATTGAGTACAGCCTGAACATGAACGCCTTCATGACCGTGGCGGTGAGCCGGGAGGGCAGCGACATCTACCAGCTGTCGGAGCTGGTCAAGGACACGCTGGTGCCCTATGTGCAGCGCAAGGGCGGCGTGTCCAATGTGTCGTCCAGCGGTCTGGTGGAAAAGCTGGTGCAGGTGCAGCTGAATCAGGACAAGATCGACGAGATCAACGCCCAGCTGCTGGACCTGATCGACACCAAGCTGGCGGACGCCCGTGCCCAGCTGGACAGTGCGGAAAGCCAGATCGCCGCCGGCCGCGCCGAGTACAACAAGCAGATGAAGAACTTTGGCAACACCGTGTCCAACACGGTGCTGGCCTCCATGAGCACCGAGGTAGGCAACGCGGTGGATGTGGTGCGCAAGCAGGCCCGGGCGCTGATGGAAAGCGTGAACCAGCTCATTGCCGTGGTCAAGGAGCCGGAGATCCAGCAGGCACTGATCGAGGTGCAGCAGGGTCTGCAGAAGGTGCTGGACAAGTTCGACAACACCGGCATGCGGGACATCGACTCCCTGATCGAGGTCGTGTCCGAATTGCGTGACGTGACCGACAAGCTCACCGATGCCCTGCAGAAGCTGCAGGAGCGGGTGAACACCGAGACCGGTACGGAGGGCAGCAGCGCTGCGGATCTGGCGGACGAGCTGCAGCTGCAGAAGAGCCTGCAGGTGATCTACAGCACGCTGGAAGATACCATCAAGGCCATGGACAACGTGCCCCAGCTCATGAGCACCTTCTCCCGTGCACTGGGCAGCTTTACCCAGCAGCAGCTCAACGCCTACATGCAGTTTACCGAGGCCCGCGAGCAGCTCAACGAGTACGAAAAGCAGCTGGAAACGGCCAAGCAGGAGTACGAGACGGCCCGCACCCAGGCGCTGGCCCAGGCGGATGTGCAGAAGCAGCTGGACATCAACACCCTGTCCACCCTGATCTACGCCCAGAACTTCTCCATGCCGGCAGGCTATGTGCAGGACGCCAGCGGCGAGTCCTGGCTGCTGAAAGTCGGCGAGGAGTACAACAGCGTGGATGACATTGCCGGTGCCCTGCTGCTGCATGTGGACGGCTACGGCGACGTGCGCCTGTCCGATGTGGCGGACGTGGAGGTCATCGACAACGCCGCCGACAGCTTCACCCGCCTGAACGGCGAACAGGCCGCCGTGCTCAAGATCTATAAAAACGCTACCTCCAGTGCCAGCGACGTCTCGGACAACTGCCTGAGCGCCTTCCAGGAGCTGGAAGCCCAGTATGACGGCCTGCACATCGTGGTGCTGTCCAACCAGGGCAACTATATCACCATCATCATCCGCAGCATCCTCACCAGCATGGCGGTGGGCGCTGCACTGGCCATCATCGTGCTGGCCATCTTCCTCAAGGACGTCAAACCCACGCTGGTGGTCGGCATCAGCATCCCGCTGTCGGTGCTGTTTGCCGTGGTGCTCATGTACTTTACCAATCTGGACATGAACGTCATGACCCTTGCGGGCCTCTCCTTCGGCATCGGCATGCTGGTGGACAACTCGGTGGTGGTCATCGAGAACATCTACCGACTGCGCAGCCGGGGGGTCCCGGCGGCCCGGGCTGCTGTTCAGGGCACCCGTCAGGTGTCCATGTCGGTGGTGGCCTCCACCCTCACCTCGGTGTGCGTGTTCCTGCCGGTGGTGTTCTCCTCCAGCATCGTGCGCAGCCTGATGCTGCCCATGTCGCTGTGCATCGGCTACTGCCTCATGGCGTCCCTCATCGTGGCCGTCACCGTGGTGCCGGCGGCTGCCTCTACGGTGCTGAAAAAGGCCGAGCCCAAGGAGCTGCCCTGGTTTGAAAAGGTCCAGGACAAGTACGTCCAGAGCCTGAAATGGTGCCTGCAGCACCGTGCCGTGCCGCTGGCAGCTGCCGTGGTGCTGCTGGTGTTCAGCGGCTGGCAGGTGCTGAACATGGGCATCGAGCTTCTGCCCCAGATCACCAGCAACGAGGCAGTCATCACGCTGTCCACCGACGCAAGCCTGAGCAAGGAGGAATCCTACGTTGTGGCCGGCAAGGCCGTGGAAGCTGCCATGGCCGTGGACAATGTGACCGAGGTGGGCATCACCACCGACACCAGCGTGGCGGGCATGGACATCAGCCAGCTGGGCCTGCCCAGCACCATCACCGACCTGCTGGCTGCCGCCAGCAGCTACGGCAATTATCAAATCAACGTGATGCTGAAGGAGGATCTGTCTTCCCGTCAGATCGAGACCGCCCGGCAGGCGCTGGAAACCGCCATTGCCGGGGTGGAACAGTGCACCGGCACGGTGGAGATCTCCGGCATGACCGGGGAGCTCACCAGCCAGCTGTCCAGCGGTCTGTCCATCAAGATCTATGGTTCCGATGTGAACACCCTCACCGCCCTGTCGGAAAAGGTGGTGGATATCGTGAACAGCACCCCCGGCTTTGCCAACGCCACCAACGGCCTTGGCGCCGGTGACTCCACCATCATCCTGAAGGTGGACCGCGACAAGGTGCGCGCCTACGGCCTGACCGTGGCCGAGGTGTACCAGAAGATCGCCCAGCGGCTCACCACCACCGCCACGGCCCAGACCCCGGTGACGGTGGATGGCACCACCATGGACGTAAAGATCACCAATGATCTGGACCCCCTGACCAAGGAAAACATGATGGACATGACCTTTGACACCAGCGTCCTGAACACTGATGGCGAGACGGTGACCGGCACCTGCACCCTGGCCGACATTGCCACCTGGGAGACCGGCACCGCGCCGGACTCCATCACCAGCGAGAACCAGACCGAGTACGTCACCGTCACGGCCGACACGCTGGACGGCTACAACACCACCGTGCAGTCCCGCGTTCTGCAGAAGGCCCTGAACGAGTTTGCGGCCGGCAGCGAGATGCCGGAGGGCTGCAACTTCTCCATGGGCGGCGAGACCGAGAACGTGGACTTCATGGTCAAGGAAATGGTCCAGTGGATGGCTCTGGCCCTGCCCTTTGTGTATCTGGTCATGGTGGCGCAGTTCCAGAGCCTGCTGTCCCCCTTCATCGTGCTGTTTACCGTGCCGCTGGCCTTTACCGGCGGTCTGCTGGGCCTGCTGCTCACCGGCCAGCAGCTGACCATGATCTCCATGATGGGCTTCATCGTGCTGATGGGTACGGTCGTCAACAACGGCATCGTGTTCGTGGACTACGCCAACCAGCTGCGCATGGGCGGCATGGAGCGGCGCGCCGCGCTGATCGCCACCGGCAAGACCCGTATGCGCCCCATCCTGATGACCACCCTGACCACCGTGCTGGCCATGCTGCAGATGGTGTTCAGCGGCGATATGGCCAGCCAGCTGATGAGCGGCATGGCCATTGTGATCATCTGCGGCCTGAGCTACGCCACCCTCATGACCCTGTATATCGTGCCCCTCCTGTACGATGTCCTGTTCAAAAAGCCGCCGCTCAGTGTGGATGTGGGCAGCGACGACGATCTGGACGACATCCCGGACGATGCAGCCGAGTTCATCGCAGCCCAGGGTGCCGCACAGCCCCAGCCGTAAAAGAAGTTTCTGTTTGGAGCACCTCGTATCCTGTCTGTTGGGATACGGGGTGTTTTTTTGTGCGGCAGCACCGGTGGTGTTCTATAATTCCTACAAAAAATCCCCTGAAAAATTGGATGCAAATTCTAAAAGGATGCTCACACAAACACACAAAACTGTGATATAATCATAAATACAGTAGAAAGACGGGGGCAGTCTGCCCGGCCGTGTGTTCCAAAAATCCTTAGGAGGCGATGCCCAATGGCACAGATCCGCTCAAAGCCCTTCGGTGTGACCAAAGAGGGCGCGAATGTTACCGAATATATCCTGTCCAACCCCGGTGGGTTGACCGTCAGCGTACTGGACTACGGTTGCGTGATCAAAAGCATCATCGTGCCGGCCAAAAACGGCCCGGTGGACGTGGTGGTGGGTCACGACACCATGGCAGACTACGAGGCGGACTTCAACTCCTCCGGCAGCACCTGCTGCGGTGCCTTTGTGGGCCGCTACGCCAACCGCATCGAGAATGCAGTATTTACCGTGGGGGGCAAGACCTATCAGCTGGAGGCCAACAACGGCCCCAACCACCTGCACGGCTGCTTCAACCGCAAGCTCTACCGGGTCAAATCCTTTGGCGACACCCTGCTCATGGAAGCCGAAAGCCCCGACGGCGAGGATGGATTCCCCGGCAACCTGAAGATCGCGGTACGCTATACCCTCACCGAGGACAATGCATTCCGCATGGATTACCGCGTCTCTTCCGACGCGGACACCATCGTGAACCTGACCAACCACAGCTACTTCAATCTGGACGGCGGCGGCGACGTGCTGAACCAGAAGCTGCGCATCTATGCCTCCCGCTATCTGGAAGGCAACAATCAGTGCTGTCCCACCGGTGCCATTCTGCCAGTGGCGGACACGCCCATGGACTTCACTGCGGGCAAACTCATCGGCCGGGAGATCGACACCGGCTTTGCCCAGACCACCATGGTGGGCGGCGGCTACGACCACTGCTACGTCATCGACCGCGCCCGCGGTTCCAGCCAGAGCATCTGCGCCTGGGCCACCAGCGACAAGACCGGCATCAGCATGAAGCTGTACACCACCCAGCCGGGCATCCAGCTGTACACAGCCAACTTCCTGCAGGACTGCCCCAGCCCCGGCAAGGGCGGCAAGCCGCTGCAGAAATACGGCGGCTTTGCGCTGGAAACGCAGCACTACCCCTGCAGCCCCTCCCACCCGGAGTTCCCCTCCACGGTGCTGCGGGCCGGCAAGGTGTTCCGCGCCACTACCACACTGCGCTTCTTCACCGGCAAGCAGTGCGGGAAACTGTAACGACTCAGAACGGATGGCTGCCGGAAACGGACAGCCGTCCGTTTTCTTTCTCCCATTTGCACAAAGAGGGCCATCCATCCATTTGCGGCAGACAAAAAATGCTTTGAAATCAGAAATTGCAAAATTAAAGATGCAACAAAATTGCATGTAAATAAAAACCGCGTCCCTTGATTCTGCGCAGAGAACGTTGTATTCTTTAAGCAGGCCGGGGCACGCCCGGCCGCAGCTGAACAAGTGATAAGTGAGAGAGGTACTGGACTATGGCAATTTTGGTTTCCGGCGGTGCCGGCTATATCGGCAGCCACACCTGCATCGAACTTCTGAATGCCGGCTATGACGTGGTCGTGGCAGATAACTATTATAACGCTTCCCCCGTGGTGCTGGACCGCGTGAAGCAGATCACCGGCAAGGACTTCCGCTTCTACAATGCGGACATGACCAAGCACGAGGACGTGGAGAAGATCTTCACCGAGTGCCCGGACATCACCGCCGTCATCCAGTTTGCCGCTTACAAGGCGGTGGGCGAGAGCGTGTCCAAGCCCATCGAATACTACTATAATAACCTCAACTGCACGCTGGTCATCCTGGACGTGATGCGCCGCCACAACTGCAAGAACTTCGTGTTCAGCTCCTCGGCCACCGTCTACGGCGACCCCGCCAGCGTGCCCATCACCGAGGACTTCCCCGTGGGTGCCACCACCAACCCCTACGGCACCACCAAGGCCTTTACTGAGCGCATCCTGACCGATGTCTGCAAGGCTGACCCCACCCTGAATGTGGCCCTGCTCCGTTACTTCAACCCCATCGGTGCCCACAAGTCCGGCCTGATCGGCGAGGACCCCAACGGCATCCCCAACAACCTGATGCCCTACATCGCCAAGGTGGCGGTCGGCAAGCTGGAAAAGGTGCATGTGTTCGGCAACGACTACCCCACCCCGGACGGCACCGGCGTGCGCGACTACATCCATGTGGTGGACCTGGCCCGGGGCCATGTGTGCGCCATCCGCAAGCTGGAAACGAACTGCGGCCTGTTCATCTGCAACCTGGGCACCGGCAAGGGCTACAGCGTGCTGGAAGTGCTCCACGCCTTTGAAAAGGCCTGCGGCAAGCAGATCCCCTACGTCATCGACCCGCGCCGCCCCGGCGATATCGCTGAGTGCTACGCCGACCCCACCAAGGCCAAAAACGAGCTGGGCTGGGTGGCACAGTACGGCATTGAGGACATGTGCGCCGACAGCTGGAACTGGCAGCAGAAGAACCCCGACGGCTACAACACCGCAAAGTAACGCATGATTTCCAAAAGCCGTGCATTCTCTGAAAAGAGTGCACGGCTTTTTTCTTTGCCGGCCTTTTCTTCTGCCATCTATTGACATATTTCGCCAGTTAGCCTATATTACTATTGTTCGCAAAAGCTAACATTTTTCGCTCAAAGGAGCATGAAATATGACACTGAAAGAATTGCAGATCGGCAAGAGCGCGGTGGTGGACACGGTGGGCGGCACCGGGGCCCTGCGGCAGCATTTTCTGGATATGGGCCTTGTTCCGGGGGCGCAGGTCACTCTGATCAAGCTGGCCCCCATGGGCGACCCCATGGAGCTGCGCATCCACGGCTATGAGCTGACCCTGCGCCTGGATGACGCCGCACAGATCGGCATCATCCCCACCGAAAAGGTCCCGGCGGCCCCCGCTTTGGTGGATGATAAGATGGTGGACCACCCGGGTCTGGGTGAGGGCGGCAAGTACCACATCAAAAAGGGCGAGCATCCCCTGCCGGACGGCACGACCCTGACGTTTGCGCTGGCCGGCAATCAGAACTGCGGCAAGACCACCCTGTTCAACCAGCTTACCGGTTCCAACCAGCATGTGGGCAACTTCCCCGGTGTGACGGTGGACCGCAAGAGCGGTGCCATCAAGGGCCACCCGGAAACGGAGGTCACCGATCTGCCGGGCATCTACTCCATGTCGCCCTACTCCAGCGAGGAGATCGTCACCCGGCAGTTCATCATCGGCGAAAAGCCCACCGGCATCATCAACATCGTGGATGCCACCAACATCGAGCGCAACCTCTACCTGACCATGCAGCTCATGGAGCTGGACACCCCCATGGTGCTGGCCCTGAACATGATGGACGAGATGCGCGGCAACGGCGGCACGGTGCGCATCAACAAGATGGAATCCATGCTGGGCATCCCGGTCATCCCCATTTCGGCTGCCAAGAATGAGGGCGTGGACGAGCTGGTGGACCATGCCGTGCATGTGGCAAAATATCAGGAGCGGCCCGGCCGCATGGACTTCTGCAGTGAGGATGACCACGGCGGCGCGGTGCACCGCTGCATCCACGGCATCATCCACCTCATCGAGGATCACGCCAAGGCGGCGGGCATCCCGGTGCGGTTTGCCGCCACCAAGCTGGTGGAGGGCGACCACCGCATTGAGGAAGCCCTGAAGCTGGACCAGAACGAAAAAGAGATGATCGAGCACATCATCGTGCAGATGGAGCAGGAGCGCGGCCTGGACCGCGCTGCCGCCATTGCGGATATGCGCTTCTCCTTCATTCAGGAGCTGGTGGCCCAGACGGTGGTCAAGCCCCACGAGAGCAAGGAGCAGCTGCGCTCCAACCGCATCGACAAGTTCCTTACCGGCAAATACACCGCCATCCCGGCGTTTATCGCCATCATGGGTCTGGTGTTCTACCTCACCTTCAACGTCATCGGCCTGTTCTTCCAGAACCTGATGGAAGCCGGCATCGACGCCCTGACCGGTGCGGTGGACACCCTGCTGACCAACTGGAACATCAACGAAGCGATCCATTCCCTGATCATTGACGGCGTTTTTACCGGCGTGGGCAGCGTGCTGAGCTTTTTGCCCATCATCGTGGTGCTGTTCTTCTTCCTGTCCATGCTGGAGGACACCGGTTACATGGCCCGCGTGGCCTTTGTGATGGACAAACTGCTGCGCCGCATCGGCCTGTCCGGCCGCAGCATCGTGCCCATGCTCATCGGCTTTGGCTGCACCGTGCCCGGCGTGATGGCAAGCCGTACCCTGCCCTCGGAGCGCGACCGCAAAATGACCATTCTGCTCACCCCGTTCATGAGCTGCTCGGCAAAGCTGCCTATTTACAGCCTGTTTGCGGCGGCCTTCTTCCCCAAGTACGCGGGGCTTGTGATGGTGCTGCTGTACTTCACCGGCATCTTGGTGGGCGTACTGGCGGCGCTGCTGCTCAAGAGCACCGTGTTCAAGGGCGAAGCCGTGCCCTTTGTCATGGAGCTGCCCAACTACCGTCTGCCCAGTGTAAAAAATGTGGGGCAACTGCTGTGGGAAAAGGCCAAGGATTTTTTGCAGCGGGCATTCTCAGTCATTCTCATTGCCACGGTGGTGGTTTGGTTCCTACAAAGCTTTGACCTGCAGCTAAATATGGTCTCCGACTCGGCCGACAGCATTTTGGCCCGGATATCCGGCATTCTGGTTCCGCTGTTTGCGCCCCTGGGTCTGGGCGACTGGCGCATTTGCACCGCCCTGATCAGCGGCTTTATGGCCAAGGAAAGCGTCGTCTCCACCCTGGAGGTCCTGTTCGGCGGCACCATCGGCAGCATTTTGTCGCCGCTGTCCGCCGGGTCGCTGCTGGTATTCAGCCTGCTGTACACCCCCTGCGTGGCGGCGGTGGCCTCCGTGCGGCGGGAACTGGGCGGCAAGTGGGCTGCCGGACTGGCGCTGTGGCAGTGTTTGATTGCGTGGGTGGTTGCCTTTGTGTTCCACGGGATCGGAGCGCTGCTGTGAATATTTGGGACATTCTGCTGCTGGCAGCCATTGGAACGGCGCTGTTCCTGGCTGTCCGCGCCTTGATTCGGCGCAAAAACTGCGGCTGTACCGGCTGCGAAAGCTGTAACCGCTGCGCCCATTGCCGAAAAAACGAACACAAGCAAAAACCGAAATCATAAAAAAAGCAAAAAGGAAAGCACACTGTCTGCCTGCTTTCCTTTTTTTGCACAACCAAACGCCTTTATACCTATTGTGTTGTGCCACCTGTAATTTTGCACATTTTCCACCGCGTTTTCCCCAAATAAAGCCGGCTGCTGTGTGGAAAACCCCAATATGCCCACTGCAAAGCGCAGAGCAGAAAAAGCGCCCGGCAAAACCGGGCGCCTGCCAAAAAGCGGGGTATGGAGGGTACTGCTTAAATATCGTCCCGCTTTAGGGTCTCAATAATGTTGTCCTTTTTAATTTTATCCACAGCGTACAGCAGGGCCACACCGATCACGGCAAACACCGCCAGCGCCGCCGCCAGATAATAATACCAGCGGAAGGTATAGCCGTAGTCAAAGGAGCCGCCCAATATCTTGTACATCAGGTAATCCAGTCCCAGACTAACCGGCAAGCCCCATACCAGCGCCATAACGCCGTAGCGAATATTCTCCAAATAAATGGACTTCTTAAAGGAACGGGGCGTCATACCCACGCTCTTAATCATAGCGAACTCTCGACGCCGCTCCTCCATACCGGAAGAAATGGTATTGATAATGTTCATAACGGAAATCAGGGTAATCAGCGTAATAAAGCCATAGCCAAAGGTCATCACCACCACATTCAGCGCCTGCATGGTCTGAGCCTGTGCCGCCGCGTCATAGCCGGTATGGCTGATGCCGTTTTGTACCTCATCCAGCACATCGGACACCCGGTTATACACATCGTCATGGTCCTGGGCAGTGATATAGTACCGGGCATAGCTGACAGTATTGCCCTTTGCCAAAACAGACGGAAAATGCACCAGATAGCTGTGCATGGGCACCACCAAAGTGGGGCGCATAAAGCTGCCTAAAAGATTGCTTGCTTCCTTGTTCATCTGGGCAGCCACCTTTGCCGTGTACTTGGCATACAGCTCGTTGCCCTCACTGTCATAGCCCTCCATAGAGCCGGTAAGGGTTTGACCTGCCAAGCTGCCTTGCAAGGGGTTTAACACCAGTCTTTGCTTCTTCTCCGTTGCCACTTGCACCTGGTTGATTAAAATACCCGTGGGGATTTTGTCATCCTGACAAACAGACGGGTCTATGCCTGCCTCCTTTGCCAAGGCGGCAAAGGTGTCGTTGTCCACGCCCAGCACATTCACGGAGCGGTCCATATTGGCTTTCTTTGCCTCCGCCGTCAGTTGCTTATCCAAGCCGTCCACCATCATCTGATTGTCGGCACAAATACGCATGCTCTCAATTCCGGGCACATCGCTGACCTTCCGATTAACTTGCTCCACCTGAGAGGCGGTCAACGGCCCGTCGGTATTAAAAATGCACTCGTACACATCAAAGCTCATACCGTCGTACTCATTGTCAAGGGCGTTGGTGAGCATACCGGTAAAGTTGGCGGTGCTGAGAAACAGAATGACGCTGACTGCCAGGGCAAACACCACCGTGCGGGAGCGCTTGGCGTTGCGCTTGTAATTCTTTACCGCCAGCACATCCTCAAAGCCAAAGAGCTTTTGGCGCAGGCGAGAGGTTTTCAGCTTCTTTGCCTTTTTCACCTTAACGGTGTTGGTTTGGCGCAGCGCCTCAATGGGGGTCACCTTGGACGCCCGGTGCGCCGGGATCCAAGCAGAGATAAAGATGGTTAGGGCGCTGATGAGCACGCTGCCAACTAAAATCTTCCAGTTCACAATGGCGTGCAGCCGCACACTGTCGCCGGTGGCCACCATAACGGTTTTCATAAAGCTGTCGCTAAGGGCACGCAGGGTAACGGCAATGCCGCCGATACCGCAAAGAATACCGATGGGAATACCGATACAGCCTAAAATAAAGCCCTCAAAATACACGCTGCCCCGCTTTTGCACCCGGGTAGCGCCTACGCTGGCCAGCATACCCAAGTACCGTGCCCGCTGCTGGTAAGACACCGCAAAGCTGTCATAGATCATAAACACGGAGGCAAATACGATAATCAGCAAGATAATGGCCATAAAGCCGTACAGCGCCCGGGTGATCTCACTGTTCATCTGCACCCCGCTGTACATCAGGTAGTCCGTGTGGGTAGAGAACCGGGTGCCGTCATTCGCCTTTACCGCCTCAGCACCGTACAGGGCTTTGGCGGCAGCCTTTATGTCCGTTGGCGTGTTGCTGCCCAAAGGGGCAAACTGCACCTGGGCAATGTAAGTGCCCATGGCGTCCGTTACCGTATCATCCAGCCCGCAAAAGGCGCTGTAAAAGCCGGTGAGCTGGTTGTCATTCTCCAAAATCCCGCAGATGGTATAGGTGCGCTGTGCCGTCTCCGGCTCAACCTGCGGATCGGCGGAATAGGTGGTAAAGGGCAAAGTGACCGTGTCGCCCACTTTCCACTTTAAGTCATTGCGGGTGATAAAGCTCTTGGTCACCAGCAGCTCCCGGGCGGTTACCGGCAGGCGGCCGGTGGCGGGCTTCATACTGTATATCGTAAAAAGATTTTGGTTGCAAGCCAGCACATCGGTGCGGCTTTTGCTGCTGTTTGAATCTGCCTTACTGCTGATCTCGCCCAGATCCATAGACAAACCGATGGCCTTTACATTCTTTTGCTTTGCCAGGGTCTGCACATCCTTGCTTTTCAGCTCGTTATACTTGGCATGCCAGGCGCCGTCATAAGAGGCGGTGATCTCACCCATGGTGTTCATCAGTGACTCCACGCTGGTAAACACCGCCGTCACCATTGCCACACTGATGATAATGCCAAACAGGGTGATGACGGTGCGCTTTTTGTTCGCCCATAAGTGGCGCCAAGTTAACTTATTGATGATCTTCACTGGCGGATCACCTCATCCTTCACAATTTTGCCGTCCTCAACGGCAATCACCCGGTCTGCGTCCAACGCAATGCGCTCGTCATGGGTAATAATAATAACCGTTTGGTTCAGTGCCTTGTTGAACTGACGCAGCAGCTCCACAATTTCTTTTGAGTTTTTGCTGTCCAGATTACCGGTAGGCTCATCCGCCAGCAAAATGGCAGGATTGTTCATCAGCGCACGGCCGGTAGACACCCGCTGCTGCTGACCGCCGGAAAGCTCTGAGGGCAGGTGCCCCAGTCTGTGCTGCAAGCCCAGCACCTGCACCAAGGAATCAAAGTGCGCCCGGTCCACCTTTTTGTCATCCAGCAGCAAGGGCAGCGTCATATTTTCCTCTACGGTCAAAATGGGAATCAAATTGTAAAACTGATAAATGAGACCGATTTGGCGGCGGCGGAAGATGGCCAGCGCCGTCTCGTCCAAAGTGGTAATATCCGTTCCGTCCACATACACATGCCCGTCCGTAGGCGTATCCACACCGCCCAGAATATGCAGCAGGGTGCTTTTACCGGAACCGGACGGCCCGATAATGGCAACGAACTGTCCTTTCGGCACGGTAAAGGACACATCGTCCAGCGCCCGTACCTCCGTATCGCCCTTACCGTAAATTTTAGATAAGTGCTCAATTTTCAAAATGTCCATAATGGCTCTCCTTTTCGCTTTGTTGCCCTCATTATACCCGGCCAAAGTGTCAGCTCGGTGACAGTTTTGGTGACAATTTTGTCATCTTTCCCCCTGCGGGAGATAAGATCCGGCTTTGCTCCGTTTCTTTTATACCATATCTTGTATGCCCCTGGCAAGCACCCACTATTTTGCAAAATCTCTTTACAACGGCGGGGGTTTGTGCTATAATTGGCTCGCTGTGTACGGATCACACGGTATCGGGTGCAAGCTCCTACGGAGAGTCACCGATCCCGTAACTGTGTCCTCCGCCAATCGGCAAATACTGTAATGAGGTGAAAGATTATGACACAAGCTGAGAAGCAAGAAATCATCAAGGCTTACGCAACCCACGAGGGCGACACCGGTTCTCCCGAGGTACAGGTCGCTGTACTGACCACTCGTATTAACGAGCTGACCGAGCACCTGAAGACCCACAAGAAGGATCATCACTCCCGCCGCGGTCTGCTGAAAATGGTTGGTCACAGACGCAACCTGCTGGTTTATCTTTACAACAAGGATGTAGAGAGATACCGTAGCCTGGTGAAGAAGCTGGGTATCCGCGATACCATCGACAAGTAAGAACGCGCAAGCAGACGACGGAGCACTTCTGTCGTCTGCCTTTTTTGTCCAAGGCAAAATCGTATCTTCCAAGGAGGTTCTACTAATAGTAGTAAATTGAGGTCACCGGGTGCGGCGGCTTGAATTTATTACTATTGTGCCTCCTTGATGATAAATATTATTTATGAAAGAGGTAACCAAATGTTTTTCAAGAACTACAAAGTTTGGGAAACGGAACTGGCCGGCAGAAAGCTGACCCTGGAGACCGGCAAAATGTGCGGTCTGGCCGGTGCGTCCATTATGGCCCGCTACGGCGACACCAATGTGCTGTGTAACGTGACCATGAGCGCCAAACCCCGCGAGGGCGTGGATTTCTTCCCCCTGAGCGTGGATTATGAAGAGAAGATGTATTCCGTGGGTCGGATCCCCGGTTCTTTCCAGCGCCGTGAGGCTCGTCCTTCTGAGAAGGCCATCCTCACCTCCCGCTGCATTGACCGCCCCATTCGTCCCCTGTTTCCCAAGGATATGCGCAACGATGTAAGCGTTGTGGCTACCGTAATGAGCGTGGATCCGGACTGCTCTCCGGAGATCACCGCCATGATCGGCGTGTCCGCTGCCATCGCCATCTCCGACATTCCGTGGGACGGCCCCATCAGCGGTGTGAATGTGGGTCTGGTAGACGGCCAGATCGTCATCAACCCCACTCTGGAGCAGCGCGCCCATAACGATCTGAACCTGACCGTGGCTTCCACCGGCGACCTGGTGGCTATGATCGAGGCCGGCGGTAACGAGATCGACGACGACACCATGTTCAACGCCATTATGGCCGGTCATGAGGAGAATAAGAAGATCGTTGCCTTCATCAACGGCATTGTTGAGGAAGTGGGCAAGCCCAAGAAGAGCTTCCAGTCCTCCGACCCGGATCCGGCGATCCTGCAAGAGATCGAGGACTTCTGCATTGAAGATGTGAAGAAGGCTCTGGATACCGACGACAAAAATGTGCGTGACGAGCGCCTGCGCCCCATCTATGACGCCGTGCATGAGAAGTTCGATGCGCGCTTCGAGGGCGAAGAGGGCAAGATCGAGGAGATCCTGTACCTGGTACAGAAGCATGTGGTGCGTGCTTGGCTGAAAGACGAGCACAAGCGTGTGGACGGCCGCGGCATTGACGACATTCGTCCCCTGAACGCAGAGATCGACCTGCTGGCCAGAGCCCACGGCTCCGGTATGTTCACCAGAGGCCAAACCCAGGTGCTGTCTGTGACCACCCTTGGCCCCATGAACGATGCCCAGCAGCTGGACGGTCTGGACGAGCAGACCGAAAAGCGCTATATGCACCACTACAACTTCCCCAGCTACTCTGTGGGTGAAACCAAGCCCTCCAGAGGCCCGGGCCGCCGCGAGATTGGCCACGGCGCACTGGCAGAGAAGGCACTGCTGCCGGTTCTGCCCTCTGTGGACGAATTCCCCTACGCCATCCGCGTAGTGTCTGAGGTGCTCAGCTCCAACGGCTCCACCTCTCAGGGCTCCATCTGCGGCTCCACCCTGGCCCTGATGGACGCCGGCGTGCCCATCAAGGCGCCTGTGGCCGGTATTTCCTGCGGCCTGATCCAGGACGACAACGGCGGCTTCACCACCTTTAT
>ERZ772880.827-NODE-827-length-28420-cov-13.023938_pt1 | contig 28420 bp, 22 predicted proteins | sample MGYA00580577_ERZ772880 | MGnify/ENA primary metagenome ERZ772880 (study PRJEB29015, sample SAMEA2737705) | human gut metagenome | biome: human gut; feature: human-associated habitat; material: faeces | place: China | collected 2012 ... | reverse complement strand
GCGAGAGCGTGTCTTGAATGTTTTTGTTGATTTTGAACAATTGAAAGAAGAGTAGATGAGTTTCGCAAACGCCTAGATATAGAAGGTTAAAAAAGGAGAAGAACTATGGATCAAATCGAAAAGTATATTGAGGAACTAATGGAAAAAAGTACACCGGATCGTCCCATCTGGAACATCGAAAAAATCATGCAGGGGTTAAAATCCACATGGAATTACATTGATGGATGTATGATCAAAGCAATCCTGGAAATGTATGCGATCACGAAAGAGGATAAATACTTGAAATTTGCGGATGATTTTATTGACTGCAAAGTGAATGCAGATGGGACAATTGAGGGGTATGATGTCAATGAATTAAATATTGATAATGTGAATGCGGGAAAAACACTGTTTGAGCTTTTTGATCTGACAGGAAAAGAAAAATACAGAAAAGCAATTGATCTTGTTTACAGTCAGGTTGCACAGATGCCACGTACAAAAGAAGGAAACTTCTGGCACAAAAATATTTATCCCAATCAGGTCTGGCTGGATGGGCTGTATATGTGTCAGCCGTTTTATATGGAATATGAGACCCGTTTTCATGACAAAAAAAATTATGACGATATTTTCCGGCAATTTTTTAACGTTGAAAAAAATATGAGGGATCCGAAGACCGGATTATACTATCATGCGTATGATTCATCCAGAGCAATGTTCTGGTGCGACAGAGTCACCGGGTTGAGTCAGAACTTTTGGCTGCGCGCACTGGGCTGGTTTTCCATGGCACTGCTTGATACACTGGACAAAGCAGATGCATCGGCTGCAGGAGAATCTTACGAAAAATTAAAACAAATATTTGTCGAACTCATGGATGCTATGTTAAAATATCAGGATGAGAGCGGTATGTGGTATCAGGTCGTGAATTTCGGCGGTATGGACAAAAACTACCTCGAAACAAGTGGAAGCTCTATTATGGCATATGCACTTTTAAAAGGTGTCCGTCTTGGATTTTTGTCGGAAAGCTATCGCGCATACGGTGAGAAGGCTTTTCATGGAATCTGTGATAACTATCTTTCCACGGATGAAAATGGAAACCTCCATCTGGGCGGAATCTGTCTCGTGGCAGGCTTAGGCGGCGCAAACAGACGGCCGGGAACCTATGATTATTATATGTCAGAGCCGGTTGTCAAAGATGACGCCAAAGGTGTCGGACCATTTTTGCTTGCCTATACAGAGATGCTCCGCCTGAAAAAATAGCACGCCATTTTGAACAATGTCACTGCAAAACTGCTCATTCGATAAATCAATATGAAGGAAGTAAAGTAGAATGAAACGTTATTTTGATTTTGACATGAATGATTATAAAGACAAAAAATGTAATTTTCATTCGCACACGGTGCGCTGCCAGCATGCAGTGGGGGAGGAACGGGAATATGTCGAGGAGGCAATAAAGGAAGGCTTTGAGGTGATCGGCTTTTCTGACCATTCCCCTTATTTATTTAAAAATGGATATGTCTCAAGAATCCGCATGACAATGTACCAGTTGGAGGACTACGTAAAAACCATTGAGGCCTTGAAAAAAGAATATCGGGAGGATATCACGATTTTCCTCGCACTGGAAATGGAATATTTTCCGGGGATTTTTGAGCCGACAATTGAAGAAATCAGACAGTATCCGATGGATTATCTGCTTTTGGCACAGCATTTTTTCTATGAAAATGAAAGTTTTATCAGTGTAAGGAAAAACTGGACGGATGAAATGCATCTGAAAAGCTATGTAGATCTGCTGACAAATGCACTGGATACCGGATGTTTTAATATGGTGGCACACCCGGATATCGTAAACTTCACCGGAGATGAAGCATTGTATACAAAGTACATGAAAAAGCTTGCAGACAGATTAAAAGACGAGCAGATTCCAATTGAAATTAATGTGAATGGTTTCCGGGAGTTGTGCAATTATCCAGATCGCAGGTTTGTAAAACTTGGCGTGGAAAACGGAAATGATTTTATTGTAGGTGTAGACGCGCATGATCCGAATGAGTATCATGATCTCGCTTCCTATAAGGGATGTACCAAAATGGCAGAAGATTTCGGAGGAAAGGTATTCTGGAAATAAAAAATATCGTAGGGGTTATGCCTCCCCTACGATATTTTTTTAATCTGAAATCAGCGTCAGCCCTGAAATATCCGGATGGATAGTCAGGGAGTAGTTTGTGTAGTACACGACAAATCCCGGCGCGGCCCCGTTTGGTTTCTTGACATTTTTTTTCTGCAGATAATCAATCTCCACTTTCTCATCTTCGCGTCCTTTGGAGTAATATCCGGCAAGCATTCCGGCTTCCTCAAACACGCGGTCCGGCAATTCTTCATTGTTGGATTTTACGATGACGTGGGAACCAGGCATTCCTTTTGCATGGAACCACCAGTCATTTCCGGTTGCAAACTTGAAAGTGAGTTCATCGTTCTGGTAATTATTTTTCCCAACATAAATATCATAGCCGTCGGAGGAGCGGTAGTGGAACGGCTTGCTCTTGATTTTGGCTTTTTTATCCGTCTTTTTGCGCTTGATATAGCCAAATTCGATCAGCTCCTCTTTGATCTGTACGAGATCATCTTCCGTCAGGGCAATGTCTAAAGCCGTGGAGATACTTTCGAGATGTTCGATCTCCGTCTTTGTCTCCTCTGTCAGCTTGATGAGTGCCTCATAAGTACGCTTTAATTTGTTGTATCTGTCAAAATATTTCTGCGCGTTTCCCTTGGCGTCTAACTGAGAGTCGAGCGGAATGGTGATCATCTCGTTGGTGTAATAGTTCAGTGCCTCTAACTTCTTTGCACCTTCCTCTAAACCATAGCCGTAGGTGTGGATCAACTCGCCGTATACCTTGTATTTGTCCCGCTTTTCCGTGTCCTTCAACTGCTTTTCCTGCAACTGGTATTTCTTGCGGTTGCGGTCTAGGGCAGTGGAAACGATTTTTCTCAAATCAACGGATTTCTGCCGGATTCTTGTATACACATTTTTGGAAGCATAATATTCCTCCAAAACCTGTGAGATGGAATCGAAATTCTTTGCTTCGTAATCCGAAAATTGTGTGAGTTCAATGCAGGAAAAATCAATCGGTTCTTTTCCCCTGAAAATGATGTTCGGTCTGTAGGTATGATTTTTTACATCATCTGCAATCCATGTGAGATTGTTAAATAAATGCTTTTTGCCATCATCATCCAGCGAGTCGACCGGCATATCTCCGTCAATGGAACTGCGGTGGCAGATTTCGGAGGCAAGCAGGGGACTTAAGCCTGTAAAAGAAGAGTAGAGAGCCTTTGCAATGGAGACCGGTTTCTTCATAGCCATGTTCAGAAAGGCTTCTTCCGTGACTTCCAGCGGATTCAGGCGGTCGTCCTGTGTGGCAGGGATGCAGTAGTCGCGTCCCGGGAGCACTTCACGCAGGGAGCTCATCATCGATGAGATATGTTTGATGCTGTCAATAATTTTTCCATCACTGTTACAGAAAATGATATTGCTGTGTTTTCCCATCAGCTCTACAATCAGGGTTTTCCGGCAGAGATCGCCCATTTCATCCAGATGTTCAATATCGAAGTGAATGATACGTTCCATATGCGGCTGGTAAATCTTTATGATCCTTCCATTTGCAATATGCTTGCGCAGCACCATACAGAAGTTTGGTGCGGTCATAGGGCTTGGTTTATTCTGACCGGTCAGATATAGAAATGGCAGGGATGCGCTTGCGGACATGGCAAGACGGAACTGCCCGTTGCTTCCTTTGCAGGTGAAGAGCAGTTCGTCGTTTTCCGGCTGTGCGATCTTGCTGATCTTGGCATTTAAAATTGTCTGGTTTAATTCATATACGATATTGGAAATCACAAATCCATCAAGAGCCATTTTGTGTACCTCTTTTTATTCTGAATAATCTGGATAATTGCAATGCTGTGGATGAGTCTGTATATGCTGCGATTATCCATAAAAATCTGCCTGATATTACCGGGCACATGGTTCATTATAACGGATTCTACGAAATCTGCATAGATGCAATATATAATTTCAAAAGCCGGATCGCATAATCACGCTGTTGCTTTGAACAGCCTGAGAGAATATGGATCACTGCAAGTTCATCATTTTCCTGCCGTCTTGCCTCTTCGTCTGTCTGTTCCCCGAACATCATATAATCAAGGCTCATGTCGAGACACTCAGAAATCGCAAGCATTGTTTCTGTGGACATTCCACAGGTGCCACGCTCGATATCTGAACAGTATTTCGGTGCACGGTCTATTCTCTCTGCAACTTCGTCCTGTGAAAATCCTAACTGGACTCTTTTTTTTCGAATGCGGTCGCCAACGGCTAAACGGTCATACGCTTCTCTTTTTCGGTTCATAAAAACTCCCCTTTCTCATTTGTTTCTTAGTGTGTGTGATTCTCTGTATCATATTCTTGCGAAAAAAACGTAGAAATAAAACACAATGGAAACGTAATTTAATAGTGAGTTTAAAAGGTATGTGCGAGATACGTTTTAAATGTGATATTGAACAAAAAACAAGTAAGATATGTCAGAAAACTGTAAGTTTCTTCTGTTGACATAATCAACGGACATGTGTATGATAGAAAATGTTTAAAACACGAAAATAAAATATGTTTATAACGCATAAGGGTAAAGTTATGAAAAACAAAAGAAATCAGAAAAATATCATATGGAAGATACTGCTTATCGTTTTCAGTATCGTTCTTATCATATGTCTCATAATCATTGGAATTCAAAAATATCAGCAGAAAAAGCAGCAGGAGTATTACGAAGCTTTACTGGAAAATGCAGGCAGTCAACCGCAGGCGACTGAGGAGGTGCCAGAGCCGGAAACGGAAGAAGCACCGGATGTTTTAAAAAGCCTTGGAATTGAAATCCCGGAAAAAGACATTGATTTCGCAGCATTAAAAGAAGAGAACAGCGATGTGTATGCCTGGATTTATGTGCCGGGAACTAATGTTGATTACCCGGTGTTACAGCACCCGACGGATGATGCCTATTATCTGGAACACAATATGGACGGCTCAAAAGGGCTTCCAGGCTGCATTTACACGGAAAGCGTGAACACGAAAGATTTTACGGATCCGAACACTGTTTTATACGGTCACAACATGAAAAACGGAAGCATGTTTGCATCTTTACATAATTTTGAGGACCAGCAGGTGTTTGAGGAAAACCCTTACTTCTATATCTATACGGAAGACAAAACCTATGTGTATGAAATTTTTGCCGCTTACAAATACAATGCAATCCATCTGATCTATAACTTCGACCTTGCTAATCCGGAGATTTTTCAGAATTACCTCGACCAGATTTTTGAGGTACGTGATATGAGTGCGAACATCAGACGGGATGTTACGGTCAATGCAGACAACCGCATTGTCACATTGTCGACCTGCGTTTCCGGTGAGAAAAACATGCGTTATCTTGTACAGGGAGTTTTACTGAATGAATAAACAAAAAAGTACAGAACAGACAAAAAAACAACAGAAAACATGGATGAAAATTTTAAAAATCGTGGGAATTGTACTGTTATGCCTGATTCTTTTTGCAGTTATCGCATTTGGAGTGTTAAGAGCACTTGGAAAAAGTGGAATCAGAAAAAATATTTCCGGCGAAGCACCGGTACTCGAATCCACGGAATCAACCGAAGAGGGCTGGCAGGACGGATGGATCCGCTATAATGGTCAGATCTATGCCTACAACGAAGATATCATGACATTTCTCGTCATGGGTGTTGACAATGACGATGTTGTAAAAAAGGCAAAAGACGGTCTGAGCGGCGGACAGGCTGACGCAATGTTTCTGGCAGTGATGAATCCGCACGATAAATCCGTTTCCATTATTGCGATCAACCGCAATGCGATGGCACTCGTGGATGTCTACGATGAGGACGGTGTTTACATGGGACAGTATACGAAGCAGATCACTTTACAGCACGGTTACGGCGACGGCATGGAGTTAAGCTGTGAGCGGAGTGTGGCGGCAGTGTCGAGACTTTTTTACAATCTTCCGATCAGCGGTTACGCGGCAATCAACATGGGAGCTATCCCGGCTTTAAACGACGCGGTTGGCGGTGTGCAGGTGACAGTTTTAGATGATGTCATATACCCAGAATACGATATGGATCTCCATCAGGGAGATGAAGTGACACTGACCGGACATCAGGCTTACTGGTATGTGCGCGGAAGAAATGAAAATGTGTTTAACAGTTCTTCCCTGCGTTTAGAGCGCCAGAAACAGTTCCTGACCACGTTTATTGCACAGGCAAAAAACAAGGCGATCACAAATCCGTCCATTGCAGTGGATTTATACAACACCATATCCAAATATATGGTGACAGACATTGATATTACAAAATTTACTTACCTCGCTTCTGAGGCTTTGGGATACAACTTTGATATCGACCATTTGTACACCATGCAGGGTGAGACACTGATGGGAGATAAATATGAGGAATTTTATGTCGATGACGATGCGCTGTATCAGCTCATCATTGACGTGTTCTACGAACCGGTAGAATCAGAGGATATTAAGTAAGGAAAATTCCTTATTTAATATAGAAACCACATGGAATACGTGAGGAAAGGAGGAAAACAAGTGATGAAGAAAAAAATCGCAGTCGTACTTACAGCATTAATGGTTATGGCTATGGGAACAACAGCTTTCGCTGCAACAAGCCCAACAACCAAAACATCTGAGACAACTACAACAGAGGCTACTGCTTATGCTAACGTTACAGTAGCAGCAGACGGCATCGTGATCGATGGCGTGGCTTCTACAGCAGCTCCAACTGTAAAAGCTGTTACAACAGCTCAGGTTGAAGCAGCTCAGACACAGGCAGTTGCAAGCGTAGCTCCTACAGCTAAAGTTTTACAGATGATCGATGTAACTCTTCCTGTTTCTTTCGAGAAAGCACAGTTGACATTCTCTGTTAACGGTGTGACAGCAGGACAGAAAATCGCTGTTTTACATCAGAAACATGACGGAAGCTGGGAAGTTATCAACCCGGATTCAGTTGGAAACGGAACTGTAACAGCTACATTTACATCTCTTTCTCCAATCGCATTTGTTGCATACAATGCATCAGCTCAGACAGGAGAAACAACACCTGTTTTACCAATTATTGTGCTTATCTGTGCAGCAGGTATCGCAGTATGCGGAGCAAAAGTTAAATTTAACAACTAATTTTATGAATCTTAAGATTTATAAAAAGAAAAGAATGAACATGTGGTAGTTCCTGCAAAAGCAGGAATAACAGGCGGTCTGTGTCATGCAGACCGCCGGAAAAAGAACTGACAGGATGAAGTAGAATGAAGCATGCATTAATAATCACAACCATCAGCGGATTCGTACCGCAATTTGAAATGAATGATGTGAGAATCTTACAGGAGAATGGTTATATGGTTCATTATGCATCCGATTTTGAAAATCCGATTTACAATATCGATCAAACCCAGTTGAAAAGAGACGGACTGATTTTACATCATATCGATATCAGAAAAAGTCCGTTTCAGATCACAAAAAATACAAAAGCATTTTTACAGTTAAAACAGATCATCAGAAAAGAACAGATCAGTCTGGTACACTGCCACAATCCAATGGGTGGCGTGGTGGGAAGGCTTGCCGCAAAAGCTTCCGGAAGGGAACCGTATGTCGTATACACGGCACATGGGTTTCATTTTTATGAGGGGGCTCCGAAGAAAAACTGGCTGCTCTACTATACGGCAGAGAGGTTTCTGGCAGCATTTACCGACCGGATCATTACAATCAACAGAGAAGATTATGAGAGAGCAAACCGCTTTCGTTTAAAAGAGCATGGATGCGTGGAACAGATTCCGGGCGTCGGTGTGAATATAGAGAAGTTCCGGAAAAAACCGGAACTGAGAGAAATAAAAAGAAAAGAACTGGAAATTCCGCCAAATGGATTTCACATCGTTTCGGTGGGAGAGCTTGTGGAAAATAAAAATCATGCAGTCGTGATCGAGGCAGTAGCACGGTTACATGATGAAAACATTTATTACAGTATCTGTGGCAAAGGTCCTTACAGGGAAACATTGGAGCATCTGATCCAAAAACATCATCTGGAAAAACAGGTCAGACTGTTAGGCTATCGCAATGATGTGCAGGATGTTCTGCAGAGTGCAGACTGCTTTGCATTTCCATCTAAGAGAGAGGGACTTGGGATTGCAGCCATCGAGGCGCTGGCATGTGAAGTCCCGGTGATCGCATCGGATAACCGCGGAAGCAGGGAGTACATGTGCCATACGGAAAACGGCATTGTCTGTCAGGCAGATAAAGTGGCAGATTTCATGGATGCGATCTGCCGCATGAGACAGTCCGGGCAACTGCGTAGGGAAATGGGAGAACGTGGGAGAAGGACAGCAGAAAGATTCAGCATAGAGGCAACAGATAAAATAATGCGCCGTGTCTATCAGGAGATCAGCGTGACGCAGGAAAGAAAGCGATAAGCATATGGGGGCAGAGTTTGAAAAACAAGTCTCTGTGATCATGGGAGTTTACAACCAGTGGAACAGAGAGGCACTGCAAAAGGCAGTAAAGTCCATATTGAACCAGACACTCACGGATTTCGAATTCATCATTTACGATGACGGTTCTGATCCGGAGGTGGCAGGTTATATCAGAGAATTAGAAAAGCTTGACGAGAGGATTGTCCTGATTGGAAAAGAGGAGAATCACGGTCTGGCTTTTTCCTTAAATATGTGCATTGGCGCTGCAAGAGGAAAATACATTGCCCGCATGGATGCAGACGATATCGCACTGCCGGAGCGTCTGCAGGTGCAGTATGATTTTATGGAGCAGCACAAAGAGTATGCGTGGTGTGGCTGCAATACGAGACTGTTTGATGAAAACGGTGTGTGGGGAGAACGTAAAATGCCGGAACTTCCGTCCGATAAAGACTATCTGCCGTTTTCTCCCTTCATACATCCAACAGTCATGTACCGCAGAAAACTATTTGAAAAAAATGAGGGCTATCATGTTTCCCCGGAAACATTGCGCTGTGAAGATTATGAGATATTCATGCGTCTGCATCAGCTTGGTTATCAGGGGTACAACATTCAGCAATATCTGTTTGCGTACCGGGAGGACAAGCAGTCTTTTCAGAAACGCAGATTTCACTTCCGAATCAACGAGGCAAAACTCCGCTACCGGAATTTTAAAGCCATGCATCTGCTGTTTCCATTGGGCTGGCTCTATGTGATCCGTCCGGTTGTGGGCGGTCTGATTCCGCCTGGGATCGTTGCGTTATTAAAACGCGGTGAGACATGGTGGAAATCCCAAAAAGAACAGATGCCCGAAAATGCCAGATTGGAGTATAGCAGTTATGAATCCGACCGACCGCAGAGAACAGAGACTACAATCTTATAAAAAAGCCCAATCCGAGAAAGAAATCTATGAGCGTGTGCTTGCGCCGACACTTTATGAGTATGTGCTGTGGGTTTTGCAGGAGACTCTGCAAAGCGGAAAAAAGCGGCTTTACTTTCTGGCAAGGGATGGTTGTCAGATGTATCTTGCCGCACAACAGCTCTGCAAACAATATGATCTGGACATCGAGTGCAGATATCTCAAAGTGTCAAGATATGCGGTGCGTGTGCCGGAATATCATCTTCTCGGGAAACGCTGTCTGGAACGCATTTGTGTCGGAGGAATCGATGTGACCTTTGAAAAAATCATGCAGCGTGCAGCACTGACAGACAAAGAGGCAGAGGAGATCGCAGCACTTGCCGGGTACACGGAGAATTACAGAAAAGTCATCAATTATCACGAGGTCATGCAGTTAAAAGACCGCTTAAAAAAGATACCACTTTTATTTCATTATATAGACAGACATTCCAAAGAAGCTTATGGGACAGCAATCGGCTATCTCACGCAGGAGGGGCTGCTGGAACCGGTTCCTTATGCACTGGTGGACAGCGGCTGGATCGGTACGATCCAGCAGAGCATTGAACATCTGCTCCGTCAGAAACAGCCGGACAGAAAGCTCGAAGGATACTATTTTGGTCTGTATGAGATCCCGGAAGGGGAGGAAAGGGAAAACTATCACAGTTTTTACTTCACGCCGTGGGGCGAGATCAAAAGAAAAGTACATTTCAGTAACAGCCTGTTTGAAGCAGTATTTTCTGCACCGGAGGGCATGACGCTATCCTACAGGGCAGAGGGAGAGAAAGACAAAACAATCTATGTTCCGGTGACAGACAGCAGGGAAAACCTGAACCGGGAGCGGATCAGCCGGTATATCTGCTGGCTGGAAGAGTTTCTGCAGGAGAAAAAGCAATCATTGCCGCAGGCGGACAGCGGGTATGTGGAGGAACTTCTATCACCGTTTATGGGAAACCCGACACAGTTTGAGGCAGAGGCATACGGAAGTCTGCTTTTCTCGGATGATGTGAGAGAGGATGACAATCAGAAAGTGTCCGCAGATTTTTCGGAGCAGGAAATCAAAAACCATCATTTGCTCAACCGCCTGCTCATCATGACAGGCATTCGGAAAAAGGTACTCCATGAGAGTGCGTGGATCGAGGGCAGCATCGCATCGTGCAAAACACTGGATGAAAAAGGTAGGGCGAGAAACCGTTTGCATGCCGTTTTCTATAAATACATCATTTATATCCGCAAGTGGCTGAAACAAAATCTGATTCATGGCAGGTAAATTACAGCCTGAATCAGATTATCAGATTGCAGAAGAAATTGACCGCGAAGTCTAGAAGATAAAGCTCAAAAGAAAATATAGAAGAAAAAACAGACAGGAAATTACAGTCGTGAGAAAGAATAAGGAAGAACTGAAACAATATTACTTTGTCATCAAACAGCTTGTAGACAGAGAGATTAAAAGAAAATATGCGAGATCTTTTCTAGGTGTGATCTGGAGTGTGTTAAATCCACTGATGACCATGGCAGTTATGTCCATGATCTTCAGCACGATCTTTAAACGTACGATTGAAAACTATCCAATCTACTATCTGACCGGAACGATTTTCTGGCAGCTCTTTTCCGGTGCAACGAACTCTGCAATGACGGCGCTCGTCGATAACCGGACGCTGCTGTTGAAAGTAAAATTGCCAAAACAAACATTTGTTCTGGCAAGGACCTATACCGCGTTGACAAACTTTGGCTACACCTGTGTCGCCTATGTGCTCATGCTCGTGGTGTTTCAGATCAAAATCAGCCCGGCGATGTTACTGTTTCCAGTCGATGTATTTTTTTGCCTGCTGTTCTCCATGGGAATCGGGTACGTACTCTCGATCCTATACGTGTTTTTTGCGGACATCAAATACTTGTATTCGATCGTCCTGACGCTCTGGATGTACATGTCGGCGATCTTTTATCCGTATGAGAGCACAACGCTGATGATGCAGAAAGTCATCGGAAACAATCCGGTGTTTGTCTACATTGCATTTGCGAGGGATTGCGTCATGTATCAGAAATGGCCGGAGACGGATCTATGGATCAAAATGATCTTGTGGGGCATTGTAAGTTTTCTGATCGGTTACTACGTGTTCTCGAAAAAAGAAAATAATGTGATGCAGAAAATATAATGGTTATATACAGAAAAAAAATCCGTGAAGGAACAGTACAAGGAAAAAGCAGAGATTGGAGTGAAGATACAAAAGTGAGATTAAGAATCTGGGAAAAATGGAAAAGGATAATACTCCTGGGCACATTCTTTGTGTTGGCAATAGGAATACCGTGGGAAATCCGTGCGGAAAATGCAACTGTCACGTTCGGATCGAATTACTATACGGCAACCGACAATGAGACATTTCCAATCGGCGTATACCTGAATGGGGATTCGAGGATCGGAACCTATGAGGTCAAAATATCCTACGATAACAGGCGTCTGGAGTACACCGGAGGCGGTGATTCCGAGGAAAACGGAGTTATCACGTTAAGTGGAACCGGAGCCAATGCGCAGGTCAAATACATGTTAAAGTTCCAGACACGAAGCGGTGGAACGGCAGATATAAAAATAGAGAGTGCAGTGATCCACACTGCCGGAGAGAATGCAGAAGAGTTTGATGTGGCAACTCTGGCATCAACCTATGTCACGATTTCCGGTGAAGATACGGTTGTGGATGCTCCGCAGGAGGAAAGTCAGGAGACGGAAACTGAAGAAGAAAATCCGGTTTCGGATATTCCGACAGTGATGGAAGTGCCGGTGGAAGAGCAGACCTACTATCTGGTGGATCTCTCCCAGTACACGCCGGAGAACATCGATTTCCAGTATGATACCGGAACCATCACCTATCAGGGAACAGAAGTGGCTGCATATGTGTCAGCAAATGGAGATATCAGTTTTGTGTACCTGGCGGACAGTCAAAAAAACCTTTACCTGTACGCTTACAGCAGTGAAAAAGATAAACTGTATCCCTGCAATTCCATCACAGTCAACGGAGAAAAATATTACTTCATGTCTCCGTATGTGTGCAGCGAGTGGCCGCAGGAACTGACACTTGACATCATCCAGAGCGAATCCATCGTCTATGCGATAGATATGGAAGGTCAGACCGGATTTTATAAGATCACGACCGGAAATAAGCTGGAAACCTGGAATCCGAATGAAGGGCAGGAAAACTTTCAGAATCAGATGAAAATATTGATCATCATTCTGGCTGTGACATTAGTGATCATGTTTCTTGCAATTTTTCTGGTTATCCATATGGATAAAAATAAACAGAGGCAGGATGGTACATCTGTATTCGGAAAAACAAACAATCGGATTAAAACCAGAAAAAACAAATTAAAACAAGGAGAATCCGAAACTTCCTCTGACACAAATGCGGCAGATGATTTTGAGATAGAAGATCTGGCTCTGGATATCTCCGAGGAGGAGATCCGTGCATGGCGGGCGGAACTGGAACAGTCTGCCGGAGATGATAATTCATCCGATAAAAAGAATTCTGATGGACAAAATGCTGCTGAAAAGTATTCCAATACGGCTGTGCCGGAGGAACGTGCAGGAGAGGAGCCTGTCATTGCTGTGAAGGATGTCACAATGCAGTTCCGGATTGCGATGAACAATGTCTCCGGTATCAAAGAGTATGTGATCCAGCTTTTGAAAAAACAGATCAGTTACCGGGAACTGCTTGCATTAGATCATGTGTCGTTCAATGTATACAAGGGCGAAGTTGTAGGAATTATTGGAACTAACGGTTCCGGCAAAAGCACCCTTCTTAAAATTGTGTCCGGAGCCTTAAAACCGAGCAGCGGCGAAGTGCAGTGCGACCGCCGGAAAGTGCAGCTGCTGACGCTTGGAACCGGTTTTGATGTGGAACTGACCGCCAAGGAAAATGTGTACTTAAATGGTGCTATCATCGGTTATTCAAAAGAATTTATCGATTCCAAATATGACGAGATCGTCAGGTTCGCAGAACTTGAAGGCTTTATGGAAGAGAAAGTAAAAAACTTTTCCTCCGGTATGGTCAGCCGTCTCGGTTTTGCAATTGCAACGATTGGCGAAACCGCAGAGATCCTCATTTTAGATGAGGTGCTTTCGGTCGGGGATGAATTTTTCCGCAAGAAGAGTTTGAAGCGCGTGAAAGAGATGATCCACGGAGGAAGTACGGTGCTTTTGGTGTCACATAGTATGGGTACGATCTTGGAAAATTGTGACCGGGTGGTCTGGATCGAAAAAGGAAAAATGAAAATGTGCGGTGAGCCGAAGAGGGTTTGCGAGGCTTATCAGAAGATGAATGAAGGGTAATGTGAAGAATTCAAAAGGGAGATAGATATGATAAATAAAAAAATATCGGTTATTGTACCAGTTTATGGAACTGAGAAATATATAGATAAATGCTTAAGTAGTGTGTTAAATCAGACATATAAAAATCTTGAAATATTAGTTGTAAATGATGGAAGTAAGGATTGTTCCAAAATGCATATCGGCAATATTGTAACAGGAGATTCTTTCAAAAATCAACCAAATGATATTTATATTGAGAAGAAAAATCTTATCATTAAGATAAGAATAAATATAGGAAAAAAACATTCTAAGATAGTATTTTTAAAGATAGAATCGGGAATTGCTCGAGAAAAATATTTCAGTATATTAGACGATTTGACACAAATGATTCTTTTAGAAGATGATGCCATTGGGGACACTTTGTCCTATGCAGTTGATGAATGCTTAAATTTTACTAAAATGGAAGCTTTTGACGCTTCGAATGTTTATGATGAGGTTATAATTGAAATTCGAAAGAAATCATATGCAATAAGTAGTGAATTAACATGTATTAAATATATTGAACACTATCAGAATGAGGGACTCTATCAAGCTCGCTTAACAGGTTATGAATATGCGTGTGGAGAGTATATTACAACAATCGACAGTGACGATTATTATGGAATAGATTACTTGCGTTTAATGCTAAAGAGAATTGAGGAAACAGATGCCGATGTTGTAATTTCTGAAATGGTGAGAGAAAATCTTACGACAGGTTATAAAGGAAAAAGAACACATGCAATGAACGCTATTAGATATTTAGATTTATATGGCGAAGAAATAGCAGATTTTTTATTTAATTCCGAAGGTGAATTGTCACCTATGTGGTTTGTTTGGGGAAAGCTATATAAGAAGACATTATGGGACAAATGTTACAATGATTTAAAATCAGTAGAAGGTCACCATATAATGCTTGAAGATTTAATGTATGGAGTTGTGTTTACGTTAAATGCTAATCATTATGTTTATTGTGATGCTGATACGTATTTTTATGTTGTAAATGAGAACGCTTCTACAAGTAATAATGGATCAAGCGAAAAATTATTTAAGAATTTGAAGGATGTTTTATATGCATTTAACCATATAGAAGAGTATCTAAAGAAAAAAAATAAGTATAAGAAATATTCTGAAAAATTCGATTGTTTTAAGGCTAAGTGGTCAAGAACTTGGTATGAAATCCAAGAAGGATATGAGCTATCAAGTGATGAGAGAGAGACGGTATTAGAACAATTAAAAGAATTATCTCCAACAGGTGTGCTTGAATTGCCAGACGAAAGAGATATCTATTTTTATGAAAATAATACACCTTGGGATAATCGTTTAGAACAGTTAAAAAAAGTAATTGTTACAAAAGAGATTGTTAGTTTTGACATTTTTGATACATTAATTGTAAGACCATTTTATAAACCATCAGATTTATTTGTTCTGATGGATGATGAGTATAAAAGATTAACAGACACTCATGTTAAATTCTCGGACATGAGAGTAGAAGCAGAAAAACAGGCTAGGAAAAGATTGAAATATTCCGGATCACAATTTGAAGATATAACACTTGATGAAATATATAGAGAGTTACAACAAATTTATGGAGTATCGAAAGAAATTGCTCAATTAATGAGCCAATTGGAAATAAAGCTTGAATCGCAGTTTTCCAGACCACGTAAAAAAATAAAGGAGATATATGAACTTGCACAGGCATTAGGAAAAAGAGTTGTTTTTTCATCAGATATGTATTTGCCAAAAGATGTTGTTATATCGATTTTAGAGAAAAATGGATATATTTTTGAAAATAATTTGTATTTATCATCAGATATATTCTTATCCAAAACAACTGGAAATCTATATGTAAAAATGCTAGACACAGAAGGATATAGTGCCGAAAAATGTATTCATATAGGTGATAATTGGAAATCAGATTGTGAACAAGCAAAGGCATTAGGTATAAGTAGTTGGTATACACCCAAGACAATTGATTTTCTATTCAACAAAGTTGCAGATATTAACAAAGGTAAACATAGAGGAAATTATGGAGAATTACTTAACAATAACTTGACAGGAAGTTTTGTGAGATTTACGCAGGCACTAGATTATTTTGGTATTCGATGTATGCTTGCAATTATAGCAAATAAGGTTTTTGATAATCCGTATGGAGACTGGGAAGCAGACACGGATTTTAATAGGAATCCTTACAACATAGGTTATATTGCACTTGGAATGCATGAGTATGGAATCGTAAGATGGTTAATGGAGTCTATTGACATAAATAAAAAAATTTTCTTTGTTGCAAGAGATGGTTATCTTGCAATGAAAGTTTATGAGGTTATAAAAGAAAAAGAAAAGAATATACCGGATTTTGGATATTTTCATATGTCCAGAAAATCATTTTTACCACTTTCAATTGTAGATGTAGACGATTGGTGGAGTATTAAGGAAAATATAAATTATATTGGTAAATCACCAGAAGAAATAATTCAATATTATAAACCGATACTACCAGATTATAATAATAACGTGATGGCATCCATATTTTCTAAGTATGGAATACTATATGGCATGCCATTATCAGATGAAGGAAATTATATTCGCTTTATAAATGCTATTCAAAAGGAACTTCATAATCAGAAAATAATCAACAGATATAGAGAGGAAATGAAAGAATGTTTAAGTAAAATTTTTAAGGAAGGAGATGCAATGTTCGATATTGGTTATAGCGGACGTGCACAAGCAATTTTATCTAGACTTTTAGGGTATGGAGTAAATGCTTATTACGTTCATACACTAAATGATCGTGCAGAAATTAATGCAAAAAAATATCATTTTCATGTTCAAAGTTTTTTTGATTTTTCACCGGCATTAACAGGAAAAATAAGAGAACTTGTACAATCTGAGCCATCTCCATCTTGTGTAGGATATTCAATTGATGATAACGTGTTGAAACCGTTATATGAAGATAAGAATTGGAGATTTCATGAGAAATATGTTATCAATCAAATGCAAGATGGAGCAGTGCAATTTGTTCGTGATTTTATGGATACCTTTAAAGGGTATATTGATAGAATGACATATAGAAAAACCGATATTTCATTTATACATGAGAAATTGATAATGTTACCAAAAAAACAAGACATGGAAGTGTTTAAATTATTTCATTTTGAGGATGACCTGTTTTTTGATAAAAACTACGAAAAAAAATGGCTTGTAGATATTTGGAATGGAGACTTAAAATGGAATAAGTTTCCAAATTATTCAATAATACATAAGAGGGAGAGGGAGGTGCTTAATAGTACGATAGAAAAAAACAACATTATAGAAAATAATACCAAAAAATCACACAGTTATCAGCCGTATAAACTTGTTCCTGATGTACCACAGGGATTAATAAATAGGATCAAATATTTTCACAATAATGATCATATCATTTTAAAAAAATATGTAGCAGATAAGGGGAAAATGCAATATGAATTATTTAATGTTTTTTATAATGTGTTATCCAATGTAAAACATATTATCAAAGGTGAAAATAAAGTAGGAAATAAGGTTTCAGACTACAGATTAAATTCAAATGGTAAAATATTATATAATGCAACATCATCGTACGGACTTTTATGTTGTATTGTACATAAACTTATATTTCATCCTGATGAAAAGGCTGATTTAATGTTATCATCTTGGCGCAAGGATAAGCTCGGTGCGGTAAGTGATACACATTTTTTTGATGAAGTTTTTATGTGGAGTGACATGAAATATCGAGATGTGAGCTATGCAATGGATAAGATTTTGATTAATGCAACTGAATTGGATAAGATTGAACAGGAATACAGATTCTTTGGTATATATGAACGTTTGATCCCATTTAAAATTAATGAATATAAATCTATAGTTATTGCCGGAAATTCTATGCCATTTGGAGATTTTTTAGAACGTAATGAAGTTCAGTATAGTATTATTGAAGATGGAGCAGGATTATATTGCGATTATTCGTTGTTGCTGCATTCGATAGATCAGACATACCCACTAATAGAAAAATATATGATAGATAAATATAGAAATCTTCAAGGTGGAAAATGTTGTCAAAATATTTACATCAATGAAAATGCCCAAATGAAGGATTACGATTGTTCAAGAACGATTGATTTTGCACCAGTGGAGTTGATAGAAACACTTACACCATTACAAAGACAAAAAATTTTCAAAATATACGGTGTTAAGGAGGCTGCTATCGTAAATAAGAAAAAGGCATGCCTTCTTCTGACGTATCCGTTGGCACAGAGAGAAAAGTTTACTGTTAACGAAGAAAAAATGTGCTTTGCTCTTTTAGCAGATATTTTTGGTTACGATTGTGATGAAATTCATTTGAAGGCACATCCTGATGATAGAACAGATTTTACTGATATTGATGGGTTGATAATAGTTAATAGGAATGTATTGTCAGAATTATTGTGGTATGAAAAGAAGACTATATATAAAAAGGTATATGCAACTGTTTCTACATCAACAAATAATTTATTATGTGCTGAGAAAAAAGTGGCATTTGATTCAATGTTTTGTCAGGAATATAAGTATTTAATTAAATACTATATTGCAGTTATGCTTATGGCGCATCAAGCTCGCAAAGAGAACCGAGTATGGAATGTTTTTATGGAAGATGTTTATGTGTCTCTCGTAAGTGCATTAATTGACACACAAGATAAGTTGGATGCAACTGAATCAGTTCTGTTCGATTGTGTAATATCTAAAACTGTTACTGAAAGAGTGGAAACATCGAAAATGGCAGTAATATTAGATGCTCCATCAGACAGTGAAAATTATCGAAAATTAGTAATTAAAAAAAGTCGCATAAAAAATTATGATTTTTTGGATTTGAATTCGGAAGAAATTTATGTATCCAAAGAGTTCAAAATTGAAGAACCAATCTTTTTTGAGATGAAAATATGTGGCATGAAAATACAAGTGTATTCAATGGATAATATACAAGACAGACTTGATTATGATGAGTAAATGAAAAATAAATTGTATAGAAATTTTGCATTTAATAAAGTAAGGAGATGTGACAATGAAGATTAAAGCATTAGTAGCAGTTCGTTCGGGATCAATGAGAGTAGAAAATAAAAATATACGTCCGTTTGCGGGAAGTTCACTTTTGGAAGTAAAGTTAAATCAATTAAAAAGAATTCCAAATTTGGATGGAATAGTTGTTAATTCCAATGATGATCGAATGTTAGAAATTGCATCATCATTGGGATGTGAGACTGTAAAAAGAAGTCAATATTATGCATCAAATGAGGTTTCTATGAGTGATGTTTATCGTAATATGGCAGAAAATGTTGATGCTGATGTTATTGCATACATAAACGTTACGAATCCATTAATAAAAGATGTTACCATAATAGAAGCAATTGAAAAATATAAGGAAATAATTGCAAATGGAAATTTTGATTCCTTAAATTCAGCACATTTAATAAAAGAGTTTATGTTTGTGGATAATAAGCCTATAAATTATGATTTAAAGAATCAACCACGTAGTCAGGATTTACCTGATATTGCCGCACTCAATTTTGCAGTTAGCATTGTTTCGAAGGAAAAAATGATTTCTTGTAAAAATGTAGTAGGTGATAAACCATATATTCATATAATAGATGAAGTTGAAGCAACTGATATTGATAACCAAATAGACTTTGATTTTGCTGAATACATGTATAAATTACAAAATAACATGTAGGTTGTTTCAGACCATTGCAGTTTCCATTCAGTCAATCTGGTTTCCAGTTCTGCAAGAGTATTTCATGGTATATATAGTTTTCTTCGTAGGCACGGCAGTTTTCTATTGTAATTTCATCTGCATTTGAATCACAAAAGGATTTAGACGTGAAGCAATAATGTATTTCTATTTTAACGAAAAAGAATATAGCCGATATGCGAATCAAATGCATTTTGAAACCATATATTTGCAGCATGGGGTTTTACATATTGATATGCCTTGGAAGTATTCTCCTGAAAAAATAATTGCGGATAAGATAGTCGTTGCATGTGATGTAGATTATCGGATTTTTCGTTAGAATGGCTTTGCAAAAACTGATTTATGGAAAGTTGGACTGCCAAGATTTGATGAATTGCATAAAGCAAATAAATCTGATAAGCAAAGAATTCTATATGCACCATCATGGCGAAGCTATCTGGTCGGTGAAAATGTAAACGGTGACTGGAAAGCATTACATAAGAAAATCCTTTCTTCAAGATATTACATGGAAACCAAAGCTTTTCTGGAAAGTGATGTGTTATACAAAATGCTGGAAAAACAGGAATGTGGATTTCATGACTAAAATAGATGAAGAAGAGATTGCTAAAACAAGTGATGAGATTATCAATAAGATTGAGAAGTTCTTTATGACGGGAAAAGGAATGTTGTACGATGTGCATTTCGTCTCGAAAAAAAGTTTAACTTTGAGGTGTCACCTCACTATTCAATATAGCTTCATCTTTTAGATGTATAAAGAAATACGAGAAGGATCTCACCGAAACTTTGTTTATAAGATATTTTCATCATTTTTTTTGTATGGTTTTATTAATTTTATTAATTTATTTATAATACCTTTGCCTAATATATCAATAAAAATTGCAAAAAGATTGTCTGTAGTTTCGATAACACTAAATATAAACGTAAATCCAGTAAAAATATTTATTTTGTCTATATTATTTATATCTTTGTAGAAATAAATGTAAAGCATTATAACTAATATACCATATGCTAATACTTTCACCAAATGAATAAACATATTTGAGATTTTAAAATCAAATAATATGTTTATAATTTGTAAAATGAAAATTAAAATTACAAAAAATTTACAATAATCTAATACAGTTTGACTTTTAAATACATCATTCCATAATAGTTCTTCAATTACTTTTGGTGATTTTTCCATATTTAACCTAAACCAATACCTTTCATAAAATATATTATGAAACGAGTATAATCTTTTCTCGGTATAAATTCAATTAAATTATTTTCTATAAATGACCAAAAGTTAATTATTTAATGACAAAAATATGAATTTTATAAATTATGATTTAAAAAATTAAAGGCATCTTAGATACGATTATATATTATCGTAAAAATTGAGACAAATGTATATGGTTATATGTTAATTTCCCAAAATGATAAATTACCTCATATCGAATGGTATTTTGTTTTGTAAGATTTATAATAAATAGATATGTATGAAAATTATCCAAAATTATGGAAGGAGCACAAATGAAAAAGAGTATTTTAATATTACTATTTTTAGGCATGATAGAATTGAGTGCTTGCAATTCCGAAAAAGAGAAAAATTCAAGTGATGATGTAAAGAATTTTTGTAAGCAGTATGCATCGGATTATACTTTAATAAAAAATGATGATAAAACGTGTGTAGTAAGTGTGGAAGCCCCTGATTTTGAAAAAATTGTAGGAATATTGTTAGAAGATGGTGAGCAGGAATTAAATGTTGATTTGTTAGAACAAATTATAGATAATAATCCCGATTATACAAAAGAATACGTAGTAAATGTAGAGAATGAAGACATATTAGAGATTGAAGAGGCTTTTTTAGAACAAGTTTCTTATGAACTAATGGTTTCTGCAATACAGAATGTTGAATATGAAGAAGATTGGGGTACGGAAGAATGAAAAAACGAATGATTAGTTTTATTTTAGTAATTATAATGTTGTTTTCTGTATTTACACCGGTATATGCAAGCAATTCTGAGTATAAACAACCAATATCGGCTTATGGCGATGAAATGCTGGAATATTTACTTACAGATAATCATAAATTATTGGTTATTCGTGATAATTATGGTTATATGCAGTTTACAGATAAATTTAGACAAAATGCGGCTTCTTTATTTTTGCTTGAAATGACAGACTTGTTAATACAAACAGGAATGGAACCAGATAAAACAAAATATATAGAGGTTCTTATCAATATTATGGGTACATATGAATTGGATAATGCGACAGATATTTCGACACAGAAAAGTATGGATAATTTGAAATCTGTTCAAGATTATGCAATGGATATTGTAGATATTGGGACAAAAGCAGTCTCTTTTATGGTGGCAAATAATCCGGAGGTTAGTGAATTTGAGGAGGCTATTTCAACTGCAATAGGTAGAATGTCTACATTGAAAGATGATATTAATAATTGGGTAGAAGCTTTAAGTAATTTAGAAACAATTGTAGAAGATTATAGTAAATATGATGATTTTTTAGAATTAATTGAACAGAAGTCAACTGGAGAATTAAAGGAGGCGGCATCAACATTACGATCTGGAATGAGAAAAGCTTTTACAATAAAATTAGATACTTATGGAGAGGTTTCAGATGACAATTTTGATAATTTTAGCGAATTATTTTTTTCGGATATTTTTTGGAAAGTTTTAAAACAAACCGAAGATTATGAAAAAGATGAAACTTTGAAGGAAGTGGTAGATGCTGGAGATAGTTTTGTATCTAAGATAGAAGATTTAATCAATTCATGGGAGCTAGCCTTAGGAATAGGTAAATTAGTAGGAAATGTGACAGTAGGTGCAGAAAATTTAGTCAATCGTGTATTAGAAATTTTCGCATTATCTGATATAAGTGCTATTTTACAATTAGAAGTTACGGAATTATCCATAGATTTTTTTGAAAAAATAGGGACACAAGAAGAAGCGAAGAGTATTGATCAGTATGAATTATTTGCACAATATTTGATAGGATGTAGAATTCGAGGAGAGTATTGTTTATATAGTATAGTTGCAAATGATGCAGGTTTGCTGTCGTGGTTCAATAAAAAATCTGCTGAAGAAGCAAAGAATTGGTATGAGACAAAGGCAGATAAAATTTTAGATATTCAAAAGGAGTTATTAAAAGTTAAAAACAATAAAATTGATTATACAGAAATTGTTACAAGTGCCTATAATAATTTTATTATTCAGGGCGATTATAATAAATATACAGAAAGTTGGGAAACACCTGCAAAAGAATATGGCATGCTAGATATTAATAACGATGGTGTATTAGAATTGTTTATTAATTCGGAATATATGATGGAGGAATGGTCTAATACATTAATCTTTACTTATAATATTAATGAATCAAAAGTAGTTTTTGTAAGTGATATATATCATTATGGTGATATTGATTATTCAAAAATATGTAATGCTATGTATTGTACAGATGAAAGACCAAGTGCTATATGGTGGGTAGAGAATTTTTATAAATTAGAAAATTATGAATTAGAATTAGCATTTTCAGTTCAACACGGGGAAGATGAAACTGAGGAATATTATGTTTATATTATGGGAGAGCTTACGAAAAAAATTTCAGAAAGTGAGTATTCTAATTTTTTGAGTGATGTAGCATATATTGATTATATCGATTTACCAAAACAAAAGATAGAAAATGATAATATAGAAGCAAGTAAGGGAATGAAGCAAGATGAAATATGTAAAATAGTAGAGAATTATTACAATACTCTATATAATACAAATATATATGTCGTGTTTGAAAGTGAGAGTGTGAAAACAGAGAATGGATATTTTCTTGTGCTCCGGTCACAAGGGGGAACAGAAGCAAATATATTAGTTTCAGTTATAAGTGTAAATTTGAATAATGGGGAGGTAAGTGATGAAATGAATAATAATTGGAATTTATATGAGTATATTGAGAAAAATAATAGTTTACAATAATATAAATAAGGAAGAGGATAGATTTTACAATAAAATTGTTAAATATTTATCAGAGAGAAGGAGTGAGACTGTTTCAAGTTTTGTGTAAACGTTAAAAACTGATATAAGATGTGTGAATAGTTACAAATGGGCGAAGCCAATTTTTTAGGTTCTGTCCTTATCTGCATTATACAGGAGTTTATAGGCATATCAATAAAACCTGCCTATAATAAGCTGTTTTTACAGGTTACGTCCGAGCAGACGTTCTTCAAAATAGAACTCCAGCTGGGAATGGAGCTGCCCCAGTCCGGGAAGTATCAGCCCTGCAAGCATTAGCTTAGCAGGACTGATTTGTGATATTGCTAGAGTATTTTTTACATAATTCTAAGTGATCAATATTAATTAGCAGACTGAATTTCAGCAAGCTGTTTTTTTAATTTTTCGATAATCTTATCTTTATCAGCAAGTGCAGCTTTTTGTTCAGCCAATGCGGCAGTTTTGTTAGTTAATTCAGCTTCCTGCTCAGCTAATCTTTTTTCCTGTTCTGCCAAAGTACGTTCAAGACATATATAGTTTTCACGGGCACGGCATTTTTCTCTTGTAATCTCATCCGCATTTGATTCATAAAGGGATTGTGAAGCGGAAGCAATAAATTCATTGTTTTTGGCAAGCATTTTGATTTCCTCCCATGTAGTTGCGGTAAAGAGACGTGCCCAGTAATCAATTCGGTTGGCACGGTCTTCATCGGTTGCAGAATCTATCTGCCTTAAGTTTACCACACGGAGAATAAATTTGTCACTATAAGGGGTGTAAGTTTTTTCATTTAATAACCTATAACTTGAGTAAAATTCGGGATGCTCGCTGGAAACAGGATCAAAATTTAAAAATCCAATGTGAATGGCAGGTTTGATATCACCATAGAGATGTCCATGTGATAATTGGTCAAAAACCCGGCAGAGATAGCTTAAAGAGCGTTCTTTCCAATTGAGCTGGTATGCCATTTGCATTTCGAGATTTATGACCGCAGAATTATTCAGGAGAACTTTTATGTCTAAGATAAATTCTTTGTCGTCGACAGCTTCATTGAGTAAAATAGGATTCTGGATTTCAACTGAAACAACTTCTTCAGGTTTAAAAGAAAGAAGAGAACAGATAAGCCCTTTCAGAACATAATTATTTTTTTCAAGGATGATTCGGAACATGTAATCGTTTGTCATTCCATAGGGAATCAGACCGGTTGCATTTAAATAAGATAAAAATGTAGTTGGTTTTATTGTGTTCATTGAATACCTCACTAATGATGGAAACGTGCAGAGGGGAAATAAATGATAAGTTACAAGGTTGAAAAAACGATATGCAGATAGAAAAAATAATAATATATCACACAACTAGTATAATGTGGCAGGAATAAATATGCAAGAGATTTTCCTGCATTCTGTTATAAATTTCAAAGGAGAGCAGATAAATATGAAATACGATTATTTAGTAGTAGGTGCAGGACTTTATGGAGCAGTTTTTGCACATGAAGCAAAGAAGGCAGGAAAGTCAGTTCTGGTAATTGATAAGAGAACGAATATTGCAGGAAATGTTTATACGGAGGCAGTGGAAGGCATTCAGGTACATAAGTATGGAGCTCATATTTTTCATACAAATAATAGAAAAGTATGGGAGTATGTAAATCAGTTTGCAGAATTTAATCGGTTTACCAATTCTCCGGTTGCAAATTATAACGGTGAATTATATTCACTTCCTTTTAATATGTATACTTTTAATAAAATGTGGGGTGTTGTAACTCCGGAAGAGGCAGCAGCAAGGATTGAAGAACAGAAAAAAGAAGCAGGAATTGTAGAACCAAAAAATCTGGAAGAACAGGCAATATCACTTGTTGGTCGTGATATTTATGAAAAACTGATCAAGGGTTACACAGAAAAACAGTGGGGACGTCCATGCAATGAACTTCCGGCGTTTATTATCAAGAGATTGCCGGTACGTTTGACATTTGATAATAATTATTTTAATGCACTATTTCAGGGAATCCCAATTGGCGGATATACAAAGATGGTTGCGAATATGCTGGAAGGCATTGAAGTTCAGCTAAATGCCGATTATTTGAAAAATAAGGAATCCTATGATACGATAGCGGATAAAATTATTTATACAGGAGCCATTGATGCATTTTATGATTATAAGCTTGGAACATTAGAGTATCGTTCTGTTCGATTCGAAACAGAATTGTTAGATGTTCCAAATTTTCAAGGTAACGCTGCGGTAAATTATACAGATGAAAAGACACCGTGGACAAGAATTATTGAACACAAATGGTTTGAGTTTGGTAAGGATGCAGATGGACAGGATTTGCCAAAGACAGTAATTTCCAAAGAATTTTCTTCTGAATGGAAACCGGGTGATGAACCATATTATCCGGTAAATGACGAGAAAAACGGAAAGCTTTATGAAAAATATAAATGTCTGGCTGAAACGGAAAATAAAGTTATTTTTGGTGGACGTCTGGGTGAGTACAAGTATTATGACATGGATCAGGTGATTGCAGCAGCGTTAAATTTGGCTGAGAAAGAATTAGAACAGAGTATTTTGGTAAGTTAAATTCGTGTGTGATTGACAATGCATCGTCTTTGCCGGAACAAAAAGAGAGATCGCTGGTAATCTGCCATAATTCCAACACGGGTGGCTTTTGGAAGGGAATGGAATATATAAGACAGCATAAGGAGCATGGAATTACCAAGGCTTTGCTAACGGATGCTGATGTGGATTTTTATATAGAATTGTTTTATTGAATGTATGCATCATTATCTTTGAGAAAAATGTGATGTAGAATAGGGTAATAGCAGGACGAATGTTTTGTGCAGACAAGAAATACATTCAGTACACGAAAACGGAAATCTGGAATCGAAGCGAGATATTACATACAGGATGGATGTAGGACATGCGTAAGGTGGAATAGTTATATATGCACAGTTTGATAAAGACAAATTTTTTCCTGGGCAACACACATATAAGAAAGGCTATTTTGATTATGAAAAGGATGGTTTCGGAGAAGATGTGTATGCATTGAATGCTTTGGTAGATTTAATTATTTCATATATGGAAAACGGTTGCAGAGTGAATAATATGTGTAAAGAATGCATGGAGAACTTTTTTGCTTATAATAATTGCAATAATTTTCAGAGAGTATCAGAGACGATTACAAAGTTATGTTTGGGTGGTAAATAAAGAATTATGATTGAATTTGAAGAACTAATTAGTAGGCATTTAGTAGAGCAAATATATAAGGTGTTGAGTAAAGTGTGTAATTCGGCATGTGATGTTCCAGAATACAAAATCGTATTTAATTTTGAAATTAGAGATGACATGAACCAATATATATTTGACGGGGTGCAATATAAAGGAGCGAGAAAGGGATCAAAATTTACATGGGATGAACCTTGTGTAAATCAAATAGATGAAAATAATGTAGTTCAGGTCTGTGATGTTTTTGAGAAATACCAATTAATAATATATTTTTCTTTTGATGATGCGAAATTAAGTATAATCTTTGATATCTCTTCCAAACCATATGTTAATGTATTTTTTGATTATTTGATTAAAGCATATTTTTTTTCGAAAGAAGTATATTTACAAAAGCTTTTAAGTAAACTTATCAATGGCAGAGACACAGGTATCATATCAAGTCTTGAAATTTATAAGATTATTTTAAATGATCTTACCTGTTGGGCTGAGGAAGAATTAATTATTTCAAGAGCCGTATCAGAATTTTTTTTCCATTGTTATCAAACTGACATAAATTTTATAACATTTTTATCGTGTCAGACATATGAGGGAAAAGTCGCAAGTGGCAATATATATTTATCTCGCAGGGCTAGCGGAAGAGGAAAACGTCATGCTCAATTAATAATTAAATTTTTAGATAGCATTGATTTTAAAATTGAAAATGTGAGAAAAATCAGAAAGCTAGTAGAGGTAGCAAAGTTCCCATTAAATTTGGTGGTTGGCAGAGAAAAAAAGATAATAGGATATACAGACGAGTTACCAAGAAAATATGAAGGAAAAATAAGTATATTGGGAAATTTGTACTGGAAATTCGAATTATCTGATTATGAATTGGTTTACAATGAAGGGGTGTATAGATTGTTTTCTGAAAAACAGAAAGAAAGTAATAAATCTAATGGTTTAGTGAAATGTTTTTCTCAGAAACAAAATGAACGAATAAATAAAATTATACTTCAGGCGGAAGAGCAGGCACATGGAACAATTCTTATATTTGGCAATACGAAAGATATAAAAAATGAGGCTAAACGATTAGCAAATTATGGTAGAGGTATAATTATTGCACCTATTAATATGATAAATAAAAAATTAATAGTGCCTAATATAGCGGCAATTGATGGTGCGATTATGTTAGATTATGAGGGTATATGTTATGCAATTGGAGTTATATTAGATGGAGATACGGTAGCAAAAGGGAAAACGGAAAGAGGTGCGAGGTATAATTCAGCAATTAACTATGTTGAGAGACAAAAGATATTAGGAAGAAAGTTTTTGGCAGTTGTAATTTCAGAAGATAGAACTGTTGATTTATATCCTGATCAAAAATAATGATTTTAAGGTGGGTTTTATTATGAAAAATAAAGCAAAGCTTTTCTGCAAAGTGATGTGTTATATAAAATGCTGGAAAAACAGGAATGTATGCTTGATGTAAAGGATCATCCGATTTTTCAAAAATATGCTGACAATTTTATTGGCAGTAATGACAGGATACATCTGAAAAGCAGTATAAATGAGGAAGATTATTCTCTTATGATAACGGATTTTTCATCGTATATGTTTGATTTCCTTTATCTTGGAACAGCGGTTTTTTCTTTTATACCTGATTATCAGGAATTTAAATGTGGCATGAATGGATATAGGAATGTGGATTTCATGACTAAAATAGATGAAGAAGAGATTGCTAAAACAAGTG
>ERZ772880.824-NODE-824-length-28471-cov-141.799057_pt1 | contig 28471 bp, 37 predicted proteins | sample MGYA00580577_ERZ772880 | MGnify/ENA primary metagenome ERZ772880 (study PRJEB29015, sample SAMEA2737705) | human gut metagenome | biome: human gut; feature: human-associated habitat; material: faeces | place: China | collected 2012 ... | reverse complement strand
AGACATGAAAGCCAGCATTGACGATGCAACATGGTGGGCAAAGTACATGGGCAAGCCTTATGTGCGTGAAGGCTTGCTGTTCCCTGCCGATGAACTATGGTATTATAACGGCGTGCTGCCTGATGGTGAACCCGATCGCAAGCTCATGGTCATGGATATTGCATGGGGTGGCGGGGACTTCACCGCCTGTCCTATTGCTTATGTGTACGGCGATGCTGTGTTCATCCCCGACCTTGTGTTCAATAACGGCGACAAGACCGTGACCAGACCGGAAGTCGTGGGCAAAATCATCCAGCATAAAATCAACGTGGTGCGTGGCGAAGCCAACAACGGCGGCGATGAATATTGTGACGTGGTAGACAGCCAGCTCCGGCAGCAAGGCTATCACTGCTCTGTCCGCAGCCAACGTGCGCCAAGTGGTCAAAGCAAGTTATCCAGAATCATCCAGTATGCGCCGGACATCAAGCGGTTCTACTTCCTTGACGAGAAGCACCAGTCGAAAGAGTACAAGGCATTCATGGAACAGGTAACGATGTTCACGCAGCTTGGTAAAGTTCCGCACGATGACGCACCGGATAGTCTGGCACAGCTTGCCGATGAATTGTACAACGGAATCAGTAAAATTGAGCCTGTCAAGAGGCCTTTTTGATTAAAAACACAATATATTGTGTTCGCTGGGTCTATTTATTTGATTTCACCACTTGACAAGGCTTATAATGTACGCAGGAAGTTTTGCAGCTTCCCTTAAAGGAATAGCTTGCACGCGGGGTTTTGTCATTTTACTCGCGTGCGTGTCAACAAGCATATTCCTCCTTTCACCGGTGGAGGCTTTCTCACTCTTTTTCCTTCACCGGGCTTTATATGTTGCGTTTCCAATTGTTTGGGGAATGCCAGTCTGTCTCCCCCACGTCTGGCAAGCAACGGTTCGATTCCGTTACGCAGCACAACCAACTACCTAGCTTTGCATGGACTTATTCTCCAAAACCTCCACCGCTATTCCCGGCTCTCAATGTAATGTTTAGGCATGACATTGCAAAGAGCAGCGGTTAACCAATCAAGCCGGGCTTCTATGTTGCATTAGCTCAGTCAGGCTAGAGCATCCGGCTCATAACCGGGCATACATTGGTTCAAATCCATTATGCAGCACCAAAATTGCAGCTTACCCGTTTTACGTCTGTCCGACAACTGAATGTAAAGGCTGCAATGGTTTTCTTCGGGCGAAGAATAGCACGGCTGGAAGTGCGAATAGTTTCCCAGTAGCTTCTGACAGGTCTGTGCTCAACAGCCTGTTTCCAGAAATTCAGCGAAAGGAGCGCTCATGCTAGTTAGAATCTGTTGCCCTTGTATCAGGCAGAATCCCATCTATAAGAACGTCCGCTGCAATCGCTATCTTGGTGAAGTAGACGGACGATACCATTTCAAGTGCGACAGATGCAAGGGGGTTATTGAAGGGGATACAAAAGAAGGGTGGGTTAAAATAATTCATTCTCCTGAAAGGTAAAAAAGGACAACGTTATGTGTGTGTTGGAAGAAAATATAACTGCTCTTTTTGAAAGCGGAAAGATTAGTTCTCTTGATTTAGAAAACGCAAAAAAGTTTTGTGGTAGTTCAAAAATTGGAGAATATAAATGTTGCGTAAAAACTCGATATGGGTTTTGCTGCGATTTGTGTCTTGAAGATGAATTATTGAGTTTAAAATCAAAGGGAGTTAATACAATAAATTCTTGTTGTGGACACGGGGATTTGGCTCTTGCATCAATTTTAACCGCTGGTGAAAACAGCAAAAATAAAATGATTTCTTTGGGATATATTCACGTAAAAGATATATCTGAAAGAATTTCTCAGTGGAAGCCTAAATCGATTTTCATATATCAAAAATAAGTTTAAGGCGCACTTTTGGCGCAGTGAGATAGACCTTAACAGGTTTGTCTTGCTGCGCTTTTTATTTTGCCGGAAAGGAGGAACACATGGCTGAGTATCAGATGATTGTTGACGGTTTTTTGAATGAGCCGTTGACCGGACGTAGACCGATTGAAACGCCGGAAACAGAAATCAATCAAGCAAATGTGCTGAAAGTGGTCATGGGCAAGGCAGAGCCTATTCATCTGCTGAACAAGAACGAGATTCGCTTTCTGCACAACTACTACTTGGGTAGCCAGCCTGTCCTCCTCCGCACAAAGGAGTACCACGCTGAAATCACCAATCGCATTGTAGAGAACCATGCCAATGAATGCGTGGGTTTCTACACAGGTTACATGAGTGGCACTCCCTGCTCTTATGTGCGGTCTGAAACGGCAATAGGTGACGGTGAGGAAATCGCCCGCCTGTCAAATGCTTTGCAGTATGAGGGCAAGGACGCGCTTGATCGGCGGCTCTGGCAGTGGATGTTAGAGTGCGGACAGGGATACCGCATTGTTCTTCCTGACAAGGGGTACAACGGCAACTACCCGGACGAAACGCCCCTGCTGGTGGATGTTCCCGACCCGGATATGGCGTATGTGATTTACAACTCCGGTATTGGGCACAAGCCCATCGCCAACGTGCTGCACATCCCACGCAATTATCAGAATGACCTGAACGACCTGATTTGCGTGTATACGCCGAACCAGTACTTTGAAATCGACAATGGCAAGGTTACGAAATCGGAAAACCACTCCCTTGGAATGCTACCGATGGTCGAATACAAGCTCAACCCGGAGCGTATGGGTCTGTTTGAACCGGCTATCCCTGTTCTGGATTCCATCAACGACCTGGAAAGCAATCGTCTGGACGGTGTGGCGCAGTTCATCCAGTCCATCATGGTGTTTACGAACTGCCTTGTGGACGAGGATGCGCTCAACAAGGTCAAGGAACTGGGCGCAATGTGTCTGAAGTCTACCGCTGGTCTGCCTGCTTCTGTCTCACAGATTGCAAACGAGCTTGACCAGCAGCAGAGCCAGACCTTGCTTGATTCCATGTTAAACGTGTACCGTAGCCTGACTGCCATGCCTAGTGCAACTGGCAGTGAGAACGCAACGTCTGACAACGTGGGCGCAGTTATCGTCCGCAACGGCTGGAATCACACTGAAGCAAGGGCGCAGCAGTACGAGAATATGTTCAAGTTCTCGGAACGCCAAAGCCTGTCTGTGATGCTGAAAATCCTGCGTGATACGGCTGGTTCTAAGCTGATGGCAAGTGACATCAACATCAAGCTGCCCCGCCGTCAGTACGACAATCAGCAAAGCAAGGTTCAGATTTTTGCACAGATGCTCAGTCAGAGCATTGACCCTCAGTTGGCGTTCACTACGCCCGGTCTGTTCCCTGACCCGCAGGCTGCTTATGAAATGAGCAAGCCCTTCCTGATTGCCGCTGGCAAGCTGGGTGAGGACGGCAAAGCTCCGAAACCACAGAAGCCGAAGCCTGAACAAGTTGTTAACGTCAACAAAACATTAGACGGACAGGCTGACAGCACCAATAAAGAAACAGAGGGTGAATAACCCTTTGCATATTCCGGCAGGGAAGCCGGGATACAAATTTCGCAGCGTTGCAGGGAAGCAACGGTAAAAAAACGCAGGAGGAAATTAACGATATGAAACTCAATGTGTTGCTTGGTGATGCTTACAAAGATGGCATGACCGCCGATGAAATCATTTCTGCGCTGGAAAAGGTTGCAGACCCCAACGCAGAGGTCGAGAAGCTGCGCAACGCCGTGACGAAAGCCAACGGCGAAGCTGCCGAGTACAAGAAGCAGCTCAAAGCAAAGCGCACCGATGACGAGAATGCCGCACAGGAACAGGCTGACAAGCTGGCAGAGATGCAGAATCAGATTGAAGCCCTGACTGCTGACAAGGAGAACCTCGTCAAGGAAAAGACCCTTGCATCCTACCGTGAGAAGTTCGTTGCACAGGGTTATGACGCTGAACTGGCTGGCAAGGCTGCATCTGCACTGGCAGACGGCGACATGGACAAGGTGTTTAAGTTCCAGTCGGAGTTTATGACCGCCCATGACACCGCATACAAGGCTTCCCTGCTGAAGGGTATGCCCACGCCTCCGGGTGCAAACGGCGGTGGCAATTCTGACAGCGAAGGCGTGGCGTTTGCTAAGAGCCTTGCACAGCAGAATGCCAATGCTTCTAAGGCATCGAGTGACGCAATGAGTGCTTTCCATTAATAAGGAGGAAAACATGAAGTTTACCCGAAACACGGTCAACGGAATCAACGATACCATCCTTGCTTCCAATGACTACACCGCCATTCCCTTTACCGTGACCGAAACTGCTGCGGTTAAGGCTGGCTATCCTATGACGCTGGCTGGCAAGAAAGCTGTTGCTGCTGGCGAAACTGGTTCTAAGACCATCAACGCTGACGGCATTCTGCTTTATGACGTTGACCCGGCAGAAAACCCCAATGCTTCCCTGCTGATTCGTGGTGTTATCGACACCAAGAAGGCGGCAGCAAGTTCCAGCTTCACCTTTGACGCTGACGCAATCAAGGCACTTAAGACCGCCGTCCCCGGCATTTTCTGCCGTGACAACATCAGCGTGAACGCTTAATAGGAGGTAAAACAACATGGCACTGAATCTTAAGGAAGTCTTTGCCCCGGCTGCGATTGCCGCCTATTGGACGAACGACCCCACCAATGCGATGCCTTTTGCATCTGACGCACTGTTCCCCGCAAAGAAGAAGGCGGGTCTCGACCTGAAGTGGCTGCGTGGTCACAAGGGCGTTGGCGTTTCCCTGATGCCCAGCGCATTTGACGCAAAGGCTACGTTCCGCATCCGTGAGGGCTTCAAGTTTGATGAGACTGAGATGCCGTTCTTCCGTGAGGGCTACCATCTGGGCGAGAAAGACCGTCAGGAAATCCTGCGTGTTCTGGACAGCAACGACCCTTATGCTCGTGACGTGATGAACCGTCTGTACGATGACACCGCGCAGCTTATCACTGGCGCACGTATCGTTCCTGAGCGCATGATCTGGCAGCTGCTTGCTCCCATCAATGGTGTTCCCGGCATCACCATCAAGGCAAACGGCGTGAACTACACCTACAATTACGACCCGGACGGCACTTGGAAGTCTACTAACTACAAGGAAGTTTCTGCCGCAAAGTCTAAGTGGAACGTCACCACCGCCACACCCATTGCAGACCTGAACGCCGCAAAGGACGCTGTTCTGGCAAGCGTTGGCGAGGTCGTAACTGAGGTGTACATGAACACCGCCACCTTCCGCAACATGATTGCTGCGGATGAGGTGAAGAATCGGTTCATGACGGTCACTGCAAAGGCAAATGCCGTTCTGCTGGATGCCGAAGCACGGCAGATTATCGAGTCCGCAACTGGGCTGACCATTCATCTGTACGACAAGATGTTCAAGGCAGACCAGTACAGCGCAAGTGAGAAGTATCTGCCCGATGGCATGGTAGTGGTTGCTCCTTCCGGCGCTCTGGGCAGCACTTGGTACGGCACTACCCCTGAGGAAGCCGACCTGCTGTCCGGTCAGTCTGGCGCATCCGTGTCCATCGTGAACACCGGCGTTGCCATTACCACCGAGCTGACCGTTCATCCGGTCAATGCCAATGTCTATGCTTCTGAAATCGTCCTGCCGTCCTTTGAGCGCATGGACGCTGTGTACTGCATCAAGGCTTACTAACCTACTAATGGGAAAGGAAGAAATCAGCATGGGAGACCAGTATTCTGAAGCGGCAGTCAAGCTGGGGCAGTACATTGCTCCTGCACTTGACCGTGAAATCACGGACGAAGACTACCCACTTTTCGACCTGCTGCTTGATTTCGCTAAAGACAAGATATTTGCACAGGGCTACCCCTTCGGCAACAGACCGGACGAGCTGCCCTTGCAGTATCAGTCGTTGCAGATACGCATTGCAGCGGAACTGTACAACCACATCGGCGCAAATGGACAGACGAGCTATACCAACAACGGCATCACTCGTGTGTGGGAAAGCTCCGATGTGGCGCAGTCCCTGCTGAATGAAGTTGTTCCGAGAGTAGGTGTTATCGGCTGATGTTCAATGGAAGCCCGCTGGACAAGCGCCCGCTGTGGTACTCGAACCCTGTTGGCGAGAAAACGCCTGTTGTGGACGAATGGGGAAACGAAACTGGCGAGACATCGCAGACGTGGAGTGACCCTGCAAAGCTGATTCTGAACGTCAGCCCGCCTACTGGTTCTGCGGAAGCAAGCCCTTTTGGGGTGTTCACGGATTACAGCTATGTTGTCAGCTCATCCAGCAAAAAGCGCAACACACCGCTTTATGAAGGTACGCACGTCTGGTTTCAGACGGACGTTTCAAAGCCCTTCAATTACATTGTGGTCAAGGTCGCAGAGCATATCACGGACACGTTGTATGCGCTGAAAGAGGTGGCTGCAAGTGAAAATTAAAGTGAGGTTGAGCGATGCCGGACTTCGTGATGCGGAACGTCAGATACAGGAGTACAAGACCACCCTGAATCAAAAAGCACAGGAGTTTGCGCGGGCATTGGCTCAAAAGGGCATTGACGTTGCAACAGTTAGGTTTGCTAATGCACAGTACGCTGGCGACAACGATGTCACAGTTGAGCGTGACCCTGTACAGACATCTAATGGCTTTGCAATTGTAGCTCACGGGAAAGCGGTTGCGTTCATTGAGTTCGGTACTGGCGTATCTCATTCCGCTTATGGCGGCGAACTTCCTGATGGAGTTGGCGAACACGGAACATACGGCAAGGGGAACGGACAACACAAGCGTTGGTACTACTACGGCGAATCTGGCAACGCTGGCACGCCTGTTAAGCAGGTTGATGGCAAAGGTCAGTTGAACTACACCAGCGGCAACGAACCGGCTATGGCTATGTGGGGGGCTGTTGAAGAAATGGCTTCTCAAGTAGAAGCAACGTGGAGGGAGGTATGGAATAGTTGATTGATTATTTCAATTCTATCTTCACGTCCGTTGCCAAAGAACTGCGAAAGCAAGTGCCCGGCATTTTCGTTACTGGTGAAATCAATGACAGCAATGTCAAAAAGTTTCCCTGTGTGCTGATAGAGGAAAACAGCAACCTCCCGGTTCATCGTGATTCTGCCAGCCGAAGCAAGTACGCCGCTGTTTCCATTCGTGTGCGTGTATATTCCAACAAAACCAGCGGACGCATTGCAGAAGCACGTTCCATCGTTGGAATCGTGGATTCTGTATTGGAACCGCTCAATTTCTATCGAAAATCGTTTGCCCCGTTGAATGGGCTGTACAACAATTCCGTCTATCGGATTGATTGCAGCTATGGGGCAACAATCGGAGAGGACGGAATGATTTACCGAAACTAAGGAGGTAAACATTCTATGAGTACTGCTATCTCCGGTCTGAATACCACCCTGTACTGTGGCGACAGCGCAACCGCTCTGACGAAGCTGTGCGACATTAAGGATGTGCCCGACCTGATTTCTGAGCCAAACCTTCTGGATGCCACCACCTTGTCTGACCCCATGCAGGTCAACATCTTTGGCATTATCCAGAGTGACACCAAGTCCTTTACTGCCAACTACAATAAGACTGACTACAAGAAGGTCAAGGAAGCTGGCTACGATGAGACTTCCGAGAGCAACACTGTGAAGTATTACGCCCTGAAAATGCAGGACGGCTCCGGCTTTTCTTGGCAGGGTATGCATCAGGTTGGTTTGTCCGGCTTCGGCGTGGACGAGGTTGTGGAAATGACCATCAACTGCATCTTCACAAAGAAGCCTGAGTTCAGCGAGACCCTGACTGTCAACGGCGGCTAAACCGCAAAAATCAAATCAATCAAACCGGGCAGAACTGAACATCGGATTTGGTTCTGCCCCTATTTATAAAGGAGAGCATTTATTATGGCTGCAAAGGTTATCAATTTTCATTCCCCCGATGGCAAGAATACTTACGAACTGACTTTTACCCGTGACAGCGTGGAAGCTACCGAACGTGCAGGCTTTCAGATTGGCCAGTACACCCAGATGACCAACCTGCTGTCCAACTCCCGCGCCCTGTTCTACGGCGCGTTTATCGCCCGGAATCGTGGCATCAAGCGTAAAGTCGTGGACGAAATGTTTGCCCACATCGACGAGAAGGAAGAGCTGATGGCTGCGCTGCTTGAGATGTTCATGGACGCTTCCAAGTCTCTGCTGGCAACTGACACTGAGGACAAGACCGCAAAAAACGCAACGTGGGAGATTGTGTAACCGCACAATCTCAGGAAACGGACGGAGAGGAAGAGCCATTCTCTTTCTCTAAGCTGTTCCACGATGTAGAAGCCTATTACATTTCCATCGGCATGACCTACGACCAGTTTTGGTACGGCGATGTCTGGCTGGCGAAGGTCTACCGTGACGCAGAGGAGCTGCGGGAACGCAGAGCCAACACAGAAGCGTGGAGAAACGGCTTTTACATGGCATCTGCGCTTTCCTCTACGGTTGGCAATATGTTCCGTAAGAAAGGGTCTAAGCCCATCAAGTATATGGATAGACCGCTTCCTCTTACTCAAAAGGAGAAGGAAGAGTATGAATACCAACGTGCTGCGGAAGCACAGGAGCGCATTAAGCGCATGATGTTCTCCATGATGGAAAAGGATGGTGGTAGTGATGGCTGATGTTGATATTACGAGCTTATCTGTAGAGATTTCTGCGGAATCGCAGGGCGCAGAGCTTAATATCGACAAGCTCGCTACCGCCATTTCTAATTTGCGGACAAAGGGCAACGTGACAAAGGTTGTGAACAGCCTTGATAAGCTGTCCGCTTCCATTTCTGCGCTGAAACAGGCATCCACTGGCCTGTCTGGGCTGGACAACATCACGAATTTTCTGAATGGCATCGGCAACGCAAACTTTTCCGGCAGTGTGAAAAGCATTAACAGCGTTGTCAACGCCATCAAGAAAATCCCTGCTACCGTGTCCGGCTTGAATGGCGTGGACTTCTACTCCATGTCCGGCAGCATTACTGAACTGACAAACGCAATGGCTCCCCTGTCCATTCTGGACGCTTCCGGGCTGAAGGCGATCGGCAGCGCGGTCAACGCCATCGGGAAAATACCTGACCTGTCCGAAAAGCTGAAAGCAGCTGACCTCGATGCTTTCTCGGATTCCTGCAATAAAATCTCTACTGCTCTCACTCCCCTTGCTTCGCAGCTTGACAAGGTTGGCAACGCCTTTGCAAAGCTGCCGTCGCAGTTGAGCAAAGTGGTCACACAGGCAAACCGCGTGACCGCAGCCAATGAAAAGCAGCGCAAGAGCTATCTCAGTCTGTCCAATCAGATGAACGGCTTTATGCGGAACATGGCAAAGCTGGTTTCGTTGAAAGCTATCGCTGAGTATCTCGGCAACGCGGTTGCGAAGTTTAACGATTTCTATGAAGCAACAGACCTGTTTCATAATGCTATGGGCAATTTAAGCGGTGAAGCCGATACGCTTATTAGCAAGATGCAGGGATTGCTTGGCGTTGACCCGACCAAAGCGATGACCTACATGGCTACCATCCAGAGTTTGGGTACTTCGTTCGGTTTGACCAGTGACAAAGCATACATTCTGTCTAAGAACCTGACCCAGCTTGCCTATGATGAGGGTTCTTATTGGAACAAGGATGTTGCCGAAACCTTTACCGCAATGTCCTCTGCTATCTCTGGCGAGATTGAACCTATTCGCCGTCTTGGCGTTGATTTGTCTCAGGCGCGGTTACAGCAGGAACTTCTTGCCTTGGGCTTTAACAAACAGGTTTCTAGTCTGTCTCAGGCAGATAAAGCAGTTCTGCGTTATATCGCCATTATGAAGCAGACCGCTAACGTGCAGGGCAACCTTGCACAGACCATCCAAAGCCCTGCGAACCAGATTAAGATTCTGAAAGCCCAGCTGGATATGCTGGCAAAGTCTGTTGGCTCTCTGCTCTACCCTGCCCTGAAAGCCATTCTCCCCCCGCTGATTGCCGCTGTTCAGCTCATTCGAGAGTTTGTTGAGTGGGTGGCAAAGCTAATGGGCGTGAAGGTCGTGTTTACTGATTTCACTAAAAGCGCTGACAGCGTTGGCGGTATCGGTGACGCAATGGATGACACGGCAGATTCGACAAAAAAAGCCGCCAAAGCCCTCAAGGATTACACGATGGGCTTTGATGAATTGAACATCATTGACCCCACACAGGGAAGTTCCGGCTCTGGCGGCGGTGCATCTGCTGGCAACATCTTGGGCGATGTAGACCTGTCCGGCTACGATATGTTCAAGGACTACATCGGTACGACGATTGATGAAGTCAAAGCGAAATTGGAAAAGTTGGCTCCTTTGGTTGCCGGTATCGCTGCCGGATTTGCAACGTGGGCTATTGGCAACGCTTTGATGGATGCTCTTAGCAAAATCAAAGGCGACGGAACCTTGATTGAGGGCATTCTCAAACTTTGGAAGTCTCCCATTATGGGAGCAGCTGTCGCTGTTGGCATCATGGTTGCTCGTTTTGTTGACCTATACCAAAACAGTGAGGCGTTCCGAAAAGGCCTTGAACGTGTTCAAGCTATGATTTACCTTGCTGCGGAAGGGCTTAGGCAGGGTTGGAATATATCGCTCACAGATGGAAAACTCGGAGAATCCATCAAATACCTGAAAGAGTCTTTTTCCAACTTAAAGCAAGTAATCTGGAATCTCATTCCAGAAAGTTGGCAGGAGGGCATTTCTTCTGCGTTCGAAACAATCTCTGACGTTGTAAAAGACCTTGATCTTGATGTTGGCGATTTAATCACAACACTTATGGGCATCGGTCTTATTGTTAGTGGCCATCCTGTAGCCTGTCTTGCTGTTCTTGGTTTTGAAGCTATCACTGTTGCAGTTCGTGGCCTTGGTAGCGAAAGCCAAAAAGAATCTTTTGAGATGGAAACGGACTGGTTCAACGCTTTCAAGTCTATGGGCGAAAAAGTTGCTGATTTTGTAGGTAACGCAATTACAGCCATCGGAAACCTTATCAATGATTTCGCAATTTTTATTGGATGGATTCAGAACGGTGTTTCCGAAACCGATAGGCTTGACTTACAGATGAACGGTAATTTCATCGAGAATGCCGTCATGGGCATTGCTCAGCTGATTCACGATGTTGGAGTGTTTGTCGGATGGATTACCAATGGAGTGAGTGAAACCGACCGTCTTGATATTCAGATGAACGGTAACTTCATCGAAAAGGCGGTTCTTGGTTTTGCTGACCTTATCAATTGGGTAAAAGATGTTGTTACATGGTTCGTACATCTCGATGAACACGTTGAAAACGGTGCGAGAGCTGTTCGTGGATTTATCGATGATATCAAAACGTGGGCAAAAGATGCCGCAAAAGCTGCTTCCGATATGGTAACAGCCGTTGCAAATGCTATTGTTTCTCTTCCTTCCAAAATGTTTGAAGCAGGCAAAAACATTTGGCAGGGCCTCGTAAATGGTATCAAAAGCGGCATTGAAACCGCAAAAGGCGCTGCGGCAAATCTTGCAAAAGCTATCATTGACAAGTTCACGACCGATACTGAAATTCACTCTCCCTCCGCTTTATTTGAGCGCTTTGGTAAATTTATCAACCAAGGCCTTGCAAACGGTATCACCGTAGCACTTCCTTACGTTGAACAAGCTATGACCAATCTGGCAAACGTTGTTCAACAGAAGGGCAACGAGATGATTGACTATGGCGCAGACGTTGCAAATGGCTTTGTTGATAAAATGGTCAATACGTTTGACGCAAAGTGGAATGAAATCGACAACGGTCTCAAGAGCGACTTTATTGGCACGATTAAGGGCATGATTGATGCGGTCAAAAAAGGCGATATCCAAACCGTCGCTGAAAACACAGCAGCCATCATTTGGAAGGCAATGGGGGAAGAGAACCGAAAACAGGTCAAGTCTTACGCTTCTGACTTGGTTTCCAATCTCACCAGTGCTCTTAAGACCGTTGGTTCCAAAGTGTTTTCTTCTGCAAAACTCGTCGGAAACAACATCTTAGCTGGGATTACTTCAAAATTTGGAGAAATTTCCACGCAGGTTGTAGGTCTCGGCAGCAAGATTTCAACGTCTTTTTCCGCTTTGATCGGGCCAATCTCAGCATCCGGCAGAGCAATCAGTCTCGGACTTTCTTCTGGCGTTTTAAGTCAGTTCCCGTCTATCATCGCTGGCATTGCCGGGCTTATCGGTCAAATTGGAGCTGCATTTATGGGCATCTTGCAGACGATCGGCAGCGTCTTGACATCTCTTGGCATCCCAACTGGTGTCATCATGATCGCTGGCGGCGTCGCAATTGCAGCCGCCATTGCAGGAATTGTCGGAACGCTTGTCGGAAAGCACGGAACAAGTTCCGCTCCATCTGTAAACGACAGCTATTCGAGTTATCCTGGCACGAGTGATTACGATTCTGCTAACGGCTCTACCACATCTGTTGGGAGCTATTATCCAAGTTCTTCTGCCAGCGGAGCAAGCCCCGAAGAGCTCCGCAGTGCCGTCCATGATGGCTGCTATAATGCATTCCTTGACATCTTCCAGCGGTACGGAGACGAGCTTACCGGAGGGAAAGAACTCAAGATTTACCTTGACGGAAAGCAAATCACTGCGTCCGTTGAGAAACGACAGTCTGAGCGTGGGTTCCAGATTATGGGAGACGAAGTTTACAGCTACTAAGGAGGTTTACGTTTTATGCAATCTCTCGTCACAGTAAATGGCAGAGAGCTGCCTGAGCCTTCCTCCTACGACGCTACAACAAGCACTATAGTCGATTCTGGACGAAACGTACAAGGCAAAGTCGTTGGGTCTGTGGTGCGGCACGATGTTGCGAAGATTTCCCTAAAATGGAACTATCTTACCGCAAGACAGTGGGCAGACATTATCGGGCCGTTCACCACAAACTTTTACTGCACTGTTCGGTTTTATAACCAGGCGACAGCAAGTTACACGACAAGGCAGATGTACGTCTCCGATAGAACTGCTGGAATGTGGAGGAGGTCTCCGTCCAACGGAAACGTTATGGGGTGGGTAGGAGCAGCTCTCAGCCTCGTTGAAGTTTAAGAGAGGTGGTCATTCATGAACTTTCAGCCTTCCGACAAGTGGCTTGACGAGTATAACAAAACGCTTGTTCCTGAGATGTTTGTTCGTATCACTTACCATGCTTCTGACGATAAAGCACAAACGGACGCAATCGCTAGTTCCTCTAGCCAGGCTTTGTTCAGTGACACTTCGTCAGTCACCAACCTAGATTCTGCTCATTCCAGCTGCTATGCCACCGGAGAACCCAATTTATGGCTCCTTGATGGAAGTAAGATTTTGGTCCCGGATTCGGAGCCTTACGAGAATACCGGATATGTAAGCATGGATTGCGTTTCTGATGCAAACCATCCGATTATCACTTTCTCTTTTAGCAAACTGCACTCTGAAAAAATCCCAGGGGTTACAATCATATGGTCGTCTGCTTTAAATGAATTTGCAAAATCTTTTAGGTTGGCGGCTTATAGCGGAAAGGAGCTCGTTGCGTCAAAACAAGTTGACGATAACCAGTCGGTTGAATCCTCTGTAGATTTTGAGATTTCTGGGTATGATTCAATTACCCTTGAAATTTTGGAATGGTGCATCCAAGGCCGTAGAGCTAGAGTAGAACAAGTTGAATTTGGCCTGCGTGTCCAATTTAGCAAAGCGGATTTGCTTTCTTATACGCATGAATCAAAACGCGACCCGATTTCTGGGCGGCTTTCCAAAGATTCCGTTTCGTTTTCTGTTGACAACTCCGAACAACGCTGGAACCCCGTGAATCCAGGTGGACTTTACAAGTATCTTTATGAACGTCAAGAGATTTCGGTTCAGTACGGCATGGACATGGGCGATACAATCGAATGGATTGACGGAGGAAAGTTCTTTCTTTCTGGATGGACAATTCCGGCAAATGGCATAACGGCGTCGTTTGACGCCAGGGACGCTTTGTCTTTCCTCCAAGATTCCATCTATACCGGGCACACGAGCGGAACGCTTTACCAAATGTGCTTTGACGCATTAGAACTTCTGGACGTTTCCGGGATATCTTATGAGATTTCGGAAGAATTGAAAAACTATTCTTGCGACATCCAGTCCGATACTTCTTCTTACAAAAACGCCGATGTTCTTCAGCTTGCTGCGAACGCAGCCGGGATGGCTCTTTACCAATCCAGAGATGGGGTCATTCACATTGAACGTGTTCCTCTTGTTCCAGTCACGAGGTCTGGTATTGAGGAAATATCGCTCTTGAATAGCTTTAAATACCCAGAAATAACGTTTTCGACAAAAATAAAAAACGTATCGTGTAAGGTTGGCGGTGAATCCGTTTTTTATCCAGCCGGAGCTAGTGGGAACGGAGCGACCCAAAGCATCAATAATCCGCTTATATCGAAATCTATATCTTCTAGCGCAAAAAATGCGTTGACCGAAACATACGCACTTCTTTCTAACAGAAGAAAGGTAAACCTGGAATTTCGTGCAAGCCCCCATATTGATGCGTTGTCTTTTGTTAGAGCAAACCATCAGTTTGGATATGCATCGAACGTTCTCGTTACGGATGCCAAGTATACCTTTAACGGATGTTTTAAAGGTACGATGGAAGGATATATGGTGGAAAGTGCGAGTGCCCTTAGACTTGATAAGGACTCCGTTTTTGTGGCTCCTGGAGAGACCGTTCGTTTAACCGCAACGCTTGTCCCTTCCTCAGAGGATTCCCCAGCAATCGGATGGGAAGCATCTCCTCCCGACGTTGTTTCCATTTCCGTCGTTTCCAACAAAGGCGGCGTTTCTGTTTGCGACATTTCTTTTGTTTCCAGTGGAGATGCCGTAGTCACAGCCTTCGTATCTTCCGTATCTGCAAAGTGTACCGTTATCAGTCAAGCTCCGTCTTTGTCGGATATGCCGGAAGGATCGTCTGTTTACATTCAAGAAAGTGGTGCGGATGTAGAGTTTGTTGTCGCAAAACATGGGTATGAGCCTGGTTTAAATGGTCCGGGGAGAACACTTCTTATCAGGAAAGAACCTCTTGCTGAAACAGTGTGGAACCAGACGCACGTCAATACATACGACGGAAGCTCCATCGACAGGCTGTTGAAGGGAGATTACGCAAACAGATTTAGCGACACCGTCAAGTCCGCAATGGGGCTTACCTCTTTCTATTACACGGTAGGCGGTAGCACTACGGAAATCAGAACGCTTTCTCGCAGTGTTTTTCTCCCGTCTATTTATGAGATGTTTGACCCGGACGACAAAAACGCAGATGTTTATGTAAATGGCAGTAACCCATTTTTCAAAAAAGAAGGTTCTGTACTACCAAAGCAAACCCGAAATGTTTTTGTTCAGTCTTATGATGATTCCGTCAATCGTCTTATCCACAGATGGTCACGCTCCCCTGCATGGCGAGATTATTCTGGGAATCCCATTCAAGGCCAGCTTGTTGGAACATACAGTCTCGGAACAAATAATGGAGGCAAGACGTTTTTCTATTCAGAATCGTATAACGCGTGGAGTTCCAATAAATTCAGCCCTGCTTTTACGCTTCCGTCTACGACTAAAGTCGGTAACGACAAAAAGATTTTGCTTTAAGGAGGGACTATGGCGATTTGGATTACAGACAGAACCCAAGACGATGTTGACCGCCTAAAGTTCATTTATGGTAAAGCCGTGAACGGGACCTGGACGGATGAGGAAAAAGCGGAGTGGCTTTCCGGTATGAAAGGGGCTCTTGACTACAGAGATTTTTCGAGAATAGAAACCGGCATATCCGAGCTTGCTTCACTTCTCGGTGCGGACGTAGATGTCAAGACGGACTGGGACATAAACGGGTATCTTACCACGTCAGATGCCACTAGGTGGCTGTCGAATATCGAATCTATTCGTTCTAAAAACTCAGGAGACGCCAAAACTGCGCCGACGCCTACGTCTATGGATAGGCTCGGATTCGAGACAATGAACCAACTTGAAAGCATTTTGTCAGACATAGAATCAATCGCCAAAACTTACGTTACTTTTTCTGGCGAATACATGGCTGGGGAGGACCAATATGGTTTTTGAAAACCGCATCTCAAAATATCCTGGCAGGTGGACGTTAGTCCGTGAGGATGGGTCGTCTGAAATTGTAACGCTCGTCCGAAACGACGAACCCATAAAGGACGGCACACCAATCAACGCATCCACTTTAAATGAGCTGAGTACAGTTGCAGGGGCCATCAACGCAAAAGAGGAAGCCGTTTCTGCGGCAAATTCCGCTGCGGAAGAACGTGCAAAAGCAGAACAGGCTGCAAAAAATGCCGCGAAAGATGTTTCTGCAATTGTAAAAGCGGACTCTGAAAATGCAGCTTTGTCTGCTGCTGCTGCCAAGACAAGCGAAACCAATTCAAAGCGTTCGGAATCTCAGTCTGCTATTTATTTGCAGGGCACAAAAGAATACTTTGAGCAGGTCCGCACCATCACCATCGGTGCACAGGGGTGGTACGCCACGCCGGAAGCTCTGAAAGCCGCTGTTCCTATAGGCGAAAATGGCTGGTGGGCAGTCGTTGGTACTACGGACACCATTTGGACGTGGGACGGTGACACCGGCGCGTGGGTCGATACCCGCAAAGAGGTGGATCTGTCAGACTACCTGACGCAAAACCAGATCAGGCAGCTGCTTGAGCAGTACATGCCCCTTCGCCCCGCCACAGCAGACCAGCTGGGCGGCGTGAAAGTGGGCGACTATCTGGACATCGCCCCGGACGGCACCCTGAGCGGCAAGACGCTGTATGACACCATCGCGGCCAGTGTGGCGGTCAAGTCGGAGGCGCGGCTGGTGTGGAGCGGAAAAACAACGATTGGGAGGAGAAAAACTGAGACAATTAACGTTCAGGACGGTGTAGATTACGTTAACCTCCGCGTAAACGAAGCTGATTTTAATCTTACCCCTGGTATGACATATGAAGCTCACATTTCTAGCACGGGAAGTCTCACGGTCACAGTATTATTTTCGGCCGACAAAAAAAGGCTTGAATGTACCCTTACCAATACGCTGAATACTGTATCGGTTGTATTCACCGGCTACCACTACCCCACCTTGGCAGAGCTGCTGACCGAGACGCAGGCCGCGCAGGCGGACACGGACGCCCTGGCGGTAGATCAGGGGTATCGCGTCGCCCTGCTGGAGCTGGGACTGACCGATGACACCACCACTGACACAAGAACCACATAAGGAGGTAAAAACTATGTTGTATCGTATCTGTAAACGCCTGATCGAGCGCGGACAGACCGCTGGTCTTGCGGACAAGCTGGACGTGTTCTACGCCATTGGCCGCATCACCGATGCCGAGTATAAGGAGCTGATCGAGCTGCTGGAGGACAAGACCGGCAATAAGAACAAGGAGGCTTAAATGAGTAAAACAATCATGGACGTTTCCCGCTGGCAGGGCAACATCGACTGGGACAAGGTCAAGGCCAGCGGCAAAATTGACGGTGTGATGCTGCGGGCCATGGGCAACAGTGCAGACGGCAAGGCAAGCAAGCCGTATCTTGACCCGACCTTTGAGCGCAACTATGCAGAGTGCACTCGGCTTGGCATCCCGGTAGGCGTGTATGGCTATTTCAAGGCCGTCAGCCGAGCAGAAGCTGACAAGGAGCTGGCCCTGCTGAAAAGCGCCCTGATCGGCAAGACGCTGCGCCTGCCGGTGGCTGTGGACGTCGAGGACGCGTTGCCCGCGAAGCTTAGCAAAGAGGTGCTGACCGACCTGACCGCTTACGAGCTGAAAACGGTGCAGGACTGGGGATTTTACTCTATCTTGTACACCTACCTGAGCTATGCAGACAAGCACCTTTACATGACCGGCGCGGCGCTCAAGCCCTATGATGTGTGGCTGGCGGCCTACCGTAGCCAGAAGCCCGCCACGGTATACCCCTATGGGATGTGGCAGCATACCAGTTCCGGCAGCGTGCCAGGCGTTGCCGGCAATGTTGACCTGTCCATTGCCTACAAGGACTATACCAGTATCATTTGCAAGAAGGGCCTGACCCGTCTCCGGGAGGGCAAATGACCGAAAAAGAAGCTCTACTGTGGGTGCTGGGCATCTTGGGCAGCCTGTGCGCTGCGGCCATCACCATCGACAAGGTGCTGGAAATTATCCACAAGTACATCAAAAAGGCGCAGGAGCCGGACAACGCGCAGAACAAGCGGCTTGACGAGATGGACAAGCGCTTGCAAACGTTAGAAACGGGCTATGCGCAACATTCTTTGGCGCTTGGGCGCGATTTGTCCCGCTTCGGGGAAATCGACGAAGTAAACCGCCTGACGCTTGAAGCCGTTCGTGCCCTGCTGGAAGCACAGCTGACCGGAAACAACGTGCCCGCTATGCAGGCCAGCAAGGAAAAAATCGATAATTACCTCATGGAAGGAGTAACGAAACATGGAAGCAATGCTTAATTTCATCCCCGCACCCGTCGCCCTGGTGCTGATGGCCCTGGGCTTTGTGTCTCTGGCCGTAGGGGCCATTCGCCTGGGCTATAAGCAGTACGTCAAACAGTGGGCGCTGGAGCTGGTGACCATCGCTGAGGACAGCATCATGGGCAGCGGTCAGGGCGCAAAGAAAAAGGCACAGGTTTTTGCCGCGCTGCGCGGCGCACTGCCGGACTGGCTGAAGCCTTTCATCACGGATGAAGTGCTGGACAGTGTGATTGAAAAGGCCGTCAGCATGATGAAAAAGGCGTTGGCAGAAAAGAAGCCTACCATTAACAAGGAGTAATTTATGATCGAGCTAAGCGTATCTCTCGCATCCAATGGCGTTGTCAAAGTGCCCGGCTATGAGCAGATGGTGCGCTTTGGCTACACCAAAAACCGGGGCGTGTACCGCCTGCACATCGATGCAACCGGTGAGTGGGAAGGCCTGACTATCCGGGCTTTCTGGCACGTCCCGGACGGCAAGGACCCGGCGTCCTCGCTGGTGGTGGACGGCTATGTGGCCGTGCCCGCCAGCGTGACCGCACAGCCCGGCAGCGGGTGCGTCACATTTGAGGGCAGCGACGGCACCAAGACTGTCACCAGCGCAGACCTGCGGTATCGTGTGAGTGCCAACTCAGGCACAGAGGATGGCACAGAGCCGGAACCAAGCACCCCTGCGTGGCAGCAGCTGGTGGATGCCGTCCACGCCGATGCCACCGCCGCAGAGCAGGCCAAGACCGAAGCGCTGGTGGCAGCACGGCAGGCTGCCACCAGTGCGGGCAATGCGGACCAGAGCGCTCAGGAAGCCGCTGGCAGTCTGCAGGAGCTGAAGAACGGTATCGCAAGCGGTGACTTCAAAGGCGAGAAAGGTGACAAGGGCGACACCGGCCCCATCGGCCCGGTCGGCCCGCAGGGTGAGCAAGGCCCTCAAGGTCCCACAGGCGCTACGGGTGCCACTGGCCCACAGGGCGAAAAAGGTGATACCGGCCCGCAAGGCCCTAAAGGCGAGACCGGCCCTGCCGTAGCGCTGGACACCACCCTCACCCATGAGGGCGAGGCCGCTGACGCAAAAGCCGCAGGCGACGCGATCAGCGCAGTCAAGGCGCGGCAGAACGTCCTCACAGGCAGTGAAATAGGCAACCCCATCTCCGTTGACGACGCTTTCCCTGCGCCCCTGTGCGGCCTGACCGTGTACGGTCGGAGCACGCAGGACGGCACACCCACGCCGGATGCACCTGTGCCTATCGTGAGCGCGGGCGACGGCGGAAGTTTGACAGTGAAGGTGACGGGAGCAAACATGCTAGAGGGCACTAAAACCGGTGTGAAATCGACCGCAAACGGAATAACTTACACTGCCTATGAAAATGGTGTTTTAATTACTGGTACGGCTACCAATGCTTTTCCCATACCCTTACACGACGATACGAAACACCCTTTAACTCGTGGTATTTACTACCTAACGACTAGCGGGCTAAGTCCTTCTGCTATGCTCAACTTCTATTATATCGGGAAATTTTCTTCTGATGCACAAAACCAGAAAGTAACACTCAACAGAGACGTGGAGTTTACACTCCGTCTGCAAATCAAAAAAGGTGCAGCATTAGACACCACTATTCAAGTGTCTTTAACGAGAAACAAAATCGCCACTTACTCTCCTTACCGTGAACAGCTTCTCACCCTGCCCACACCCAACGGTCTACCAGGCATCCCTGTCACCTCTGGTGGCAACTACACTGACCAAAACGGCCAGCAATGGATTTGTGACGAGGTGGACTTGGAAAGGGGTGTAAAGGTGCAGAGGGTTGATAAAACTGCTTTCGACAGCACAAAAACGTTGGCTGAGCAAAATGCAATTCTCGCCACCCCCATTGAAATCCCGCTCACCCCTGCCGAAATCGCCGCCTACAAAGTCCTTACCGCTTACGGCCCTGACACTGTGGTGCAGGCTGGTGACGGTGCGGGGGTAAAGCTGGAGTATCAGAGGGACGTGAACATCGCAGTCAAAAAGCTGGAGGACGCAATCGCGTCCATGACAACGACCTAAAGGAGGACTGACTATGGCAATCAAATCCAAAGCCCGCCATGACCTGACCCTGCGCTCCATCAAGCGGGAAATCGCCGCAGGGCGTGACGTGGCATACTGGCTGGATAAGGCGTACACCCATCTGGACAATGGACTGCTGACGGAGGACGACATCGCAGAGGTGGAAGCCCTTGCACAGGCGTACTACGACGCACTGGATGCCGAGGACAAGGCGAACGCTGAGGAAATCACACTGTAAGGAGGATATCATGGCAAGCACTACATACCGCCATCCCGGTGACGTCACCGGGATGTACGCCGCACAAGAGCAATTTCGTGACATCACGAAAATGGTGACAAAACGTCCCCAGTTTCCCGTGCTTGGCACTATGGTGCGTAACGCCGGACAGCTCCCGCAGCCCTTCTGGCTCGGTGCTGCCTGTGGCGGCGGCTCGTGTAGTGCTGCCCGCTGCGCTGCAAAGGCTTGACCGACAGCAGATGACCGCCGTCATCAAAAACGCACCGCTTGGGAGGGTAGACCGTAAGATAGCCTTACTGCGGTACGTTGAGCGGCTCCCGCTGCCGGACATTGCAGCACAGACACATTACAGCCGGACGGCGATAGGCTACCGGCTGAAAGGTATTTACAAAATGCTGGATGCGTGATATACTAATCTTGTCTAGAGATTAGTCGGAGTTTTTGCTCTGGTTATCCAAAAGCGGCAGGCTTTCGGGTCTGCCGCTTTTCTTTTTACACGATTTGTGGTATAATATACCCAAGGAAACCCGACCGGCCTCTCAACGATGCGCATTAGGTCGGGTCATCCAAGAGCTAACTCCGTGCTCAACGGAGAATTAAAAAAGCAGTCGCCAGATTCGGCGCTGAACAGTCTCCTGCCCGCCTACTTATAGTGCGTACCATGCGGGAGACGCCTTTAGACTTGAAAGGCTACGGCCTTTGTAGAGAGCGGCATTGCCTGTGGGCGGTTCCGCTCTTGATTTTACAAAAAATCCCCTGCTTTGCCAAAGCCCTGCGTTTCACGCGGGGTACTTTATAGGCAAAGTGGGGGGATTTTTTTGCAAGTAAAACGTTCAAACTTTCTATTTTTGCATCATTTTATATAAGTATATTTATATCTTTAAGCGCTCATGCGGATTTTTCCGTGTAAGCGCTTTTCTTTTTTGTCCTTCGTTTGACGTTCGTTGTCCTTCGCTTTTTGTTGATGCGGTACACTGGATGCACAAGGAGGGATGTATTATGAGCTATTATCCGACACCCGGAGCGCCCTATGTTCCGCAACAGCCTGTCAATCCGTACGGTGGCATGGGCACGGTAGGGCTTGCAACTCCCTTGCCGAACACGCAGATACAGCAGGCACAGCAGCGTCCGCAGCCGATGAATGGGCAGCAGCCCGTTCAGCAGTCGGTACAGGACGGCGGTTGGCTGCTGGGCAGACCTGTTTCCAGCAGGGAGGAATTTCTTGCAATACCGTCTGACCTGTACGGTAGACCGACCTACTGCCCAGACTTGCGCAGCGGTGTGATCTACTGCAAGCGGCTGAACCCGGACACCTGCGAATCCTATGTGCAGGAGTTCTACAGCCCGGAAGCGTGGCGGCAGATGCAGGCACAACAGGCACAGCAAACCGCCGCACCGACACAGCAGTATGTGCCCATTGAAGAGTATAACGCCCTCGTCCACAGGCTGGATGAACTGGAAAAGTGGCAGAAAAGCTTTTCTAAGCCCGCTGCCGCTGCGAAGAAAGGAGAATAACAATGTCCTCTCCGTTTGATGTGATTACGCATAGTCCCATCATGCAGCTTGCAAACCTTGCTCGTGCGGGGCAGAACCCAATGGGGCTTATCCAGCAGTTGAGCGGGCAGAACGCACCTATCATGCAGGGCTTGAACCTGATTCAGGGCAAAAACGAAACGCAGCTCAGGACGATGGCGCAGAACCTCGCCAAAGAGCGCGGCATCGACCTGAACCAGCTGGCAATCGCCCTGAACCTGACGCTGCCCCGATAAAGCATCCCTCTAAGCGAAACGCTTCTCAGTTTTGCGGACTTGACAAAAACCGCTTTTGTTTGGCTTCGCCCATCGCACACGGCGGTGGGATAGCATAACGCAAAACTGAAAGGAGTTTTGTTATGGACGATTTTGCAACTGGCTATCTGGCTGGGCAGGACGGCGGCAATAACAACGGCGGATTCTTCGGCAACGAAGGTCTGTGGGCGGTTATCATCCTCGCCATCATCTTCGGCTGGGGCACAAACGGCTACGGTCGGAACGGCGGTGACAACGGCATGAACAGCTACATCCCCTATCTGGTGGGCACCGGTGCAACTGGTCAGGGCGGCGCGGATACTCGTGCGGCTTTGTCAGAGGGCTTCTACCAGCAGGACACTTCCCGTTCTCTGGCTGGCATTCAGAGCGGTATCTGCTCTCTGGGCTATGACCAGCTGGCACAGATCAATGGCCTCAACGCCAACATTGCAAACGGCTTTGCTGGCGTGAACAGCGCCATCTGTCAGCTTGGCTACCAGAACGCACAGCTCGTGAACGGCCTGGAACGCAGCGTGTCCAACGGCGACAACGCCATCAGCCTTGCCATCATGCAGGAGGGCAACGCACGTCAGGCGGGTCAGACCGCTATCCAGACGCAGCTTGCATCTTGCTGCTGCGAAAACAAGCAGCTCATCGGCGACCTGAAGTACACCATTGCACAGCAGGACTGCGCTACCCGTCAGGCTATCGCAGACAACGCTCGTGCCATCGTGGACAACTGCAACGCCAACTTCCGCAGCATGATGGACTACTTCACGCAGGATAAGATTGCCACTCTGACCGCTGAGAACCAGAGCCTGAAGTTCGCCGCTTCTCAGGATCGTCAGAATGCGCTTCTGACCACCGTGATGTCCCAGCAGACCGATACCATCCTGAACCGGGTCAATCCTCGTCCGATTCCCGCTTATCAGGTGGCAAACCCCAACGTGGGCGTGAACTGCTGCGGCTGCTAACCTACACACTCCCCGATAACACCGGGTGAACCATCGGGGCAGGGGTAAGACACCTCTGCCCCTGATTTTTTAGGAGGAAAACACTATGGCTTGCAAAACAAGCTGCAAACTCTGCCCGCACTTGGTCATCAGTCAGGCAGTCACGTTTGCCGACGATACTCTGACCATCAACATCCCTGCTGGCGCATACCAGAACGGCGAAAAGTATTGCATTGTCGTTGCCCAGAGCTTGCCGGACACGACTACCATCAACGCACCTGTGGTCATCACCATCGGTGCAGGCACGACCGCATACCCTCTGACCGACTGCAACTGCGCTCAGGCGACCGCCGAGAGTATCCACACCCGCACCCGCTACGCTACCCGTGTGGCAACGTCCGCAACCGGCACCGGCACGTTCAAGTATCTTGGCTGCTTCTGCCGCTCCCACGCCGGTGCGCCTGCGTCCATTTCTTGAGGAGGTATAGATTATGGGCAAGAACAATTTTCGCCGCATGATGATGCTCCGTGAACACGACAAAGACCGTGAGCCGGAACGTGACCGCCTTGAGGAAGAGCGTGACCGCAGGGAACGTGAGCTGGAACGCCGTCTGCGTAAGCTGGAAAACGGCAATGACCGCCATCCTTACTATCCGCAGGAGGAGAACCGCTACATTGACCCCTACCCTATCCCCCGCTACCCTGACGTAGAGAATGGGCGCAGAATGCCGCAAATTGGCTTTTCGCAGAACGGAGACTGGGACAAGCGGTCTGGGCAGTACGAACATGGCGGTGCGGACAGCCGCTCCATCAAGATGCCACGCCAGCACCTCACCCACGATGAAGCAGAGGAATGGTGCGACAGCATGGTAAATGCTGACGGTACGAAAGGCTGTCACTGGACGCTGGAACAGACGCAGGACGTTGCCAAACAGCGTAATATCACTTGTGACCCGAACGATTTCTGGGCTGTTATGAACATGATGTACTCGGATTATTGTCAGGTCGCAAAGCGCCAGTCCGTTGACACCCCGGGCTTCTACGCTGACATGGCAAAGGCGTTCCTTGAGGACGCAGATGCCGCAGATGGTAAGGCGTATCTCTACTGGGATTGCATTGCTGATAAGTAAAACAGAACCCCTGTACAGCCTTGATTGGTTGCACAGGGGTTTGTTCTTTAGCAAGTTCCGGTATCTCCGATTTTTTGCATAGTGCTTTTAAGATTTGGCACATCTTCTTCCGGCATTTTACGTTTGATACCAATAATCGCTTGCGTGATTCCCGCTTTATTTAACTGGTTTACAGACTTACGAAATACAAAATCAATGTTCATATTTGTCTTAATTGTTCCGTCATCTTCAAGATAGCAGTTTGGAATCCACACGTTTTGATTACTACCGTTGATTTTGAAACGCTTTGCTTTGTAGCAACCGTAGTCCTCTCTTACAATCAGCTCAACAGGAATACCCTTGTAATACTGCGTGTCAGTATTGTACTTTTCAGCCAGCTTCGCTTTCCGTTTTGCTACCTCTGCGTCGATTTTAGCTTGCTCCTCTTTGCTCCTGCGCTTGTGTGTCTTGTATGTGCGCATAATCTTTTCCTCATTCCCAAAGTGTTGATTTTGACCTCATGTCAAACAAATCTTGCGGAGTGATTACAAGGCTCTTGTCGAGTTCTACCACACTGACAATGGAAAACTTGCCGGGAACTTCTCTCTCAATTCTTGCTTTTGCTTCCTCTTTGCTGTTCGCAAACAACACGAACGGAGCTTGAAAGTGTCTGCATTTTTTGTCATCATCGTACTGGATTTTGACCCAATAGAAATTTTCCATATATTGCCCCTTTGTTATTTCAATATTTTACAGGCGGTTCAGGCAATGGCATCCAATATGTAACATTGTGCGGTTTTCCGCTTTTATCTCGCCACTCGCCAAAATCCTGCTCGTATCCAACAATCTCAACGTCAAACTCGTCTTGGCTAAATCCGATAACGTATGGATTATATTCGTCTGGCATCTCGTTCTTTACGTTTATCCACTGTCCAATTTTAGGGGCGTTTGAAATATCATACGAACAATATCCAATGCATTGTACCGCTCCTAACTCATCAATAAGGCTCCTACTTCCGATTTTCGTAATGTAAACATCGCGAACTCTCTGCCACCCGCTCTTGTAATCAGAATATTCGTTTTGTGAAATTATGATATTATCTGGATTCAATTCTTTTCTTCCACAGGTTAGGTTCCATTCATTTGCGATTCTCTGCTTCATTTGGTATTCGTTGCGAAACACTCTTGTTTCTTTTAGAGCGTTTTTCAACGAACCACGACAAGGTCTATAAGCAATCATACGTCAATCCTCCAAGAAATCCTCCAACTCAATCTTTCCCTCTGCCGCCGCAACTGCCAGAGCGTACACGAACTGTCCAATCGTCATTCCATGCCGTCTGGCTTCACGGTTGATGTACTTGCGCTCTTCCTCGCTCATAAGGATGGTAATGCGCTTTGAACGCTTGCCATCGCCACTTGCAACACCTTGATGCGATTCCGGCATCGGGATTTTTTTCTTTGTCAGACCAGCTTCGGCTAGTGCGCCGGGAACATTGCCTTGTTCGATAAGACGTTGAACTTCTTTCGCCTGTTTCAACTTCTTTGGCTTACTTTCGCTGACTATGGCATTGTTCGGCTGTGTTTCGCTGTCTTTGGCTTGCTTCGGCTTAATACCGCTTAATTCTGCTTCACTCGGATGTGCATGGCTGTCTGTGGCTTCACTTGGCTTAATCGGTGCTTGTTCGGCTTCGTTCGGCTTTGCTCGGCTTACTTCTTCTTCCTTTGGCTCACTTCGGCTTAATTGCTGTTCCGAAAAAATAGGCTGAAAATCAAACCCGCCAAGCAAACCTGTGGATTTTTTGCTGGTTGATTTCATTTCACATTCTCCATCCGTGCGCCACAGTTCGGGCAATATCTCATTTGTGCAACTTCTGTTTCATATCCGCAAATAGAACATTTGTAAGATATAATCAAGTTTTTTGTTCTAACCCACTTTGAGTGCCGGGTTTCTGGCATCATTTTGACGGCTTTAATCACGGTTCTTATTGCTTCTATCGCTTCTTCTTGATCCATTCTGTCATACTCGCAAATAAACAAATCAAGCCTTTCTAGCAGTGCTTCTTTATCAATCATTCTCATTGTTGTCACCCTCCACAATCATCTTCGCCAAAGCCTTGAAATCCTCTGCGCTGGTACTCTTTGCCGTGTCGCCACTAAACAGGCTGTGGCGCTCTGCCTGTGCCTTACGAACGCCCATAGACGGTCTAATCTTCACATCCAGCAGGGTTGTTCCCATGCTCTGTGCAATCACAGGAAGCTGCTCCACAACCTCTTTGGACAAGTTCTCACGGCTCTTGTACTGGTTCAGAAGCAGACCTTCAATCTTCAAAGTCGGATTGAAATATCTGCGAACATCGCCGATGGTCTGCGAAAGCTGGCTCAAACCAGCCAGTGCGTATCGGTCTGCTGTGATGGGCACAATGATGCTGTTGGCGGCGATCAGTGCGTTCACAAGCGCAAGACCAAGCTGCGGGGGAGTGTCCAGCACAATGTAATCGTACTGCTCAGACACGCTTTCAAGAGCTTCTCGCAGCCGGAAGTTCTTGCCCATGTCCCGGACAAGCTGCTCGTCAATGTCCTTCAATGCGTTGTCAGACGGCAGAATGTCACCCGCTTCACAGTGCTGGATTCCTTCCTCTACCGTACCCTGCCGGGTCATCACATCAAACAGGGTACATACATCCTCTGTCTGTGCGCCGTAAGTGTCCGTTGCGTTGCACTGGGCATCGCAGTCCACCAGCAGGACTTTCTTGCCAAGCAACTGCAACGCACCAGCCAGACAGGTGCTTGTGGTAGTCTTTCCTGTGCCGCCCTTCTGGTTGGCGACAGCTATAATTTTTGCCATTTTATCACTCTTTCTTTTATTTTCTATGTCTGATTACTTTTGCAGTGCGTCAATCTCATAAAATGCCGGAAGATACTCTTCAATCGCGCCGTCTTTCTTCAAGCTACCAATCAGATACCGCTTCGGATGGTCAGGCCAAGGGTCACGGTTGATTGAAAGAATATCTGCACACGCGGCCTTTACAATGTCGTAGACTGCATCTCTCCGCTTTGGTAGCTTAATAGATGGATGCTCTTCCATCATCTTTACCTCAACTACCTTTGCGACCTCGATACACTCTTGAACCGACAGCGCATCGCACACAGACCAGTCGTACCCTTCGTATCCGCTTGTGCGGGGCTTTCTGGCAGCTTTTTTGATTTCCGGCTTGGAATTAGCCGTCTCACAATCAACCTCGCTAGAATCGGCATCTATGACGGGCTGCTTGGATTTGTACCCGAATCGGAACTCAACTGCTACTACCTTTCGCCCTGTGCAAATCTTTTCAAAGTCAACGACAATGTCTGAAACATTGCTGATCTCTTCCACTGCTGGTTCAAGAACTCTGCGGCGTAAAGCTCGGAAGTCGTCATAACTTGCATCGTTTGCCCCCAAGTGGTCACGCAACTGCTTCAAACCAATCTTGTTCGATGTTAGAGAGCGATTCATCCAATCTCGAATCATGCTGTACATCAGAATAGATGCTTGCTGCTTCATCCCAATCGTATAGCGCAGACGGTATTTGACGTAACCGCTTCTTGCAATGTCGAAAAACACAGGCCGCAAGTCAGGATTACAGTTGATTGAAACGTCATAGGACAAGGATTCTCGATTGAATTTGACCTCTGCCTTTGTGAACAGCGGATACATCACATATTCTGTTCCATCTGCATTCAATGGCACTGAAACCACGTTGCCCAAAAAGTGCTTAACCTGAGACTTCAAGTTCTTTGAATTGAGCTTCAAATCCAGCAGCTTGCAATATTCAGCCAGCGTAAACGACACGTTGGAGCTTTCGGGGTCTCTCGGATTGATACGGCTCAGATAGACCTCAAGCAGCCGAAGCTCGCCTGCTGTGTAGTCCGTAAACTTCGCCCAAACCAATGCCTTGCTCTTTTCGACAAGGTTGTT
>ERZ772880.820-NODE-820-length-28523-cov-7.529963_pt1 | contig 28523 bp, 27 predicted proteins | sample MGYA00580577_ERZ772880 | MGnify/ENA primary metagenome ERZ772880 (study PRJEB29015, sample SAMEA2737705) | human gut metagenome | biome: human gut; feature: human-associated habitat; material: faeces | place: China | collected 2012 ... | reverse complement strand
GGATCGAACCGGTGACCTCTTGCATGCCATGCAAGCGCTCTCCCAGCTGAGCTAAACCCCCAGATGTCTTGCTTTGTGCCTGACGACGTGTGTAATTATACCAGCCGCAGAAGCACTTGTCAACAGTTTTTTGCAAATTTTTTGCAGCAAAGATCCCCGCAGGGCGTGTGCCCGGCGGGGATCGGGAAGCGGGGAAGTGCTCTTTTGGGAAAAACTACACCTTAGCGTGCCTGACGGTCGAAGATCTGCGGGGCCACGCGGCACAGCAGCACAGCGGCCACCATGGTGAGCAGGGTCTCGGGCAGCATATAGCTGCCGTTGTAGGTCAGGCTGTAAGTCCATGCGGCCAGACCATCGCTCAGGTTGCCCCACACCAGCACACCGGACAAAAAGCTGCACATAAAGCGCAGGAAACCAGCGGCAAAGGTGCCTACGGCCACACCCACGGTGCGGTTCTTGAAGGGGCGGGCGAACAACTCGGCCAGACCCAGTGCCATAAAGGCCAGCACATAGTCCAGCAGCACCTCACCGAGGAAGTAGAGGAAGGTGGAAGCGGGAGGAGGGTAGAAGCCCATGATCATTTGCAGGCAGGAGTTCACGAAACCAGTGAACAGCCCCCACTTTGCGCCGTGGCGGAAGGACACCAGCACAAAGGGCAGCATACTCAGCAGGGTAATGCTGCCGCCATTGGGCATGGTGAAGAACTTGATGTTGGAAAGCACCGTGCCAATAGCGATCATCAGGGCGCATTCCACCAGAATACGGGTCTTGGAATAGGTTTTGGACATGATGAAAAGATTCCTCTCTCATAATAGTACACAAAAACAAAATGCGTCTGCTGGCAGCAGACGCATGGAGGTTTGTTGAACGTACCGGACGGTTCTGCAAACTCCCTACGCCGGCATTGCCCGGATCAGGTAAAGGGTACTCCGCGCTATGCGGATCTCAGCCTTACGGCGCCCCTGTTTTTATGTCCGCCCACAGTATACGCGCCGTGGGACAAAAAGTCAAGCCCGCAGACATAATCCGCCCCGGCAGCGCGTATGTTATACCATTGCAAAGCTGGAACGCAGGGAGGCGGGATATGAAAGCCGATCCGGAACAGCGTGCCGTGCAGCTGGGGGAGTACATTGCCGCCCACAACGCCACGGTGCGGGCAGCGGCGGCTGCGTTCGGGTGCAGCAAGTCCACCGTGCACAAGGACGTTGCCGTGCGGCTGCGCAGCATCAGCCCTGTACTGTACGGGCAGGTGCGTGCCGTGCTGGCCCGCAACAAGGCCGAGCGTCATCTGCGGGGCGGGGCTGCCACCCGGCGCAGATATAGCCGCCGCTAAAGCCCAAAAAGACCGCTGCACTGCGCAGCGGTCTTTTTGGCTGAGAGGGTTTTCAAGCGGCTGCTTTCATCCCCCGGTGTGAAACTGCTGTAATGCGCCTTTTTCCAGCCGGCTTACCTGCGCCTGACTGATGCCGATCTCCTGCGCCACCTCCATCTGGGTCTTACCGCGCAGATATCGCAGCTCCATGATGCGCTTTTCCCGGGGCGAAAGGGCGGCTACCGTATCGCGGAACTGCAACCCGCTGATCCAGCTCTCCTCGCTGTCTGGGTCCCGCACCTGGTCGATCACATACATGGCATCGCCGCCATCGGTGTACACCGGCTCGTCAAGGCTGAGCGGCTCCACCACCGACTCCAGCGCGGCGGTCACCTCGCGCCGGGCAAGCCCCGCTGCGGCGGCGATCTCGTCCATGGTGGGCTCGCGCCCCAGCTGCTTTTCCAGCGTTTCCCGCGCCTGCATGGCGCGGTAGGCGGTGTCCCGCAGGGTGCGGCTTACCCGCAGGGCGTTGTTGTCCCGCAGAAACCGCCGGATCTCCCCGATGATCATGGGCACGCCGTAGGTAGAAAACCGCACCGGCTGCGCGGGGTCAAAGTTGTCGATGGCCTTGATCAGCCCGATGCACCCCACCTGAAACAGATCGTCCAGATTTTCGCCCCGCTGGGCAAACCGCTGCACTACGCTGAGCACCAGCCGCAGGTTGCCCTCCACCATCCGCGCCCGGGCAGCTTTGTCCCCGGCGTGGGCAAGGGTGAGCAGCTGCCGCTTTTCCGCCTCGGTCAGCACAGGCAGCTGCCCTGTGTTCACACCGCATAGCTCCACCTTGTTGTACATCCAAACGCCCCCGGTCTTTTTGCTTTACCGGAAGTATGGCTCTGCGCGCCGGGCGCTATGCGTGGAAAAAATTGAGCGCCCCTCCGCAAAAGAGAAGCGCATTATAGACAAACCTGATACACGTTCCCACGCGGAATGTCAAGCGCTGCGCCCGCTGCTACTCGCTTTCAAGGCGGGCTTTCAGGGTGCGGATGATGCGCTTTTCCAGCCGGGAGATATAGCTCTGGCTGATGCCAAGGGCATCGGCGGCTTCCTTCTGGGTGCGCTCCACGCCGTCGGTAAGGCCGAAACGCAGTTCCATGATCTGCCGCTCCCGTGCCGAGAGTGCCGCCACGGCGCTGCGCAGCACCGCGCGCTCGGCGTCCTGCTCCAGCTGCTGGCTTACCGCGTTGGCGTCGCTGCCAAGAATGTCCGAGAGCAGCAGCTCGTTGCCGTCGCCGTCCACGTTCAAAGGCTCGTCGATGCTGGCCTCCTGCCGGCGGTTGGAGCTTTTGCGCAGGTACATCAGGATCTCGTTGCCGATGCAGCGGCTGGCGTAGGTGGCCAGCTTGATGCTGCGTTCCGGCGTGAAGGTGTTCACGGCCTTGATCAGCCCGATGGTGCCGATGCTGATCAGGTCCTCGGCGGGCACACCGCTGTTCTCGTACTTTTTGGCAAGGTACACCACCAGCCGCAGATTGTGCAGGATGAGCGCATCGCGGGCGTCTGCCTCTCCGGCGGCCATGCGGGCCAGCAGGGCTTTTTCCTCGGCGGGGGAGAGGGGAGAGGGCAGGCTGGCGGTGCCGGCCAGATACTGCACGCCGCCGCAAAACCGCAGCCGCGCACACAGGCGGTGCCAGAGCTGCCGCAAAAACTGGAACATGAGCAGTCCTCCCTATAATAAGTATTATAAGAGCAGCTGTGCCGCATCCTCGCCGTACAGCAGCTCCCATGCAGGGTCCGGCGGCGTGGGGCAGCAGAACGCCGCCAGCAGCCCGCCTGCGCGGTCTTTGCCCAACTGCAGGGCAGCGGGCAGGGCAGGCAGCATGCTCTGGCCGTGGATGCTGCGGCAGGGCACCAGATGCACCCCCAGCTCCGGCGGGGGCGGGGCTGTGCTGTGGGCAAACCAGCCATCGAGATACTGCCGGGCTGCCTGCGGCAGGCGGTGCCGTACCGCCGGGTACTGCACCAGCACCACGGCCTTGCCGCTCAGCGGCTCCTGCAGGGCAAAGCCGGTGTCGTGGAAGGCCTGTACCGGCAGCTGCACCCCGGCCACCTCCAGCGTGGCGGGCACGCTGGGCGCGCCGCTGCGGCCAAAGCAGTACAGCAGGGCCCGTAGTACGGCATACACCCCCGCGCAGCTGGCCAGCAGCCGCCCCGGTGACAGCGGCAGGCTGACGCTCAGATTGCGGCTCTGCACGCCGGGCAGCACCACCGCTCCGCACAAAAGCAGGTTGAGCAGTGCATACCACGCACACAAACGGGCAAAACGCCCCCGCCCGGGCAGGCCGTAGGCGGCGGCCACCACCGCGCAACCTGTGAAAATTTTATAACCAACTGCCACGGCTCCCGGCAGCTCCGGGGCCAGCAGTACCAGTGCCGACACTGCCGCCAGCGCCGCCCCGGTGCACAGCCGCACCCCGGTGCACACGGTGGCGCACAGCAGACCGGCTGCGGTGAGAAACAGCACAGCAAGGACAAAATTGGTCAGCAGAAGCTCGTCGAGGTAGATCACGCTTTTCAATGCTGCAGCCCCCTTGCAGCCAGTGTACCGCCCGGCGGCGGCAAAGCTTGTCGGAACCGGAAAACCGCCTGCGGACTGTACAAAAGCAATACTTTTATAGACCTTGTTTCACATTTTTTACACTTTTTGCAAAAAGGTACTTGAACATTTCTGGAAAGTGTGGTATATTATTGCCATCCTAGTAAGGATTGGTGAGCACACGAAAGTGAGCTTGCAAAATATCTTTCTACATTTTGAAGGGAGTAATTCATTATGATGATGCCTGCAAACTTTTCCGCAATCTCTGAGAACGAGATGACCTACGTCAACGGTGGCGCTTCTCTGGCTGACATCCTGGCTCCGTCTCTGGAAGTCAAGAACTGGCAGAAGTTCAACACCAACATGGTTACCATCATCGGCAACAGCTTCATGGACAAGTACATCGGCAACACTGTCGGCGTTCTGTTCAACGGCGCTTACAAGCCCGGCAACCTGGGCAACGCATGGCTCACCGGCGTCAAGGGTGCTTACGGCACCGGCTTCAATGCTGGCTTCGGCAAGCATGAGGGTGAGCTGACCGCTGGCGACAAGTTCCTGAACGGTGCTAACGGCGTTCTGAACGCTGGCCTGCGTATGGTCGGTTCTGCTGCTGCCATCTACAACCTGGCTACCGGCACCGTGAAGAACACTGTTAATGAGAATGTTCTGAAGTTCGATGTCGCCTAATCGGTACTTGTGACTGACTAGCTGGTTTGCCTGAGGGCAGACCAAAGAACAGGTTCTGAATGGGCCCGGAGACGAAAGTCTCCGGGCCCATTTTTGCGTGCAACTCCCTCAGTCGCCTGCGGCGACAGCTCCCTCTAGGAGGAAGCCTTTTTTGTTGATACAGGAGGGTCTGGCGTTTTTTTTGTCAATGGTTCGCAGGGCAGACAGAATGACGGGGCATGTTACAGAAAGGACTTCGGCATTTCGACCGTGGGCTTCAAAACCGTGAGGGTCTGCGCACGAGATCAAAGCAGGGGCAGCACAGTTCTGTCAGACAAGGTCGTCTGAGCGGAGTGCGGCACCTGCTTTGTTTGATCTGGTCTTGGATTTGCAGCAGGCGGGGCCGCAGAATTGTTTTGACAATAGCCTGGGATGTGATACAATAAACTCATATCGTCCGGTTGGGACCGGACCAAAGGAGGAACAAAAAATGAGATCCTGGAACTACAAGCTGCTGTGCGGGGCGGTGTGCCTGGCACAGCTGGCCTGCCTGAGCCTGCCCGTATGGGCAGCACAAAATTCTGCGGCGTTCACCCGGCAGACCACCCTGCAGCAGCTGCGGGATGACCCGGCCATCAAGTCGTCTGGCTACTATACTTACTGCCGTGAGCTGAGCGGCCTTGGCAACGAATACTGGAAGAACAAAACGCTGGAACGGTACATGCGCCCGGAGCTGGTGGATGACAGCGTGGCGGCCATGAATCTGGTGGCGGAAAATACCCGCAATGGGGTACAGGTGACCTGGCAGGTGTACAGCCCGGAAGAAATCGCGGCAAACTCTTCACTGGGGTGTGTGCAGCTGTATTATTTCCCGGGCAAGGAGCCGGGCGGCAAGTACGCGCTGGTGGTGCCCGGCAACGGCAGCACCATGACTTCGGAAATGGAGGAAGGCGGTTCCACCGCTGCCCAATTGCATGAGATGGGCTATACGGTGTTTGTGCTGCGGTATCGCACCTGGATCGACATGGGCGACAATGCGCCCATTCAGGATCTTGCCAATGCGGTAAAGTTTATCACGGCCCATGCCGGGCAGTTCGGCGTACAGCCGGAAAATTATGCGCTGGTGGGCTATTCCTCTGGCGGACAGATCGCAGGAATCTTTGCAAACAAGGAACGGGGCTATGGCTCCTATCAGGTGGAAAGACCCGGTGCACTGCTGTTGGGTTACCCGGTGGTGGACCTGACAGTGATGAAGCCGCTTTACCACATTCTGTATGACATTGGCACCTGCGGCTGGCGTTACTACTGGGCAAACCTGTGTAATATGGTAGACGCAGACTATCCGCCTGTGTACTTCTGGTGGGGGAAAAACGATGTTGTGCTGAGCTCTGCCGAGATGCCTGGCCAGCACAGGGATTTTGACCGGACCTTGGAGCGAAACAACATTCCCCATCAGATGGTCGTTTATCAGAATGCCCCGCACAGCATCGGCACCGGCAACGGCACCGATGCAGAGGGCTGGATGACGGATGCGGTGGCTTTCTGGGAAGCACATACCACCGGCTGATTCAAATCGGAAAGGAATGGGTGAAATGTTCGGACATCGGCTGAAACGCGGTGCAGTCGTGCTGTGCCTTGCGGCTGTTTTTGCCCTGCCGGTGTGTGCGGAGGGCCGCATCACCACCGATATGACCATGAAGGAGATCCGCTCCGACCCGGCCATTGCGGGCAGCGGGGTCTCCACCTATTGCAAAGGGGATGCGGACAGCCTTGCACTGCGCCGCCTGTATGAAAACAAGACCCTTCTGGACTATGTGGGTGAGACCACGGCACAGGACAGCGCCGACGGCCTGAACATCGTCATTGAGAACTACGAAGCCGGTAAGCAGGTGACCTGGCAGGTGTACAGCCCGGAAGAGGTCGCAGCCGACTCCTCGCTGGGCTGTGTGCAGCTGTTCTGGTTCCCCGGCACGAATGCCGATGGCAAATATGCGCTGGTAGTGGGCGGCAATGCGGCCATGAAAAGCGGCGACCTGAACGAGGGCATTGCTGTGGCAGCGAAGCTGAACGAGATGGGCTATAGCGTCTTTGTGCTGCGGTATCGCATCTGGTGGGACCTGGGGGACAACGGGCCGCTGCAGGACCTTGGCCGGGCCGTGCAGTTCATTACAAACCATGCGGGGCAGTTCGGCGTGCAGCCGGAAAACTATGCCCTCGTGGGCTTTTCCTCCGGCGGGCAGCTGTGCGGGCTGTTCAGTTCGGATAAGCGCTATGGCTACAAGGCCTATGATGTGCCAAAGCCCGGTGCACTGCTGATGGGCTACCCCGTCAACGATTTTGCAGAGCTCAAGCCGGTCTATCATGTGCTTGCGGATCTGGCATCGTATGATTGGAGGTATTACTGGTCAGATATCTCAGGCGGCATCACACCGGATTTCCCGCCCACCTATTTCTGGTACGGCAAGAATGATGTTACCCTGAAGACTCTGGGATATCCGTTCCAGGGTCCGGCCGTCCGGAAGGCGTTGGAGGCAAACGGTGTGCCCTGTGAGGTGCACGTCTATGAAAATGCACCCCATGCCATCGGCACCGGCAACGGTACGGATGCAGAGGGCTGGATGACGGATGCGGTGGCTTTCTGGGAGCAGCACACTTCCTGAAATATCAGAATTTGAATTTATAAAAAAAGGGGATGCTTTTATGCAAAACAAGATCTCTCGCCGCCAGTTTCTGCAGGTGACCGGTGCCTCGGCCGCCGCGCTGCTGCTGGCCGACCTGCCGGTGGAGGCCTCTGCCGCATCGGGCCATCTGACCGTTACGCCGGATACCCTCGTCTCTGACCTGCGTGCCGACCCGACATTCGCCGCCAGCGGCGTGTGGACCTGGCAGAGTGCCGTGGACAGCCCGGACACCCCGGAAGCAGGTACCACGCTGTCGGACTATGTGGGCGCCAACATGGCACAGGACAGCGCCGACGCCCTGAACTATCTGGCCGATACCTATGAAGCCGGCACTCAGGTGACTTATAAAGTGTACTCCCCGGAGGAGATCGCCGCAGACGCCACCCGTGATGGCGTGGAACTGTATTACTGGCCGTCGGAAGTGCCCGGCAGCAAGTTTGTGGTGGTCATGTCCGGCAATGTGCTCAACAAGACTTCCAATATGTCCGAGGGCTATGCCACGGCATGGCGGCTGCACCAGATGGGCTACGCAGCCTTCGTGCTGCGCTACCGCGTGTTCCTCAAGGCAAAGGACAACGCCCCGGTGGCTGACCTTGGCAACGCTGTCCGGTTCATCACCACTCATGCAGACCAGTTCCATGTGCAGCCGGAAAACTACGCCCTGCTGGGCTATTCCTCCGGCGGCCATCTGGCCGGTGTGTTCTCCGGCGACGAACTGGGCTACAAGCACTATGGGGTACCCAAGCCCGGTGCTTTGCTGCTGGGCTATCCCATCAACAATTTCTTTGAGTATAAGCCGGTCTATCATGCTGCTATCGACCCCTTTGTACTGGAGGGCCGGTACTATGAACTGAACATCTCTGACTGTGTCACCGACGATTACCCGCCGGTGTATCACTGGTACGGCGAGAACGATTATGTGTTCCCGCTGCTGTGCTACCCGGCCCAGCGCCCGGCGCTGACCCGCGCACTGGAACAGCACCATGTGCCCTGCAAAGAGGTGCTGTTCCCCAATGCGACCCACGGCGTGGGTACCGGCGCAGGCACCGATGCCGACGGCTGGATGCTGGACGCTGCGAACTTCTGGGAGACCCAGATCAACGGCTGAATCTGAACAAGAGAGGAGCGGAATGCAATGAAGAACCTGAATGCCTGTCTGGCAAGCCTGAACCTCGGCCTGCCGGACGATGTGCGCCGCCTGAAAGAGGCGGGCTATTATACCGAGGCCATTGCCTGCATTGACACCTACCTGGCGGAGGACTGGACAAAGACCCAGAACCAGCCGGTGCAGCCTGCCGGCCCTCTGCCGGAAAACCCCACACCCTGCGGTGTGGATGCCATGCGGGATGCTCTGCTGGCCCAGCGGGAGATCCTGCGCCGTTTGCCGCTGGACTATACGGTGTCCGAAGCACAGGCACTGGAACTGCTGCAAAGCCTTGTGCGGGGCTTTACCCCGGAGGAATTCCGGGCACTGGACCGCGCCGGTGCCATGGACTGGCGGTTCGTGGAAGGGGAGAAGCGGTACATCCGCTCCTTTGCCGAGACCCTGTTGGCCACCCATCCGGAGCTGGCAGCCCGTCAGATCGACCCGCCCCAGCAGCACCCCAGCTGGGAACGGTATGAGCCGGAGCACGAGCAGATGGTGCGCACCGGCGCAGTCAGCGCGGACATCACGCTGGAAACCAGCATCGGCATGAGCGACGAAGCCTTTGCCGCTGCCCTTGCGGCTGCAAAGCAGCAGGGCCGCAGCACCGTGCACGTCCGGGTGTGGCTGCCGCTCCCGGCGGCCTGCCCGGCACAGAGCAATATCACGCTGGATTCCTTCACCGAGCCGCCGACCCACATTGCACCGGAAGATGCCGCCCAGCGCACGGCGTATTGGGAGGCCGACCTTGCCGAGAACCGGCCCTTTGGCGCGGTGTACAGTTACCGTACCACGGCCCGCTATGCCGACCCGCTGCACATGCAGGCGGACCCCGTGCAGCCGGATTTTGACACGCAGGAGGAGCTGCCACATCTGGAGTTCACGCCCTATCTGCGGGCACTGGCGGCCCAGCTTACCCAGGGGCTCACCGACCCGGTGCAGAAGGCAAAGCGCATCTACGACTATGTGACCCTCAACACCCACTACCACTACCAGCCGCCCTACTTCGTGCAGGAAAACATCACCGACGGTTGTGCCCACAACCGCCGGGGCGACTGCGGCATCATGGCCTCCACCTTCATCGTGCTGTGCCGCCTGGCCGGCATCCCGGCCCAGTGGCAGAGCGGCCTTGTGGTGCGGCGGGAGATGGTGGGCTGCCACGACTGGGCCGCGTTCTACATCGCGCCCCACGGCTGGATGTACGCCGACTGCTCGGCCGGTGCCTCCATGGCCCGTGCCGGGAACGAGAAGATGCGCCTGCACTACTTCGGCAATCTGGACACCGGGCGCATGGTGGCCAACCGTGCCCTCTGCGCACCCTTTGACCCGCCCATGTGCTCCTTCCGCGCCGACCCCTGTGACAATCAGGTGGGCGAGGTGGAAGCCGACGGTGTGGGCCTGTACGGCGAGCAGCTGCAGTGGAGCCAGACGCTGCGCCGCTACGAGACACTGTAAAAAGCAAAAGGTCCGGGCTTTGCATCTGCACGGCCCGGATCTTGGATTTTATAAGGAGACATCCCATGGAATTTCTTTCGCTTTTGTATACGGTTCTGCTGGTGGCCATCTGCCTGCAGCAGGCACTGCTGCTGTACCGATCCGGAAAACCGGCACCCCGGCAGGACGACGAAGCCCTCAAGGAGTGGGTTCGTCAGCAGCTGGACGCCCAGTCGAAGCTCTTTGCCCAGAAGCAGGCCGAGCTGGCCCGGCAGAACTACGACGCCATGCGCGGCATCAGCGAAACGCTGCAGACCGCTGTGCAGGGTATGAGCAGCACCCTGAATGCCGGGCAGGCCGCGCAGCAGCAGACCATGGAACAGCGCCTGCAGGGGCTGGAAGCTTCCAACGCCCGCAAGCTGGAAGAAATGCGCAAAACGCTGGCCGAAAGCATGGCCGCCCTGCAGGCCCAGAACGCCCAGAAGCTGGACGAGATCCGCTGCACGGTGGACGAGCAGCTGCAGGATGCTTTGCAGAAACGTGTGACCGAGAGCTTCAAGGCGGTCAACGCCCAGCTGGAACAGGTGTACAAGGGCCTGGGTGAGATGCAGAGCCTTGCCGCCGATGTGGGCGGCCTGAAACAGGTGCTGTCGGGCGTCAAGACCCGCGGCATCCTGGGCGAGATCCAGCTGGGAGCCATTCTGGAAGAAATTCTGGCCCCAGAGCAGTACGACACCAATGTGGCCACCATCCCCGGCAGCGCCCAGCGGGTGGAGTACGCTATCAAAATGCCGGGTGCCGACGGCGGCAGCGTCTGGCTGCCGATCGACTCCAAGTTCCCCGGTGATACCTACGCCCACCTGCAGGATGCGCAGGCATCCGGCGATGCGCAGGCTGTGGAAAACGCCCGCCATGCACTGGAACTGGTGCTGCGCAGCGAGGCCAAGGACATCCGCGAAAAGTATGTGGAGCCGCCGTATACCACAGCCTTCGGCATCCTGTTTCTGCCCTTTGAGGGCCTGTACGCCGAGGTGGTGAATGCGGGCCTGCTGGAGGTGCTGCAGCGGGACTATCAGGTGAACGTGGCCGGCCCCAGCACCATGGCGGCCCTGCTCAACAGCCTGCAGATGGGCTTCAAGACCCTTGCCATCCAGAAACGTTCGGGCGAGGTGTGGCAGCTGCTGGGTGCCGTCAAGACTGAGTTCGACAAGTTCGGGCAGGGGCTTTCCAAGCTGCAGCAGCGTCTGCGCCAGACCGACGAAGAGCTGGACAACCTTATCGGCGTGCGCAGCCGTGCCATCAGCCGCAAATTGCGGGCCGTACAGACGATGGACGACGCCAGCGCTGCGGCCCTGCTGGAGCTGGACACCGAGCCGGGCTGCCCCGTGTCTGCCCGCCTGCCGGAAAGCAGGGGCGATGAATAACGGTTGTGGTCAGGGGGCAGGAAAAGCCGCAGATTCCTCTTGCTAAATTTCTGACAATGTGCTATACTAGGAATTGTTCTTAAGAAAAATCGGCCGCTTTCTGCGGCACAGCATAAAAATAAAGGAGCATGGGATTTATGAGCGTACAGAAGATCAGCAATGCCATTCTGGGCGTGGGGGTGGACGATACCACCATCGACCTGTTTGAAAGTCAGTACCCGGTGCCCACCGGCGTCAGCTACAACTCCTATGTCATTCTGGATGAAAAGGTCGCCATTCTGGACACGGTGGACAACCGTGCCACGGATGCCTGGCTGGCAAACCTCACCGAAGCGCTGGGCGACCGCATGCCGGAATATCTGGTGGTCTCCCACATGGAGCCGGACCATGGTGCCAACATTGCCCGCCTGGCCGCTAAGTACCCGGACATGAAGGTGGTGGGCAACGCCAAGACCTTTGTGTATATGGAGCAGTTCTTCGGCCCGGATGCCGTGGCCAAGGAGCGCCGTGTGGTGGTGAAGGACGGCGAGAGCTTGTCTCTGGGGAGCCACACCCTCACCTTTGTGTTTGCACCCATGGTGCACTGGCCGGAGGTCATGGTCAGCTATGAGAGCAGCGAAAAGGTGCTGTTCTCCGCCGACGGTTTCGGCCGCTTCGGGGCGGTGGCAAAGTTTGACGAAAAGGCCGACTGGGCCAGCGAAGCCCGCCGGTATTACCTGAACATCGTGGGCAAGTACGGCCCGCAGGTGCAGGCACTGCTCAAAAAGGCAGCCGCACTGGATATTGCCACCATCTGCCCGCTGCACGGCCCGGTGCTCACCGGGGACCTGGGCAAGTATCTGGCCTATTATGATACCTGGTCCAGCTACAAGCCGGAGGAGCCGGAAAAGATCCTGGTGGCCAGTGCTTCCATCCACGGCCATACCCGCGCCGCGGCCCACACCATGGCCGAAAAGCTGCGTGCCAAGGGCGCAAAGGTGGTGGAGATGGACCTGACCCGCATCGATGTGTCCTACGCCGTCACCGAGGCATTCCGCTGCGGAAAGATCGTTCTGGCCTGCGCCACCTATGACGGCTTCCTCTTCCCGCCGATGGAGTCCCTGCTGACCCACCTCAAGACCAAGGCGTTCCAGAACCGTACCGTCGGCCTGATGGAGAACGGCACCTGGGCCCCCATGGCTGCCAAACTCATGCGCGCCGAGCTGGAAGGCATGAAGAACATCACGGTCTGCGAGAACGTGGTCACCATCCGCTCTGCTGCCAATGCTGCTGCGGAGGCCCAGATGGACGCTCTGGCCGACGAGATCGTGGCAAAATAAGCCCCAAAAGCGCGTAAAATCAGAAAAGACAAGCTGCCCGCATACCGGATGTGACAAGATCACACGGCATGCGGGCAGCTTTTTATCGGGGTGCAGGACTGCAGCGAGAGGACGGGAATGCTCTGTCATTCTTGCGTGGAAACCTGAACTACGACGGAAATTTCGGTCGGATGGTACGGCCCGGCATATTACGGGAGATCTGCTGAAATACATTTTAGCTGTCGGAAACGATAAATCCGTGTTCGCGGATCATCTGTGCCAGCACCGCAGCAATGTCACCGTCAAAAAGCAGCGACTGCTTGGTGATCTCATTCGGGCAGACGGCCTCGCCCTTGTTGATGCAGACGTAGGTGGCATTGGGGTTCCTGGTTGTCATCCGCCAGAAGGGATATTTGATGATGACCGGCGTATTATAGCCAACGCCTAACTCTAAGAACAAAATCTTCTGTCCCTCGTGGCGGCGCAGAAATTCGCTGTACCGCTCGGCGGCGGCGTGCCAGCCGGCATCCTCTACAAAGCTGTCATCACAGCGCAGGTTCATCGTGAGCAGCTTGCCGCAGTGCGGGCAGTGGGGGACAAGCTCGGACGGGATATAGGTTTTCAGGATGGTATTCTCCGGCACGGTCAGCTGACCATCCGGTGCGAGGACATACCCCTGTGCTTCTACCATCTGCCGGATGAGTGCCTCATTGTCGAAAGTCTCCTGACAGCAGGGCTCTGAGCACTGGAACAGGCCGTAATCGCCCTGCGTGTAGAACAACCGCTTTTTGTTGAACCCTGCTTTCTGGAAGCAGTGGTCCACATTGGTGGTGATTACAAAGTAATCCTTATCCTGCACCAGTCGGAACAGCGTGCCGTATACAGGCTTCGGGGCGTTCTGATAGCGGTTGATATAAATGTACCGGCTCCAGTACGCCCAGTATTCCTCCATGGTGGAGTAGGGGTAGAACCCGCCGGAATACATATCCGTAAAGCCGTATTTGCTGGCAAAATCGGAGAAATATGTTCGGAATCGTTCCCCGGCGTAGGTGAACCCGGCGGAGGTGGACAGCCCGGCTCCTGCGCCGATGATGACGGCATCAGCCTCGTGCAGGGCCTTTTTGAGCTGCTCAGGCTGTGAGCAGTCGGGTGTAGATTTCCTTGTCCAAATCTTTGAAAACATTGAAGATCACCTTTTTGATGGTTGTGGGTGTTTGCAGGAACTCCTTCACAGTCTGTACGGCAATTTCTGCCGCATCCTCATTTGGGAAACAGAACACGCCGGTGGAGATGCAGCAGAATGCGATGCTTTCCAGCCCGGCTTCTGCGGCCTTCGTCAGGCAGGCGCGGTAGCAGGAGGCCAGCAGAGCGCGGTCCCGTGCGGTGACGCGCCCGGTCACGATGGGCCCCACCGTGTGCAGGACATACCGGCAGGGCAGGTTGAAGGCCGGGGTGAGTTTGGCCTGCCCGGTGGGCTCCTCGTGGCCCTGCTTCGCCATCAGGCGGGCACAGGCGCTGCGCAGCTGTACCCCGGCAAAGGTATGGATGCAGTTGTCGATGCAGCGGTGGCCGGGCACATAGCAGCCGGTCATGCCGCTGTTAGCGGCGTTGACGATAGCGTCGCACTGCAGCGTGGTGATGTCGCCCTGCCACAGGTAAAGGGCAGCTTCCCCGCAGCGGGCGGCGGGGGTCAGGCTTTCAAGGACGGTAACGCCCTTCTGGGCAAGCTCGGCGCGCAGGTATTCGTCCTGCACCTGCAAAAACTCCGGGCTGGCATCCCGGGGCGGGCGCACATTGAGCAGTGCGCGCAGCAGCTGCTTCTGCCCGGCGGCATCGTCCGGGACGGCCAGCTGCCGGTATTTGGGGGCTTCTGCCAGCAGGCGGCTGAGCAAAAAACGGCGGCGTTCGGTCTGGGTCATAGAAAGACCTCCTTTGCGGTACCAAACGGCAAAACGCCCTGAAAACAGCGTTTCCAAGGCGATCTGCACGAAACGGGAATCAGAACTCGTAGGGAGGGTTGCCGGAGAAGTCGGCGATGGCGCCGTGAGCGTCCTCCAGGTAGAACACCTCAAAGATGGGGTTGGTGGCTTCGCCGTACTGGCCCTTCACGATGGGGTTGGAGATGCTCATCTCCTTGGCAGCCATGTTGTTTTCAAACACAGCTTTGCCGTGCAGGCGGATCCAGGCGTACTCCGGGCTGGACACCGAGATCTCGGTGTAGGGGTTGGTCTGCAGATCCTTGTACACGTCCTTCTGGTTGTTGGTGCAGAACCACAGCTTGCCGTCCAGCTCACCGGCGAACATGAAGGGACGGCACTTGGCCTTGCCGTCACGGCCGACGGTGGCCAGATACTGCACGGGGTTGGCATTCAGGAATTCAACGACTTTGTTCAGAGACATGGTTTGGTACCTCCAGGATTATTGCATTGGGTGTGCGGGGCATCTCGGCGTGCCCCGGCTGACGAGGCTATGATACACCCCTTTTTGCCCGGCGTAAAGTACGCACAATGCGGTAACTTGGTTACCGGCGGGTGACTTTTGACCGGTTGCGATTCGGAAACTTTTGCGGTGAATCGCTGATTTCTCGCAATTTGGACTGCAAAAAATTTTTTGAGCCGGATGTGCGGGGGTGTCCGGCCCCTGCTTGACAAGTACCGCGTCTGTGCCGTAAAATAGAAAAAACGGCCCGCGAGGGGCCGAAGGGGAGAAACGACAGATGTGTACCAAAAAGGAACTGCCGGCCTGCCCGGTGGAAACCACCCTCACCATGATCAGTGACAAATGGAAGGTGTTGATCCTGCGGGACTTGCTCACCGGCACCAAGCGTTTCGGCGAGCTGAAAAAGTCGCTGACCGGCGTAAGCCAGAAGGTACTCACCTCCCAGCTGCGGGAGATGGAGGAAAACGGTCTGGTGGAGCGCAAGGCCTACCCGGAGGTGCCGCCCCGGGTGGAGTACAGCCTGACCCCGCTGGGCCGGAGCCTGAAGCCCATCATGGACGCTATGTGGGCGTGGGGCGAACAGTACAAACAACAGAATGCGTGACTGCACGCCGGGCAGCTGCCGTACCTGCGGCAGCACCCGGCATTTTTTGCAAAAAGGAGAAATTGCACCATGGAGCGGATCTTACTGCTGGAGGATGACAAAAGTCTGGTCACCGGGCTGACCCTTGCACTGGGCCGGGCGGGTTATGCGCTGGACACGGCCCGTACCCTGGCCGAGGCCGGGCATCTGTGGCAGGCGGGCCGCTACGACCTGCTGATGCTGGACGTGACCCTGCCGGACGGCACCGGCTTCGACTTCTGCCGGGAGGTGCGCCGCACTTCCGGGGTGCCCATCCTGTTTCTGACCGCGTCGGATGAGGAAATGGACATCATCACCGGGCTGGACCTGGGTGGTGACGATTACATCACCAAGCCCTTCAAGCTGGGGGTGCTGCTGAGTCGGGTGCACGCACTGCTGCGCCGGGCCGGAGGGTTCGGGGCACAGCAGGCCACCGAGCTGTGCTCCGGCGGCATCCGGGTAGATCTGCTGGCCGGCCGGGCCGAAAAGAACGGCGTTCCGCTGGAACTCACGGCAGCGGAGTACAAGCTGCTGTGCCTGTTTCTGCGCAGCCCGGGGCAGGTGCTGACCAAAGAGACCATTCTGAACGCCCTGTGGGATTGCGAGGGCAATTATGTAGATACCAACACCCTCACGGTGTACATCCGGCGGCTGCGGCTCAAGGTGGAGGATGACCCCGGCAGCCCGCAGCGGCTGGTCACGGTGCGGGGCATGGGCTACCGCTGGAACGGGGATGTGTGAGATGAAATTTCTGGTGGAGGACGATGTCCGGCAGCTGTTTGCCCGGTTGTGCACCGGGCTGGCTGCGGCCCTGCTGGCGGCAGAATGCGCGTCGTGGGCACTGTGCCCGGCACTGTGCCTGCCGCTGCTGGGGCTGTTTGTCCTTCTGGCGGCCGGGGTGCTGGGCAGTGCCGCTGCTTATTTTGCCCGACGGCAGAAACGGCTGGAGGAAGCGGCTGCGCAGGTGCGTGCCCTGCTGGACGGGGACGCCACTGCCCGGCTGGACAGCGGCCGTGAAGGGCAGTTGTACCGGCTGTTCCATGAAGTGAATGAGATGGCGGCAGTGCTCAACGCCCATGCCGACCGGGAACAGCGGGAAAAGCAGTTTTTGAAGAACACCATGGCCGATATCTCTCACCAGCTCAAGACGCCGCTGGCCGCTCTGAATATCTACAACGGTCTGCTGCAGGCCGGAACGGATGACGCAGAAAATGTGCGGGAGCTGGCCGAACTTTCCGAACAGGAGCTGGACCGGATGGAACAGCTGGTGCAAAGTCTGCTCAAGCTCACCCGGCTGGATGCGGGGACTGTACAGCTGGAAAAAACGGAACAAGATCTGCAAGGTCTGCTGGAGCAGACTGCCCGGCCCTTTGCCTGCCGCGCCCGGCAGGAGCAAAAGCAGCTGGCCGTCGCGGCAGAGCAGGGGGTGTGCCTGTGCTGTGACCGGGTGTGGATGCGCGAGGCCGTGGGCAACCTGATCAAGAATGCGCTGGACCACACCCGCGCCGGGGACACCGTGACGGTAGAGGGCAGCCGCTTTGCCGACTTTGTGCGCATCCGGGTGGTGGACACCGGCACCGGCATCCACCCGGAGGACCTGCCCCATCTGTTCAAGCGATTCTACCGCAGCCGCTTTGCGCAGGATACGCCGGGCATCGGGCTGGGGCTGCCGCTGGCGAAATCCATTGTGGAGGTCCACGGCGGCACACTGGAAGTGGAAAGTGAGCTGGGCCGGGGCACCGCCTTCACCATCCTGCTGCGGAACAGGCCCGCTCCGGCGATCCCTACAAAATTGTAGTCTTGCAGTCACCGGGCTGTAGCAAACGGGTGGTATGCTGTGGACAGATCAAAACGAAAGAAGGTTTTTGTATGAATCTGTTGCAGGCACAGGCCCTTTGCAAGACCTACGGCACCGGCGAGACTGCCGTGCAGGCGCTGAAGGACGTGAGCTTCTCGGTGCCCAAGGGCGAATTTGTGGCCGTGGTGGGCGAGAGCGGTTCCGGCAAGAGCACTCTGCTCAATCTGCTGGGCGGGCTGGACACCCCTACCTCCGGCAAGGTGCTGCTGGACGGGCGAGATCTGTTTGCCATGAAAGAGCGGGAGCGCACCATCTTCCGCCGCCGGAACATCGGCTTTGTGTTTCAGGCGTTCAACCTGATCCCGGAGCTGACCGTGGAGCAGAATATCCTGTTCCCGGTATTGCTGGACTACCAGAAGCCGGACACGGCGTATCTGGAAGAACTGCTGGATGTGCTGGACCTCCGCAAGCGGCGCAGTCACCTGCCCGGCCAGCTTTCCGGCGGGCAGCAGCAGCGCGTGGCCATCGGGCGGGCGCTCATCACCCGTCCGGCGCTGATTTTAGCCGATGAGCCGACCGGCAATCTGGACACCCGCAACAGCGGCGAGGTGATCGCCCTGCTGAAGGAGGCTTCCCGCAAATACGCCCAGACCATCGTCATGATCACCCACAGCCGCAGCATCGCCCAGACGGCAGACCGGGTGCTGCAGGTGTCGGACGGCGTGCTGACCGACTTCGGGAGGTGCGCGGAATGAAAAGCTATCTAAGCCTGATCCCCATTTCTGCCAGGGTGCGCAGGCGGCAGAACCGGCTGACCATCCTGTGCATCGTCACGGCAGTGTTCCTGGTCACGGCCATCTTCAGTGTGGCGGACATGATGCTGCGCACCCAGACGGGCCGTGCAGCCGGAAAAAGCGGCAGCTGGCATCTGGAGGTCACCGGCATCACGCCGGAGCAGGCTGCGCAGCTGGTCGGCCAGCCGGACGTGGTGCGGGTGGGTGCCGGAGCAGTATTCAATGAGAACGGCGAAAGCGCATACCGCCTGAACGGCAAGCGGGTGGTGCTGTATGGTGCCGATGCAGATTATGTGAGCCTGAACCGTGCCGCAGCCTTTGCGGGCACCTACCCGCAGGCGGAAAACGAAGTGCTGCTGGGCAAGACCGCTGCACGGGTGCTGCATGTGGGCAGCGGAGACACTGTAACGCTGACACTGCCGGACGGAACGGAAAAGCCCCTCACGGTCACCGGCGTCGGCGGCATCGACGAGGATTTTTACGGCGAGCAGTACAGCATCGTGGATGCCTACCTGCCGCAGGAAGCCTTTGCGGCCCTGCTGACTGCAAACGGCGAGGCACTGCCCCAGACACATTATGAGCTGGAATACACCAGCGCGGCCAGAGCAGCAAAGGCCCTGCCGAAGCTGCGCAGCCGGTACGGGGAGACGGCTGTGCAGGAAAACCTGCAGGTGATGGGTTCGGCAGGGCAGAGCAGCAGTACGGCTTTTCAGACCGTGTACGGGATGGCAGCGGTGCTGTTCGTGCTGGTGCTGCTGGCCGGAGTGCTGATGATCTCCGGCAGCATGAACAGCAATCTGGCCCAGCGCACCCAGTTCTTTGGCATGATGCGCTGCATCGGCATGAGCAAACGGCAGGTCATCCGGTTCGTCCGGCTGGAAGCCCTCAACTGGTGCAGGACGGCGGTGCCCATCGGCCTTGTGCTGGGCACTTTGGCCAGCTGGACGATCTGCGCCGCGCTGCGGTACGGCATCGGCGGCGAGTTTGCGGCAACGCCAGTCTGGCAGCTGAGCCCTGCGGGCCTGTGCGCCGGTGCCGTGGTGGGTGTGGTGACGGTGCTGCTGGCTGCGCAGGCCCCGGCAAAGCGGGCGGCAAAGGTCTCGCCGATGGCGGCGGTCTCCGGCAGCACCCAGAATGTGCCGGTGGGCCGTGCGGCCCATGCCGGAAAGAGCCGGGTGGAACTGGCACTGGGCGTCCGCCATGCCACCGCCAGCAAAAAGAACTGGGCCCTGATGACCGCCAGCTTTGCGCTGAGCATTGTGCTGGCGCTGGGCTTTACCGTGCTCTTGCAGTTCGCCTCTCTGCTGTTGCCCAGTCTGGCACCGTGGCAGCCCGATGTGCTTTACAACGGCTACGGCAATGCGCAGGTGCTGCCCGGCAGCATGACCCGGACACTGCTGAAATTGCCGGGCGTCGCCCATGCGTGGGGCTGCACTGGTCTGGTGGATACCCCGGCCAGCAGCGACAAGGGCAACGTGGACCACGTTGTCTTCTGCTCCTACGATGATTATATGCTGGAGTCCAGCCGTTCCGTGGTGGTACGGGGTCGGATGCCCGGCGCAGGCAATGAAGTGATGACCATCTACAATAAGAACAACCCCATGCAGATCGGGGACGTCATCACAGTGAACGGGGTGCCGCTTACCATCGTGGGTGCCTTCTCGGAGGGCGCCTTCCCGGATGATGTGACCCTTATTGCACCGGAAGCACTGTTCCGACAGGTGGCAGGCGACCAGAGCTATAATATGGTAGGTGTGCAGTTGGACCGCACCGCCGACGAGGACACCCTCTTCACGCTGGCGGACCTTGCCACGGATGACGTCATCATGCAGGACCTGCGGGAGAGCAACCGGCAGGACCGCGGCACCTATTACGCGGTACGCATCGTGCTGTACGGTTTTCTGGCCATCATCGGCGGCATCTCGCTGCTGAACATCGTCAACAGCATCTCCATGAGCGTTTCCGCCCGTGCCCGGCAGTACGGTGCCATGCGCGCCGTGGGCATGGAGGATGTCCAACTGTGCCGGATGATCGCGGCGGAGGCCGGGACCTATGCGGCGTCCGGCCTGCTGGTGGGCGTTGCTGCCGGCCTTGTGCTGCACCGTGCACTGTATACCCGGCTGATCACCCACTATTTCGGCGTCGTGTGGCGGGTGCCCTTCGGGCTGCTGGCAGTGCTCTGTCTGTTCGTAGCAGGTGCAGCGGCGCTTGCGGTGCACGGCCCGGTGAAGCGATTGCAGGCAATGCCCGTCACAGCAGCCATCAACGAACTCTGACAAACAAAAAACAAGCGCCGGAGCGCTCCCTTTTGCGGGAATGCTCCGGCGCTTTTGGGTGTAACTCAGTCCAGCACGGGAATGTCCAGCCCGAATTCCAGCGGGCGGAACCGGGGGCAGACGTTTTCGGTGATGGAGATCACCGAGGCGGCCAGACGGCTGCCGATCTCGCAGGAGGCGGGCAGGTTCTTGCCGTAGGTCAGGCCGATGACCGTACCGGCAAAGAAGGCGTCACCGGCACCGGTGGTGTCGATCACATCCACCTTCTTGGCGGGCACAACGCCGCTTTCGCCGTTGGCGCGGGCATACACGGCACCCTGCCCGCCCATGGTGACCACCATGCAGGGGATGTTGGCGCTGTGCACGTTGGCGGCCAGCACCCCCCGCATGGCAGCGGGGGAAAGGTGGTCGTAATCGTCCGAGAAGAGCAGCCCGGCTTCCTGCTGGTTGCACACAAAGCAGTCCACCTGCTGCAAAAAGTCGCGGCGCTCCATGGCGATGCTCATATTGGAGATGGCCGCGTAGACCCGCTTGTTGTACTTTTTGGCAAAGCGCAGCACCTGCTTGACCGTCTCTTTTTCCAGATCCAGCTCCAGCGCGATGCTGTCGCAGTCCTTGAAGATCTCGTCTCCCTGCTCTTTCAGCAGAGCGGTGAGGGGAGTGGTGTCCGGGCGCTTGGAGATGGAGGCGCATACGTCACCGTCGTTGTTGAACACGGCCAGCCAGGTGCCCATGCCGTCCTTCACGCGGCGGATGAACTGGGTGTTCACCTTGTGGTCGCGCAGTTTGTCGATGACATCCTGGCCCATGCCGGTGTCGTCCACCAGACCCACAAAGGTGGGGCGCAGCTCCACATTGGCGATGTCCTCCACGATGTTGCGGCTCACACCACCGTGTACCTGCTCGACCCGGCCGGAGTTGCGCCCGCCCGGGATGTAGGTGGAAAGAGGATACCCCTTGATGTCCACAAAAACGGCTCCGATGACTACGATTCCCATAGAAAAACCTTCCTGCAAAAATATTTTTGCCTTCATTATACCAACTCTTTACGACAGAATCCATCCTTTTTGTCATTTCGGACCGAAAAAGCGCGCAGAAGGCCGAACTGCCTTACAGGGCGGTGTTTGCCGTCCGAACCAGGAACTCCATGGCCTGCACAGGGTACTGTCCGGCGGCGGTCTCGCCGGTGAGCATCAGGCTGGACGCACCATCCAACACAGCATTGTAAATATCGCTCACCTCGGCGCGGGTGGGCACGGCACGGGTGCACATGCTGTCCAGCATCTGGGTGACCACCATAAAGGGCACCCCGGCGGCCCGGCAGGCGGCGGAAAGCTGTTTCTGGCAGCGGGGCAGCTCCCACAGCGGCATGGCGTTGCCCAGGTCGCCGCGGGCAATGACCACCTCGTCCACGAGGGACAGAAACTCCGGCAGGGCCTGCACCCCAGCAAGGTTCTCGATCTTTGCAAAGATGCGGATCTGCGGCGCACCGGCCTCGGCCAGCGCCTGCCGCAAAGCAAGGATGTCCTGTTTCCCGCGCACGAAGGGCAGCATGACCCCGGTGACGCCGCAGGAAGCTGCGATGCGCAGGTTGGCAAGGTCCTCACTTGTCAGGGTGGGCATGGGCACCGACAGACCCGGGGCGGCAATGCTCTTGCGGCTTTGCAGAACGCCGCCTCGCAGTACGGTGCAGACCAGTGCATCCGGCCCGGCGGCAGTTACTTCCACCAGCAGCTTGCCGTCATCCAGCAGAAGCAGCTGCCCGGGGCGGGCTGCCTGTACCAGCTGGACAGGGCAGGGGATGCCGCCTGCACCCAGCTGTACCGTGCCGCCCTCCGGCAGGGTGACCGGGCTGGTCAGCCGCCCGACACGCAGTTCCGGCCCCTGCAGGTCGATGAGCAGGTCCGGAATGCCGACAGCTTGGATCATTGCCAGCCAGTCAGCGTGTTCGGCCAGCGCCCCGTGGGAAAGGTTCATGCGCAGGCCGGTCATGCCGGCGTCCACAAGGCGGCGCAGAGTTCCGGCACTGGCGCAGGCCGGGCCGATGGTTCCATAAAAATGCATAAGGGGTCCCTTCTTTCATAGATTGCGCAGGTGTTCCTGCAAAAAGCTGCACAAAAGCCGGACACAGGGGTGCTCTGCGTGCTCCGGCTGCAAAAAGGCGGCGCAGATGGGCGGCATGCCGTCCAGTGCCACGTCCTGAACATTGTCCATGCAGTGGTCGGAGGTGATCTCCAACCGGTCCAGGGCCAGACCGTTGCGCTCCTGGGTGCGGTAAAGCACTTGATAGTATTGCTCGCCGATCTCTACCTTCGGGCGGGCACCGGCCTGCCGCAGGGTATTCCACAGCGGGGCCAGCGGCTCCGGCGCAAGGCCCGGCACCAACAGCAGCTGGCCGTCCAGCTCTGCCGGGGCGATGCTGCTGCGCCCCCAGAACGGGCTGCAGCGGGGCACCAGCAGGGCCGCAGTGTGCCGGGTGAGCGCGGTGCGGGCAAGCCCGGCCGCGCAGCCGCCCAGGTCCATCACCAGCCCGGCGTCCAGCGTGCCGTTCTGCAATTGTGCACATACGGCGTCGTTGGAGAGCAATGTGGTTTCCAGCGGGATGCCCGGGTATTGCTGCCGGAACTGCTCCAGCACATCCCCCAGCATGGGCAGGTAGCTGGGCACCAACGCCACACTGATGCCCAGCCGCAGGGCGGGGGACCGGATATCCTGATACGCCTGCGCGCACATCCGGTCAAATTGCTCCACCACCGGCGCGGCCTGCGCCCGGAAGCGCTGGCCCTTTTCGGTCAGGGCAAGGCGATTGCGCACATTGATGAACAGCGGGCCGCAAAGTTCTTCTTCCAGTGCGGCAATGCTCAGCCGCAGAGCCTGCCGGGACAGATACATCCGCCCGGCGGTGTGGGTATAGTTCAGATCCTGACACAGGGCCAGAAAATAGCGCAGCTGCTGAATGGTCATGGGAGGTTCCTTTCCAGAAATAAAACGCAAGTTTTTCTTGATACCTACAGGGATATTATAACTTCTTTTTCTTTGGTTGTAAATGTGATACTTTTAACAAGAATGGCAAAGCATTTTTGCCACTCTAGAACAAAGCACGAAGAAAAAGAAGAGAAAGGAACCTTATTATGGAAAAGATTTCCCGCAAAGGCTTTCTGAAAATCGCTGCCGCTGCCGCCATGAGCAGCGTTACCGCTGCCGGTCTGGCTGCCTGCAATGCAGCCAGCGGCTCCTCCAGCGCAACCGGCATCTACACCCCCGGCACCTACACCGCCACCGCCAAGGGCATGAGCGAGATCACCGCCACGGTGACCTTTGACGCTGCCAGCATCACCAAGGTGGAGCTGGACCTGTCCGGCGAGACCGACAGCATCGGCCAGGCCGCCAAGGACAAGCTGATCGAGCAGGTGATGAACGCTCAGACCAGCCAGATCGACGGTGTGACCGGTGCCACCGTGACCAGCAAGGCTGTGCAGAACGCTGTGGCCGACTGCATCCGTCAGGCCAGCGGCGGTGCCATCAACCCCGCTGAGCAGACCACCGAGGAGACTGCCTCCACCGCCGACTGGCTGGGCGAGGAGCCCGAAGTGGCCGAGAGCGACATCAAGCAGACCGTGGAGTGTGAGGTGCTGGTGGTGGGTGCCGGTTCCTCCGGCAGCTTTGCCGCTGCCGCCGCGGCTGAGGCCGGTGCCAAGACCATCCTGATCGAAAAGTTCGGCCACGACATGGCCAGCGGCATCCGCGACACGCTGGCTGCCTGCGGCTCCAAGCAGCAGCAGGAGGACGGCGATGACGTGAACAAGAAGGACGCTGTGCGCTACCTGTGCAATTGGAGCCAGGGCTATACCCGCCGCAGCCTGGCACAGGTGTGGGCAGACCGCAGCGGTGAGACCATCGACTGGTTCACCGACGTACTGGCCGAGAGCGGCATCGACTTCCGCCACGAGATCGACGAAAAGCACGACAACGACAACTACGAGGTGCTGGACGTGGGCCACAGCACCCAGTACGGCGACGAGTACAGCGATCAGCTGACCATGGACGCCGTGCTCAAGCACGCCGAGGCTGACGGTCTGGAAGTGCAGTACGAGATCACCATGGTCAAGCTGGAAAAGGACGGCGACCGCGTCACCGGCCTGATCGCCAAGAATGCCAACGACGAGTATGTGCGCTACAACGCATCCAAGGGCGTCATTCTGGCCTGCGGCGGCTACAGCGGCAATGAAACCATGATGAACGCCCTGCAGCCCCAGAGCGTGGAGCAGACCTGCATCAACTATTCCAAGCCCGGTGCCAAGGGCGACGGTATCAAGGCATGCCTGTGGGCCGGTGCCATCATGGACCAGACCCACACCTCCATGATCTTTGACCGCGGTGCCATCAAGCCCGACCAGGTGGGCGAGTACGGCAAAGCCAACGATGGTGCCCTGTTCTGGATGGGCAGCCAGCCGTTCCTGAAGGTGAACCTGAACGGTGAGCGCTTCATGAACGAGTACATGCCTTACGATCTGGTGCTGCACGCTGCAGCCAGCCAGCCCTACCACACCTACTGCACTGTGTGGGACAGCAAGTACCCCGAGGATGTGGAGCGCTTTGCCACCCACGGCTGCAGCCGTCTGTACCCGCATGTGAACGGCACCGCTCCGGTGTTCCCCATTGAGTACATCGAGGGCATGAACGCCGATCTGCAGGACCAGGGTTACATCGTGCAGGCCGACACCGTGGAGGAGCTGGCCGACAAGCTGGGTCTGCCGAAGGAGACCTTCACCGCAACGGTGGATCGCTACAATGAGCTGGCTGCCAAGGGCGAGGACGAGGATTACGGTAAGGAGGACTACCGTCTGTCCACCCTGAGCGAAGCTCCCTTCTACGGTGTGCGCCAGTCCGGCGGCTACCTCATCTGCACCATGGACGGCATCCAGATCGACGACAACATGCACGCACTGGACCACGACTTCAAGGCCATCCCGGGCCTGTATGTTATCGGTGACATGAGCGGCAACTACTTCTCCGGCAGCTATCCCTGCCTGATGGCCGGTGCCGCCGCAGGCCGCAGCGCCACCTTCGGCCGCTTTGCCGGTCAGAACGCTGCCGCCGGCATCTGATCCGGAGCGCCCGCAACACGACACGCTGTGTGAAGCAATAAAAAATGCGAACGAGAGCAGAAATGCTTTCGTTCGCATTTTTTGTTTACGGAAAGAACGCTTATTCTTCCACGATGATCTTATCCTTGGCGTAGTCCAAAGCAAGCCCGATCAGCTCATTGCGGGAGCGATTTGTTTTTCCGGCAAGATCATCGTAGAAATCGACGATTGACTTGTCTACGCGAATCGTAAATGTAACAGGTTCGGAGAGCTTTTTAATTCTGAGTTCATCCATTATTATCACCCCAATACTATTATGAGGTGAATTTTGCTTGAAATGAATGCCATATTACGGTTCATAAATAAACATAAAATGGTATAGTATATGGTGAGAGCTGATTTTGCTTCCTGAATGCGTCGGAATGTGCCGAAAAATAACACATTCTGGGAATTGCTGCACAGAGAAACAGGAGGTACGATCAAACCGTAAAATAGCCGGGTGACCGGCAAACGGAGGAGGATGTGTGCGATGAAAAAACAATTCCGGATTCTTGCAGCGGCACTGGCCCTGTGCCTGAGCCTGTTGTGCTGCCCGGCGGCCTTTGCGGCGGTGGACAGCAGTTCCTACCAGACGGTACCCTATGCGCAGGCAACGTCTCAGCCGCTGGGACAGCCCATCACTATTACCGGTACGCCCAATTACAGTGCGGCTACCAGCAACGATACTGCATTTATTTTTGGCTTTGACACCGCCGACGGCGTGTGGTATGTGGCCGTGCAGAAGTCGAAATTTGATGCCTTCAAGGCGGCGGCCCCGGCACAGCAGATGACCCTGTACGGCGTGTATGCCGGTACACTGGACGTGAACGGCATGCCCATTCTGGACATCCAGAATGGCTCGGTGCTGCTGAACGGCACCACCAGCGACACGACAGCTTTGTACACGGCCGGGCAGAAAAAGCTGGATGCCCAGAAGGCCGCCGCTGCCGCCAGCAGCAAAAAGACCACGACCACTTCCGGCAGCAAGAGCACTGCCAGCAGCAAAAAGAGCACGGGCAGTGCATCTTCCGGCCAGACGACCAGCCAGATGGTGTGGATCCCCACCCATGGCGGCAAGAAGTACCACAGCAACCCCAACTGCAGCGGAATGAAAGGCCCTGAGAAAGTGAGCCTGTCCACTGCAAAATCCCGCGGATTCACGGCTTGCAAAAAGTGCTACTGAGCATAAAAGAAAGGACCGCTGCGATCTCTCCGGAGACTGAGGTGCACTCCGTCAAGTAGACAGTAAAAATAATACAAGATTAAAATCGCTGTTTCGCCAAAGGAACGGCGAATTTTTTGTGTAATCGAACGATCAAGCAGCCCGATTCATGGCACTGACATGAGCTTGCATCGGTGTTTGGATGAACAGACGGTGCTGGTAACGGCGGTTGTTGTAGTAATCTATGTAGTCTTCAATGGTTGAAACCAACCGTTCCCGGCTGGTGAATGTCTGTCCATAATAGCACTCACGCTTCAAGATTCCCCAGAAGCCCTCCATCGGGCCATTGTCAATACAGCGGCCAACACGGGACATACTTTGCGTCATTCCGGCATCCAACAGCTTCTTGTGGAAGGTTCTGCTGGTGTACTGGAATCCTCGATCACTGTGGAACAGAGGGTGTGCATCTGGATTTTCCAAAATGGCTTTATCCAGGGTATCAAAAACAAGCTTATTGTCATTCCGGTCACGAATGACATAACTGACGATTCTCCTGTCACACAGGTCAAGGATGGCACTCAGATAGAGTTTGTGGACGATCGGACCTTCATACCACTTAAACTCTGTCACATCGGTCAGCCACTTTTCATTTGGCCTTCCTGCCCAGAACTCCCGGTGCAGAAGATTCTGTGTTGTTACCTGTGGGTCGAAAGCGTTTTTGGTGCAGCCCTGCTTCCTGAACTTCACCGTTGACTGGATATGAAGAACTCGGCAGAAATGCAGGACACGCTTGTTGCTGGTACAGATATTGTAGTCTTTTTCCAGATCATCCCGGATTCGGCGATGTCCTTTATCCGGATGCTCCTTGTAAATCTCTTGAATTGCCGTTGAAATCTTCTCGTTTTCGAGTTCATGGCTGCTTTTGGGATGCTTTAGCCATTTGTAATAAGACGAACGAGCAATATGTACCAGTGGGCAGAGATCACGGACAGTATAGCCTTTTTCATTATGCAGTTCTTTTACCGTCTGATAGCAAAGAAACAGTCTGGTCAGATTCAGCGATTCCCCCTCTCCAGCTCCTGTAATTTTTTTAGTACGTCAATCTCCATCTGAGAGAGATAAAGCTGCCGCTTTAAGGTTGCATTTTCCAATCGTAGCCGTTCTTCTTCCGTCTGCGGTTTGTAATCCTTCTTGTGCCGTCCTCGCCGGTCTTTCAGGGCATCTTCGCCGTCTTTCTTATACTTCTGTACCCATGTGTAGATCTGCTGATAACCAACTTTGTACTTTTCAGAAATCTCGGTGTAGTTATATCCGTTCTTGATGCACTCTTTCACAAATGCGATTCGTTCCTCGTAAGTTGTCTTTCTCCCTTTGGTCATACGGCTGCCTCCTGTGTAGCATTTTAGTTCCTTATGACCATTATACATCTTTATCCAGTTTCGTAACTGACGAGTTGACCGGATTTTATATTTTCTGCATATTTCCCGAAGTGAACCTTTTCCACTCAAGTAATCACTTACCGCTTGATATTTCAATTCTACCGAATAGCTTTTTTCCTTTCTTGACATGAAAATACCCCCAGAGTATTCAGAGTTTTGTTTTTTCTCTGTCTACTCTAGGGGTAGCATATCAATGCAGGACCGGGGCTGTTGCTGTATCTATAGAAGAAAAGCGCGAAACGCCAGCGCTGTGGAGGTCAATGCTCGCCAGCGACCCGGGACGTTTGCAGTAATGGCAAGGCTCCGCGGGCG
>ERZ772880.777-NODE-777-length-29432-cov-5.501957_pt1 | contig 29432 bp, 33 predicted proteins | sample MGYA00580577_ERZ772880 | MGnify/ENA primary metagenome ERZ772880 (study PRJEB29015, sample SAMEA2737705) | human gut metagenome | biome: human gut; feature: human-associated habitat; material: faeces | place: China | collected 2012 ... | reverse complement strand
GCCTCCGGCCTGATGTCGGCCGACAGCGGCTGCTTCCGGCCCAACGACCCAATCACCACGGAGCAGGTCCTCTCCGTCCTCGTCCAGATCCTGGACGATCCGGCTCCGGTCAACCTCAGCGCCGCCGGGAGCAACGCCGCCGCAGACGCGCGGCAGCCCGCCGGAAAAGCCGCCTGAGCATGCCTGTGATATTTCGCCGCTCCATCCCAATGGAGCGGCTTTTTTCGGAAAAGAAAATGTTTTTCCGCGGAAGTCTGCTTTTTCGCTTTACTTTCCGCCGAGAGTTTGCTATAATAGTGTCCACGTTGAAAAGATATGCGCCCGTAGCTCAGCTGGATAGAGTGACAGACTCCGACTCTGTAGGTCGCACGTTCGAATCGTGTCGGGCGTACCAAAATGCCGTGAAATCGTATGATTTCACGGCATTTTTATATAAAATTGTTCAAATTATCTGTTTTTACTGCGTAGCGCAACCGGACAGAGCTTTTCGGAAGATAACTCAGATCTCCAAGCTGCTTTGCATAATCTGGCTGGCGGCTTTCTTGTTCTTATCGAACGCGTGGGTGTAGATATCCAGCGTGGTCGACGGTTGGCTGTGTCCGAGCAATCCAGCAACTGTGCCGACATCCGTGCCGCTGGCGATGAACAGGCTTGCCGCCGTGTGGCGCAGGCTGTGGACATTCAGGTCTATGTCTTTGCCAAACAGTGCCAGCACGTCTATGTCATGGATATGTGCCAGAACGAGGCGTTCATCTCCCGCAAAATCCGCATCAACGCCATCGCCCCCGGCATGACGAAAACAGGACTGACCGATGATTTCAACGCCTCTATCTGCGGTGACGCGGAAAAGGGACAGGCAATTCTGGAAAAGCTGTTTCTCGCGCCGTGGAACGGTCGTTGGGCGTCTGCCGAGGAAATGGGCTATCCGATGGCAGCTGTCAGCAGTCACCTGTTCAGCTATATGAGCGGACAGATCCTCTACATCGACTACTCATGCGTTTCGCAGCCTCCTGCTTGAGCTGCATTGCAGACAACAAGCCCTTTCGTTATGCTTGATACAGAAAGGAAAGGCTCCTCAACCAGCCCACGGCGAAGCGTTGTAAGGAAAAGGCGATAATGAAGGCGCGTACCCAACTGTGGCCATGTATTCCAGAATTAATTTATGAATGGTATTCAGACGTTATGCCGGACCGCTTCGTTGGATATATGATGCGGAGGCGGTTTGAGAAATGCTCATTTCATGTTCCAAGTAGGTGACGGTGGCATTATCATGCATCTTGAGCTATTTGATGTTCGTTACGCCAATCTCGCTTCCGTTGAAGCCAATCGGCCGAAGCACCGCCGTTGTGCTGTTTTCCTTGCTTGAGTCAATGGGACGTTTTGGGACTCTTATCCACCTGTCTTTGCAAATCGGCGTTTTTTACAAATTCGGCAATCTATTTTTGTATATTCACTCAAAGATTGTGAAAAACGAAAAAAATATTGACATGGAATACAATAGTTGCTATATTTTATATATAGAACTATAGCAAACGCTTTAAGTTACAAATAAACAACTGGAGGAAAAATTATGCGTCTGGAACGAATGAATTCCCCGGAAGTAGAGGCCTATTTCAAAGATCATAAAATCGCGCTGCTCAGCGTGGGCAGCATTGAGTGTCACGGTTTGCACAATGCGCTCGGAACCGACACGCTGATCCCGATGAAGCTCCTTGAGTTGGTAGAGCAGAAGTCCGACGTTCTGATCCTGCCGACCCTCCCTTATGGCGATTGTGACTGGCATCTGGACTGGCCCGGTGCCGTCAGCATTGGTTCCGATCTGCTGGAGGCTGTTATGCGGCGCATTTGTGACTGTCTGTATCGGTGGGGCTGCCGCTATTTTGTCATTCTGAACGGTCACGGCGGCAACACGCACGCCTTGGAAAAGGTATGCGGATATCTTGACCGCAAAAACGCTGTCGGCACGGTGTTCAACTGGTGGACCGTCGCTGGCGATCTCAACCCTGCGTGGAAGGGCGGGCACGGTGCTGGCGAGGAAACGGCTGCAATGTTGGCGATCGACCCGAAGCTTGTGCGCAAGGATCTGATCTGCGACAACGCGCCGAAGGACCCGACCGACGAGCTGCACGCCTGCGGTTTGCGCAGAGTTGAATTCCGTGGCATTTCCCTGCCGCTGCCGCGCACCAACCGCAAGATCACCGACAATGGCTGGTACGGGCCCGACCATCCCTCCACCGCTACGGTGGAATGGGGCACGGAGATGCTGAACACGACGGCGGATTTCCTTGTTGACTTTATGCGCGCCTTTGAAAAGATTCCGCTGGATGCAGAGTGAGGGACGTGCGATGAAATCATCTACGCTCTACCGCTGGCTGGAGTGGACTTTCCAGCCACAGACCTGCACAGAGGTCTTTCCGGTGATCGGGCTTCAGGAGGATAACACCGAGGAAATTACACGCGTATATACCGCGACCTTCGCAAGCCCGGAGGTTTTTGAGCAGCTGGAACGGCTGGATGCCAACACCTGCATGCTCTTTACGCATCACCCGAAGCCGCAGCGGCTGAACACGGCGGATCCACCACCGCAGATCCCGCAGAAATGGCTCGATTTTCTGAAGGAGCGGCGCATCTCACTGTTCACCTATCACATTCCGCTTGACCGCAACAGCCCGTTTTCTCCCGGTGTGAACCTTGCAAGGGCACTTGGTGCTGAGCCGTATGATTCCTTCTTTGAGCAGAATTTGGTGCGCATGGGTGTTGTCTGCACCTCGCCGTTTTCAACGGCGACAGAGCTTGCGCAGGCGATGGAACGCGTCGTCGGGCATGCTGTCAAGCTCTACAACTACGCAGAGGACGTGCTTTCGCGCGGGCGCTTTGCCATCATGGCAGGCGGCGCAAAAAACACGCAGATTTATGAGCAGCTCCGCGACTGGGGCGTCAACACCTTTATAACCGGCGTGACGAATCCGGAGGTACCCTGGGTGGGCGCCATTCACGAGGCTGCCAAGGCAAGCGCCATCAATCTTCTCGGCGGTACGCATTACTCCACAGAAAAATTTGCACCAATGCAAATGTGCCGCTACTTTGAAGCGTTCGGTCTGCCATCGGAATTTTTGCCTGAGACGCCACGAATGACGGAACTGTAAAGGGGAGACTGCATGGATATTATGGAAACGATCCGCGCCAGATATTCGGAAGTCAGCTCCGTCCAAAAACGGATCGCAGACTACTGCCTGGAGCATCCGGATAAGGCAAGCTTCCAGACACTGCGCGAGTTTGCACAGACAACGCACACAACAGATGCGACCGTTCTGAAATTTTGCCGCAATATGGGCTATCATGGTTTTTTGGCTTTCCGTCGCCAGCTTCAGGAGTATGTGCGCATGCGTCTGAGTCCGAACGAAAAGGTTCGTATGTCCCTCGCGCGCTCGACCGATGCAAACGACACTTGCCGCAAGATCATCGACGGCGAAAAGCGCGGACTCGATATGACATTCCAGTATCTGGACATGGAAATCTTCATGCAGATCGTTTACCGGATGAACCATGCGCGGCGCATTTTTGTCGCGGGACATCATCTCACGCGGATCGTGGCAGATTTTTTTCTCTATCAACTTAAGCGTATCGGTCGTGAGGCGCATCTGGTCGATACCTCGGATAAAAAGCAGACCTGTGATCAGCTCCTGCACGCCACAAAGGAGGATGTCTTTGTCCTCATCAGCATCCCCGTATACGCGGAACTGACCATTCAACTGGCACAGCATCTTCGGGAGGCCGAGATCACAAGCATCTCCATCACAGACAGCTTGACCTCCCCGGTGGCGCAGGCGTGTGAAATGTCTCTGACCTGCAACACAGAACACGATGTGCTTTTTAACTCTGTCTCCTCGATGATTGCGATGATCGAGGTGCTCACTTCCGGGCTTCTGCTCAGCGACCGCGAGCGCTTTTTGACCGCACAGGAACGGCTTGAGCGACTCGAGGGAAAGCTCGGCATTCCGCAGAAGGATCAACAGTTTGTTCGCACCGACATCCAGCGTCAAACGTTAAAATGAACACAGGAGGAAGTTTTCAATGATTCTGATCAAAAACGCACAGGTATTTGCGCCGAAGGCGCTTGGCAAAAAGGACGTTCTGCTGGCCTATGACAAGATTCTTGAGATCGCGGACTGCATCGAGCCGTGGCGCGACGACCTGACCGTGATCGACGCGGCGGGCAAGATGCTCGTTCCCGGTTTCATCGACCAGCACGTTCACATCGTCGGCGGCGGCGGTGAGGGAGGTTTCGAAACCCGGACGCCGGAATTCCAGCTTTCCAAGGCCGTTACCTCCGGCGTGACGACGCTCGTCGGTCTGCTTGGCACCGACGGCTACACCAAGAGCCCTGAGCTGCTGCTGGCAAAAACCAAGGCGCTCAACAACGAGGGCATCACGGCCTACTGTCTGACGAACTCCTACGCATATCCGCCCAGAACCATCACAGGCTCTGTGGCAAACGATATTCTCTACATCTCCGAGATCATTGGCTGTAAGCTTGCCATTGCTGATCACAGATGCAGCCATCCCACCCGCGATGAGCTGATCCGTCTGGTTTCCGACATCCGTATGGCGTCGCTCGTCTCCGGCAAGGTCGGTGAACTGCACTTGCATGTCGGCGCCTCGCCTGAAGGCATTGAGCCGATCATGGACATCGTCCGCACGACAGATATTCCCATCTCCCATTTCCGCCCGACACACCTCGGCCGCCGGCTGGAGGAGGCTTCACAGTTTACGCACATGGGCGGTTACGCAGACATTACCGCGAAGGCTGGCGTTTCGGAGTTTTTCCCCGGTTTGATGGAAACGGCTGTTCCCGAACTTTTGACCATCAGTTCCGACTCCAACGGAAGTATGCCGAAATGGGACGAAAAGCATGAACACATTGTCGGTATGGGCGTCGGCGACATGGCAAACCTCTACCGCGTAGTCTACGAAATGGTGACCCAGCAGGGTGTTGCACTGGAAAAGGCGCTGCCCTTTATTACCTCAAACGTCGCCCGCGCACTGGAGCTCTATCCGCGCAAGGGCTGCATCGCCGAAGGTAGCGATGCTGACATGGTTCTTCTGGACGAGGGCTATCAGATCGACACCGTGCTGGCAAAGGGTCGCATCATGATGCAGGACAAGCAGGTGCTTGTCAAGGGTACATTTGAATAAGTCTGCTGCCTGGCAGGCAAAGAGTAGGGGGTAAACTATGTTTCGATTGATTCTCAAGCGATTGCTGCTGCTGATCCCAGTGCTGATCGGCGTGACCTTCCTGGTCTTCTCCATCTTGTCACTCGCCCCCGGCGACCCGGTTTTGGTCGTACTTGGCGACAATGCAACGGAAGAAGCAGCCGAGGCCATGCGCTCAGAGCTTGGGCTGGATAAGCCGTTCCTTGAGCGGTATGTCAATTATATCTGGGATCTGCTGCATGGAGACTTCGGCAAGTCCTACAAGACAAAGCTAAGCGTCTCTGACCAGATCCTCTCGCGCTTCCCCAACACGATCCTTCTGGCTTTGAGCAGTATGCTCATCGCATTGCTTTTAGGCATACCACTGGGTATATTGTCAGCGAAAAAGCAATATACCCTGTTGGATAACGTCGCGTCAGTCGGCGGACTGATTTCGGTGTCGATGCCGAACTTCTGGCTTGGCCTGCTGCTGGTTATCCTGTTCGCGCTGAAGCTGCGCTGGCTGCCGTCACAGGGTATGGGCGAGGGCACCGGTCCGATGCTTAAAAGCCTGATCCTCCCTGCGGTGACACTGGGCACCGGTATCATGGCGACCATCATGCGTATGACGCGCTCAAGTGTGTTGGAGACCATGCGTCAGGACTATGTCTCTACTGCCCGTGCAAAAGGCATCTCCGAATCGCAGGTCACGACGCGCCATATGCTGAAAAATGCGCTCATTCCCATCATCACCAGCGCAGGTCTGCAGTTCGGTCATTTGCTCGGCGGCTCCATGCTGACCGAAACCGTATTCTCCTGGCCCGGCGTTGGACGCTACATGCTCGATGCAATCAAGACGAAGGACACGCCGGCCGTACTCGGCTCCGTCATTTTGATGTCGGTCAGTTTCTCGGTCGTTATTCTGTTCGTTGACATTCTCTACGCATTTGTCGACCCGCGCATCAAGTCGCAGTACAAAAAGCGCGGTAAGAAGCCCGCCCTGCGTGCAAAGAAACAGGAGGCATGACTATGAAAAAAGCACAGAATATGCCTTATCAGAGCCGCACGCTCGGCGCAGAAGCTGGTACCGCTTCAAGAAGAACAAGCTCGCGCTTGGCGCACTCGCTATTTTCATTCTTCTGGCGCTGATGGCGATCACCACGATCATCATCGACCTTGTCACGAATAACTCCATTTACGACAAGTACGTCATTTCTCAGGATCTGCTGCAGCGCCTGCAGCCGCCCTCGAAGGAACACATCCTCGGTATGGATGAATTTGGCCGCGACATCCTGCTTCGCATCATCTGGGGCACGCGGTACTCGCTGTTTATGGGTGCGTTTGCCGTACTCGGCGCGTCGGTACTCGGCGGCATCATTGGCGCAGTCGCAGGTTACTACAACATGATGGACACGATCCTCATGCGCATCATGGACGTATTCCTCGCAATTCCGACAACGCTGCTGGCTGTTGCGATCGTTGCGGCAATGGGTCCCAGTCTCGTCAATGTTGTTCTTGCCATTGCCATCTCCCAGACGCCGACCTTCGCGCGCGTCATTCGCGCACAGGTATTGACGATCAAGGATCAGGAGTTCATTGAGGCCGCACGTTCGGCTGGCGCGAGCGATGCACGCATTATTTTCCGCTACATCGTTCCCAACGCCCTGTCCCCCATGATCGTTCAGGTCACGATGGGCATGGCAAGCGCGATCTTGTCCATCGCCGGTCTCTCCTTCATCGGCATGGGCATCCAGGCTCCGATGCCAGAATGGGGCGCAATGCTATCCAACGCCCGTACTTACATCCGTGACGCATGGCACATCACCGTTATGCCCGGCGCCGCAATCATGATTACCATTCTGATCCTGAACATCATCGGCGACGGTCTGCGTGATGCGCTTGATCCGCGTATGAAGAACTAGGAGGCCTGCTATGAGCGACATTCTGAAAATAGAAGACCTTGTCATTCAGTATGACACCGACAGCGGATGCGTCCACGCGCTCAATGGTCTGTCCTTGACGCTTCGCGAGGGCGAAACACTGGGTCTCGTCGGCGAGACCGGCGCGGGCAAAACAACGCTGGCGCGCAGCATTATGGGATTGATCCAGTGTCCACCGGGTAAGATTGTCAGCGGTAAGATTCTCTATCGCGGGGAAGACCTTCTGACGATGAAGGAAAAGCATCGTCAATCCATCCGCGGCAAAGAGATCTCCATGATCTTTCAGGATCCCATGACCAGCCTCAACCCCGTCACGACAGTTGGCGACCAGATTGCCGAGGCTGTCATGGCGCATGAGAAAATCGGCAAGAAGCAGGCATGGGAAAAGGCGCTGGAAATGCTGGAGACCGTCGGCATCAGCCGCGAGCGTGCGAGCGATTATCCGCACCAGTTCTCCGGTGGCATGAAGCAGCGCGTCATCATCGCCATCGCGCTGGTTCTCAACCCGAAAATTCTGCTGGCAGACGAGCCGACCACGGCGCTGGACGTCACCATTCAGGCGCAGGTGCTTGACACAATCCAGGCGCTTCGTAAAAAGCTTGACATGTCGATGATCCTCATCACGCACGATCTCGGCATCGTAGCGCAGACCTGTGAACAGGTTGCAATCATCTACGGCGGCGAGGTCGTGGAATACGCAGACGTATTTACAATCTTTGAAAACCGCATGCACCCCTATACACAGGGCTTGTTCAACTCCATTCCCAAGCTGAATGAGGACGTGAACCGCCTTGTGCCGATCGAAGGTCTGATGCCGGATCCCACCAATCTGCCGACGGGTTGCAAATTCTGCACGCGCTGTCAGTACGCGACCGACCGCTGCCGCGAGGAGCACCCGGAAATGATAGACGTTGGAAACGGGCATCTGGTCCGCTGCTTCCGTGCCGAAAATACCAACGCAGGAGGTGAGCAGAAATGAGCGCATCGAAACAAACCATTCTGAGTGTTGAACACCTGAAAAAGTATTTTCAGACTGCTTCCGGTCAGCTCCATGCCGTAGATGACATTAACTTTACCCTCGCAAAGGGTGAAACGCTTGGCGTTGTTGGCGAATCTGGCTGCGGCAAGTCCACGCTGGGACGTACCATCCTTCGCCTGCATGAGCCGACCGACGGCAAGGTTATTTTTGATGGCAAGGACGTCACCGCATGCAGCAAGCAAGAGATGAAGAAGCTGCGTGAGGACATGCAGATCATCTTCCAGGATCCGTTTGCATCCATCAACCCCCGCATGACTGTCAGCCAGACCATCGCGGAGCCGCTTCTGATTCAGGGCAAGTATAAGCCCGGCGACAAAGAGGCACTTAACCGCCATGTACGTCAGGTCATGGACCGCGTTGGTCTTGCCCAGCGTCTTGTGAATGCCTATCCGCATGAGCTTGACGGCGGCCGCCGGCAGAGAATCGGCATCGGTCGTGCGCTTGCACTCGAGCCGAAGTTCATTGTCTGTGATGAGCCGGTCTCCGCGCTGGATGTCTCTATTCAGGCGCAGATTTTAAACCTGATGCAGGATATTCAGGAGGAAATGGGGCTTACCTATCTGTTTATTACCCACGATTTGAGCGTTGTCAAGCATCTGTCCAACCAGATCATGGTTATGTATCTGGGGCAGGTCGTGGAGATCTGCGATGCAAAGCAGCTCTTCCGTGCGCCGGTACATCCCTACACAAAGGCGCTGCTGTCCGCCATTCCGATCCCGGATCCACGGGTCAAAATGAACAAGATTCCGCTCAAAGGCGAGCTTTCGTCTCCAATCAACCCCAAACCCGGCTGTCGGTTTGCAAAGCGTTGCCCGTATGCCACACCGGAGTGCACTGCGGGCGACATCCCGCTGTGCGAGATTGAGCCCGGTCACAGCGTAGCCTGCATCAAGGCCGCGCAATTCAAGGATGCAATGGCGTAAACGCCAAGAAAAGAACGCAAATATAAGGAGGAACATCATGAAACATCGACTTCTCGCACTTCTTCTCGCCGCCTGTACGCTGCTTTGTCTGGTGCTGACCAGCTGCAGCAAGTCAACCGACAGCAACCAGAATGACAGCGCCGATGCCGCCACCCAGGACACCCAGCAGGCGGAAAGCAGCGGCAACTACAAGGACACCGTCGTTTGGGCGCAGGCCGCAGACGTGACCTCGATGGACCCGCACATCGGCAAGGAAACTGCCGCCGTTACGGTCACGTGCAACATTTTCAGCACGCTGATGCAAGTCATCGGTGACGGCGATCCCCAGCCGCTGCTTGCTGAGAGCTATCAGCAGCTCAACGACAAAGATTGGGAGTTTACCATCCGCCAGGGCGTCAAGTTCCACGATGGAAGCGACTTGACCGTTGAGGATGTCAAGTGGTCACTTGATCGTGCGATCGCCTCTAACTATGTCAACTACATCGTCAACTTTATCGAGAGTGTGGAGATCACCGGTGACAACACCATCGTCATCCACTGCGCAGAGCCTTACGCTCCGATCCTGAATAACCTTTCGATGCCCTTCTCTGCCATCGTGCCCAAGGCCTACATCGAGGCCAACGGCGATGAATACTTCTCTCAGCATCCCATCGGCTCCGGTCCGTACAAGATGGTCGAATGGAACCCGTCCGACTCTGTCAAGCTCGAGGCGTTTGATGAGTACTTCATGGGCAAACCCGCGACCAAGAACCTCGTCATGAAGGTCATCCCCGAGGCCGCACAGCGCGTTATTGCTCTGGAAATGGGTGAGGTCGACATTGCCTACTCCATTGAGGCCAACGACGTTGACAAGATTGACGCCAACCCCGATCTGGTCAAGTATGCACAGCCGTCCATGACCTGCTTTAACTACTTCTTCAATTTGGCCGATGCGGATCGTCCTACCTATGATCTGAAGGTTCGTCAGGCCATCTGCTATGCCATTGACCGCCAGAAGATCATCGATACCATCCTTCATGGCAGCGCTACTCTTGCTGACGGCATGATCGCGCCGATCGTTGCCTGCTACACCCCGACCCCGACTTATGACTACGATCTGGAGAAGGCAAAGCAGCTCATGGCAGAGTCCTCCTATCCCAACGGCTGCGACCTCATCATGGTTACCAACCAGTCCCAGCAGCGTCTCGAGATCTGTCAGGTCGTCCAGCAGATGCTCAAGGAACTCAACATCAACGTCGAGATCCGCACCTATGAGCAGGCAACTTACATTCAGGCTCTGAACGAACACGAGCATGACATGGGCTTCTCCGCATGGATCACTTCCACCGGTGACGCCGACTACACCTATTATCCGTGCTACCACTCCACGCAGAAGGGCAAGCCCGGCAACCGCTCCTTCTTCGACAATCCCAAGGCGGACGAACTGATCGAGAAGGGCCGCAGTCTGAGCGATCCCGAGGCGCGCAAGGAGGTCTACTCCGAGCTCAACCAGATCATCTATGAAAACTGCACGCAGCTGTACATTTGCCATCCGCTTACGGTCGAGGCCTGCACCAAGTATGTCGAGGGCTTCGTCAGCAACAAGGACGGCTACAACCGGCTGTGGACTGTGAAGTGCCTGCAGAGCTGATTTCTGCCGCAGACTTATCACAAAAGGGTTTGTCGCAAATTGAAATGCACTAGAAATTTGCACAAACGAATCGTCTAGACGGTCAAAACGGACGCTTTCAGAGGTAAATCCACCTCTGAAAGCGTCTTCCTTTTGCGGAGTTTTTTGGAAAAATACTTTTCAACACCTTCCATGCGCATATAAGATATATCTTTTATAATTGAGTTGAGACTGCAGGTTGGCGGATCCAAGGCGTCAAGAATTTGCGCAAATTTATTTGCAGACTCCGGCTGAATGAAGCCATCTGGCATAGGAATTCTCATGATGCAGCTCCGGCACTTCCTCCTGCACGGTGAAATTGCGAACCATCCAATCATATTCCGCCTGCACCTTATGCTTTTCGATGATCGCATCGGGCTGCGCGGCATTCTGCACCTCTGCGGTCGGATACAGCAGCTCCTTGACCTCTGCGCATTCGCCTGCATTGTCGGTATAAACGGTTTCCGCTCCATTGTTTTCCAGCTCGTTCAGCACCCTGAGCCACAGGGCACCGAGACTGTGAAATACGCCTAAATCCTGCAATTTATAAATCATTCTCCTTACGATTCACCGAAGCTCCGGTGTCAAAGCCGTTGGGAAAACGCTGACGCAGCTTGTCCAGATTCCCCTGAAAAACAGCTTCCAGCGGGATATCCAATGCCGTGGCAGCCTCGGCAAGATACCACGCCACCATCCCCAAGCTCCCTGACCAAATGCTCCTTGTCCAGCTCTTGCCCCTGCATCAGCCACTTTTTCACGATGTCAATGGCTTCGCCGGATTCCCCGCACAAGCCCATGACGCTGTTGATGAGAACATCCTTTTTGTCAAGCACCGGATTCAGCGTTGCCATTGCCGCTTTTTGATATTCGTTGACTTGCATCTGTTTCCTCCGTTATTTTGCCTGCGCAAATTGATAAGCCTGCTCAATCCAATCAAATAGCTCCTTGTCCAAATCAGACGGATCGCTGATGACAAAATGCGTTGTCCACCGTCCCGGATACGGCTCGGTTTTTGCCGCCGCCCGGTCGGATTCCAGCGGTGCAGGCAGCCCCAGTGTCAGCACAAAATAGTCATCCGGCAGCTCTGATTTCTTTTTTACCTTCAAGAAGGATACACAGGCGTAAAGGTGCCGGTTGTAGTATGAGATTTGAGATTTTTGCACTTTGATCCGGCTTTCGGGGAATCTGGCAAGCAGCTTTTCCTGAAAACACGCATATAGCAGATAGACAGCCTGATGCCGGTCAAAGAAAAGCAGGGAGTCCTGCATCATGCAGGACGATACGTTGCCGAGGTTCATGCAGGAGCAGCTAGACGCCATCCGATTGATTCAGGAGCGCTATGTGTGGTTCCTGGAAGGCATTTTTGCGGGCAAGCCGTTTGAAAAGAAAAAGGGTCAGAGAAAAACTTCTCTGGCCCAGCAGATTGAGAAAAAAGGCTTGGAGCCGTTCGTCAGCGGCGTCAGTCTCGGTGAAAGCCCCGAGACAGACGCGCCGCCGGTGAAGACGCAGTACCGCATCCGCGGCGAGAAGGAAAAAGCCGAGATCGTCGAGAAGATGTACTTTGACCGGCTGCTGGATTTTGTCTATGTGGAGTTTATGAAGGGGCTGCAAAAGGGATTTGTGCCGAAGCGCTGCGCCAACTGTGGTCGATGGTTTTTGCAGGCGCCGGGCGCGACCTTTGCCTATTGCGCCGGTCCTGCGCCGGAAGACCCAGGTAAAACCTGCCGTGAGATCGGCGCGAGCAGCAGTTTCCGAAGCAAGGTAGAGAACAACGATGTCTGGAAAGTGCAGCAGCGGGCGTACAAAAAATATTTCGCCCGCATCAGAAGCGGCCTGATGACCAAAAGCGAGTTCGAGGCGTGGTCCTGTCAGGCAGCGGACCTGCGGGATGCCGCGCTGGAACGATATGCGCGGGCAAAAAACGAGGAAGATCGGCAGCGCATCGCGCAGGAGGTCGCTGAGACTTTGAACGAAGCATGAAAGAAAAAACAGGGACATGTTTTGAAAAATTTAAGAAAAATAATTCCTGCAAAGAGTAAATCCCGCCGTGCGGCAGAAAATAAATCAAAAACGGTTTCTGCTTGGAACGCTTATTTTGTAGAAAATGATGCTTGACGTGTCTTGCAGAAAGGACTACACTGGCGCCATAAAAATCATGGAGGTGCAATGCAATCATGAAGCTTGCATTTTTTGATACGAAACCCTACGACAAGCCCGGCTTTGACGAGCATTCCGCCGGGACGGATATTGAAATCAAGTATTTTGAGACGAAGCTCGGCGAGGACACCGTGCAGCTGGCGAAGGGCTTTGACGGTGTGTGCGTGTTCGTCAACGACACGGTGAATGAGAAGGTTGTAAACGAACTTTATGATCTGGGCGTGCGGGTCATCGCACTGCGGTGCGCGGGCTTTAACAATGTGGATACCAAGGCCTGTTTCGGCAAGCTGCACGTCTTCCGCGTCCCGGCGTACTCCCCCTATGCGGTGGCGGAGCACGCGATGGCGCTGCTGCTGACCGTCAACCGGCACACGAACAAGGCGTATATCCGCACGCGCGACTTCAATTTCAGCCTGTCCGGGCTGACGGGCTTTGACCTGCACGGCAAGACCGTCGGCGTGGTCGGCACCGGCAAGATCGGGCGCATTTTCGCCGAGATCTGCAAAGGCTTTGGGATGCGGGTGCTGGCGTACGATAAATTCCCGAATCCGGGCAGCGGCCTTGACTATGTGGAGCTGCCGGAGCTTCTGCGGCAGGCGGACGTCATTTCGCTCCACTGCCCGCTCACCGATGAGACGCGTCACATGATCGACGCAGACGCCATCGCGCAGATGAAGCCCGGCGTCGTGCTTGTGAACACGTCCCGCGGCGGTCTGGTGGATACCGAGGCGCTGATCGAGGGGCTGAAAAGCCACAAGGTCGGTGCGGCGTGCCTGGATGTGTACGAGGAAGAGGGAGACCTCTTCTACGAGGACTGCTCGGAGGAAATTGTCGCAGACGATACGCTGGTGCGGCTGATTTCCATGCCGAACGTCATTGTCACCTCGCATCAGGCGTTCCTCACAAAAGAAGCGCTCAGCAACATCGCCGCGACGACCGTGGACAACCTCCTGAAATTCGAGCGCGGCGAGCCGTCGCCGGATACCGAGGTCTGCTACCACTGTGAGCGGAAGGAAGCCTGCCGCAAAACACGCGACCAGAAGTGCTTCTGAGATAAAAATAGCAAGAACCGGTGTACCGTCCGTTTGGGCGATACGCCGGTTCTTTTTGCACAATTTCAGGGCTTTGGCTGATTTTCTTCCTGCTCCAGCAGCTTCTTTTCCAGTGCCGACTGCTTTGCCAGAATGGCGTTGACCTTGTCGTAGAGGTCTTCGATCATAATTTCGGTCTTAAGGTTGACCTTATAGTCGTTTTCCGCGCGGCGGCGGTCCTTTTCCTCCTGCCGGTTCTGGCTCATCATAATGAGCGGCGCCTGAATGGCAGCGACGCAGGACAGGACCAGATTGAGCAGAATAAACGGATACGGGTCAAAGGCGTTCGAAGCTAAAATCGTGTTGACGACCATCCACAAGATCAGTACGCCTGTGAACGCAAAGATAAATGCCCAGCTGCCCGCAAATTTTGCGATCGCGTCCGCCGCGCGCTGCCCGAGCGTATATTTTTCCGTTGCAGGACTTTCGGAAATTTTGCTGTCTGCCAGCAGGTTCAAAACTTCCTCGTCCGACATATCGTGCTGGATGTCCTTGAGAACTTCCTTCAGGAGCTTTCGGTTTTCTTTCATGAAGTTTAGCCTTCCTTTTGGGGATTTTCCCTTATTATAGTCCGTCAAAGCAGGACGGTCAAGCTGTTTTCTTCCGTGATATTGATTGTGCTTTCCGCACAATCAAATCCACATTTCTTGTGCTTCCGGTTTCTTGCTTTTTTGCAGAGAAAGAATAAACTAAGGGCATAAAAACAAAGAGGAGTTCGAAAAGAGCTTCAAAAGAGAAGAGGAAGAAAGCATGCGCACAAAAACAGTTCGGATCTTGAATATCGTAGCTGGCATCCTGCTGATTGCGGCAGGCATTTATTGTTTGTGCAATGAAGATGTTGCGGTTCTGTCCGCGGGTCTGATGCTCGGCATTTTCATGCTGGCGGCAGGCTTCGCGGAGATCGTGGTTTTCGCCGGAACGAGTGGTGTGCTGATCGGCTCCGGCTGGCTGCTGCTCGACGGCGTTCTGACCGTGATCATGTCGCTGTTCCTGCTGTTTAACCAATGGTTCACGCTGTTGTCGCTGCCGTTTATCTTTACGGTCTGGCTGATGTTTTCCGGCATTTCCCGGTTCGTCAGCGCATTTGATCTGCACGCCCTCGGCGTGCGCGGCTGGGGCTGGGTTCTTGCCGTCGGTATTTTGCTGATGGCTGCTGGTTTCATCTGCATGATGGATCCGTGGGTCAGCGCAGCGGCAGTCGGTGTAACGGTCGGATTGGTGTTCCTGCTCGAAGGCATTGGTGCCATCGTCTGCGCCTGTATTTCCAGAACGAAAGATATCTAAGCTGCAAGCAATGCCAGGCGCGGCAGCCGCTGTGCCGCAGAGCTTCATATCAATACGTAAATCCCTGAAATCAAAATATATTGGAGGAATTATTATGGTACCCAGCATCTATGGTGAAAATATGTTTGATGAATTTTTTGACAACAATGGCTTCTTTGGTTCGCACAGCCCGCTGTTTGGCAAGAACTCCAAGAACCTGATGAAGACCGATATCCGCGAGACGGACGACGCCAAGGCTTACCGCTTTGCAGTCGAACTGCCCGGCTTCAAGAAGGACGAGATCAGCCTCGACATCAAAGACGGCTATCTGACCATCGCTGCCCAGAAGGGTGTGGACAAGGATGAGCAGGACAAGAAGGGCCGCGTGCTTCGTCAGGAGCGCTATGCGGGCGCTTGCTCGCGCAGCTTCTACGTCGGCAACGTCAAGCCGGAGGACGTCAAGGCGAAGTATGAAGACGGCGTTCTGAGCGTCATTGTCCCGAAGGAGGACGTGAAGAAGCTCGCCTCTTCTACCGCAATCGCCATCGAGTAATATCCAAGCATCAGCCAGTCGCCTGCGTTTTTCGCAGGCGGCTGGCTTTTTTGCTGCTTCAGGAACGTTTTTCCTGCGACCCAGATGCCTGCAAGAATTTCTGCGACGGAGAAGCCCATCAGAACGCCTGAAATGAAGTTCTGTACATCCGTTCCGCCGGTTGTTTTGGACATGGCACCGCTGGCGATGCCGAGGACAATGAGGGCAAAGCCGCAGAGGACGCCTTTCTGACGCTCCAGCTCCTGTGTGCGGCGCAGCAGGTCGAGAATTTGTTCATCGTCATAGCCGCGCACGCTGTTCTCTGCCGCATCCTCGCCGTCCATCAGCTCCGGAAGCGTCACATGGATCGCATCGCAGAGCCTTTGAATGATGCTGTAATCCGGCATACACGTTCCGTTCTCCCATTTTGAGATCGTCTTGTTGGACACGCCGAGCTGCTGCACCAGCTGCTCCTGTGTCAGATTCTGCTCCCTTGCGCTTACGCGCGATATAGCCGCCGATGGCTGTCTGGTTCATTCGGAATGCCTCCTGCGTTGAAGATGCGCTGAGCATAGCGCAGCGCCGGGAGAAATAACATCCCCCGGCGGTGGAATATCGGTGGAAATAGCGCCTCAGGCCATCCGCCAACCGTCGTTTCCGAAGACAACAGCGTTTCGCGGCGCTGCTTCACCATAAGCGGTCTTGCCGGTCTTCGTGTCCCAGAAGCTCGTGAAGACTTCATTTGCTTCTTTGCTTGCCTGAATGACCTGTTTTATCCTGCCTGCACCATTGCCCGAAGTTCGCCATTCAATACGAAAATCGGACGAAAAAGCACGGGCAATATACGAATCCGAATGTGAAATGACTGTCAGTATCGCCGATACGAAGAAGCGCAATGGAATCGCATTCTGGCTGCAAACTGCCAAAGCTGTGCAGTCAGAGCATATAACCGACCCCATTCAGCAGCAAAATGCCCGGAGACGTGAAACGCGCTCCAGGCATTTTGCTGCATTTAAGACTTACGGCGTATAGCTTCTGGCCAGGACGGTCAGTTCGCCATGTTCGATGGTCGCCAGCGTGTTGTTGGCGGTGAAGCCGGGTTCAGACGCAGCCAGCTTTGCAAGGTCAGACGCGGCATAGGTCTCGTCCGGATGGTCAGGATCGAAATTGTCCGTCAGGACAAAGCCTTCCGCGACCGGCACGGCGATCTTACCAAGCTCATGATACGACTTCGCATCGTCCATGCCAACGGCATAATAAACGCCGCTGTCATCGCTCGTCAGATCGACGCCGCCCTGCTCGAGTCCTCCGTTGATGGTGACAACGCCGTCCTTGTCCTCGCGGGATGTAACGACCATGTCCTTGCCGTCCACAACGATCGTATCACCGACGGCGAGCTGTGCAATGTCCACCATATCGTAGACATCGTAATCATAGACCGTCAGGGTGATCTGCGTCTTACCGTCTTTTTCGGAGATGTCCTCCGCGCCGAAGCTTGCCGCAACGGTCGCGTCGGTCAGCGCGTTTACATCAAGAGTTTCCGGCAGCGGCTCGATGCGCTTTGTTTCCTGCGCGGGCTGCTGTGCTTCTACGGTCTGCGCAGAATCCGGCTGCTGCTCCGTTTCCGCTGTGTTGGAGTCCTTCTGTGTATCCGAATTTACCTGCTTGGCTGCGCAGGCGCTCAATGCCAGCATCGAAAGGGCCAGCAGAATTGCCAATGCTTTTTTCATAGGTCAAACTTCCTTTCATCAAGGGTGTTCCGTTCTTTCGAACTGGCGTTATTGTGACAGGAAGTTGTGACAAAATCTTGTTAGAAGCATGACCGAATTATGAATTATCAAGCGGCGTTTTGGGCAGGAAGAAATCCGGCCCCTTCGCTTCAAACAGCAGAAGCGACACGCTCAGCAGCAGGTCGGCGTGCTTGTCCGGTTCATCCAGCGGGATACCGAATTCCTCCTGCATTCTTCGGATGCGGTAGAGCACGGTGTTTCGATGGGCAAAGAGCGCCTCGCAGGTCTTTTGCAGCGACCGGCAGCAGATCAGGTAATAATAGAGCGTTTCGCAGTACTGTGTGCCCTTTTCCCGGTCGTGTGCGGCAAGAGTGCGCACCTCCTGCGCGATCAAATCTTCCCGCCCTTCCAGATTTTTCAGCAGCAGCGGCGTGCGCAGCTGCGCAACAGTGTAGACGCGACCGCCGTGGAAGCGTTCATCCGTCATCAGCGCCAGTGCCTCGCTTGCCGTGCGATAGAGCGCAGGCAGTGCAAACAGATCGTCAATTTTCTCCGACACGATGACCTTGAGCTGAAATTCCTCCGCCAGTACGGGAAATCGCTCCATATCTTCCCGCCGGTGCAGAAAAAGCATAACATTTCCTTTGTATAAAAAAGAATGGGAGTCCGGGAAAATCGCCGTTACTTCCTCCTTCAAATGGCGCTGCCCGAGATATCCGCTGTGATAGGCAGTCAGATCGATGAGCGCGAAGGCAAGCGGATGGAAGTCTGCAAGATACGTCCCCGAAATTTGCAGCCTGAAATACGGTGCGGACGGAAAGCCGCCGTCCAGCAAATGCCGGAGAATATCCTCCGCCGTTTCAAACGGCTTATCCTGGCGGCTGGCCTCGACAAACAACTGCTTTGCCAGAATCTGCTCCACGGTATTCCACGTCTGCGCCGGGATTTTTTCCAGATGACCGTCCGTGTCGACGCAGATCAGATACCCCAGCCGCACACCCGCACTGACGAGCGGGGCAAAACGGCGGCGATACGGGCTGTCTGCAAGCTTGATGCAGTCCGCCGCTCCTGCGGACAGAGCAGGACTTCGGCTGATGATCGCGCCTGCCTCATAGGTGATCTCGCCGCTGCGCACCGACGCCTGAAAAACTGCGTCGGAAAACCCCAGCGGCAAATGGTGCGCGGCAACATGAAACGTATCGTCCAGCACCAGAAGCGGACAGCCCAGCAGCGCGCCCGCGCCTTCTACGAGGCGGCTTAGATCGTCCTGCGCAAAAAATTCCCGCAGCAGCGCATTGGCACTGCACGTTTCCCACCGTGTTGCAGCCATATGGCGATATCCTTTCGCTTGTGCGCTTTGCACAAGTCTCTTTTTCTTTATTGTACTGCCAGTTTCTTGTTTTTACAAGATAAACCGACTAAAATTATATTGCAAAACAGAAAAGGAGCATGTATAATGCACGAGGAGCAGCGGGAACATTTCAAAGAGCTTTGCGCCGTGTGGATCGATCATCTGAATCAGGTTATTTCTTTTCATCCGGCGGACGGATTTGAACAGCTTCCGTTTGCGACCCACGAGGCGCAGATGCACTTTGCGCTGGAAAAATGTAAAGACGGATACAAGATCCAATAAATATGGAGGCATTTGTATGAAACGCACCATTCGGGTTTTCAGTTTACTGCTGGCAGCCGTGATGCTGCTGAGCGCACAGGCGCTTGCCGCAGAACCGGCACAGAGATTCACGGACGTAACGAAACAGGATTATTTTTATGACGCTGTCAACTGGGCGGTCGAGAAAGAAATCACATCCGGTGTCAGCAAGGACGCATTCGCGCCGGAGCGTGACTGCACCCGCGCCGACTTTGTGACCTTCCTCTGGCGCGCCGCTGGGAAGCCAGTCGTGAATTACGCGATGAGCTTTTCTGATGTGAAAGAGAGTTCCTATTACGCAGAAGCCGTCCGCTGGGCAGCAAGTCTCGGCATTGTCACCGGTCTCAGCAAGAACACCTTCGGCGCAGCGAACGCCGTGACCCGTGAGCAGGCGGTCACGATGCTCTGGCGCTTTGCAAAGCAGCAGGGCTTCGACACCACGCAGGGCGGTATGGCGATCCGCGAGTATGCCGACTATGACAGCCTTTCCGAGTATGCCCGCGAGGCGATGGCGTGGGCAGTCAACACCGAAATCCTCAAGGGCTCCAATAACCGCCTGCTGCCGGATGCCGCCTGCACCCGCGCCCAGCTTGTGACGCTGCTGTACCGGCTGGAGTCCCAGACAACCGACAAGGTGGATTACAGCGGTGACGTGACCGGCTGGATGTATGCACCTGAGAGCAAGGATACGCTGGTCAATCTGCTCATGAGCATTGATACTGTCGCGCACGGCAGCGCAGGCGGCAGCCTGCAGCAGGCAAACGCCGCGGTTTCTCTGATGAAGCTCGCGATGATTGAGAGTGGAAAAGCCGAAAATGCGGTAAAAGCCTATCTGGCTGAAATGAACGCAACGCAGAAGGACTTCTTCTCCTTCCAGTGGCAGCAGGCGCTTCGTCAGGCAAACGCCCTGCTGGACGGCAGCGAGGATCCTGCGATTCTGGACGATGCCGGCGATGCCGGTTTTGACCTGAAGGCAGTCAGCAGCGCCAAGGTCGATGCCTTGGATAAAACCGTGACAAAGCTGCTGCGCGATGCCGGTGTCACGGATGAATGGAAAAATCATACCGATCTGGAGCCGTTCTACGCCGCCTGACCATTCAATTCTTCTTTTGTCGAATCTGATAAATTTATGGAGGTTTCCGGATTTCGGAAGCCTCCATATTTTCGCTACCGGGACGTTTCTTTGCCGCTGTTAAGGCAGCAACGTCTATAAAATTTTCTGAATTTTTTTGAGGAAGCGTTGACTGTTTCCGACATTTTCTCTATGATAAGGTTCTGCAAATGCCCTGATAAATTCCACATGCTGTTTTCTTTACAATAACCTTGATCAGGAGTAAGCAATATGTTCAACGCAAACCCAGGTGAATCTTACACTGCAACTGCGGCGCCGTCTTGCAGTCTCTGGAAAACATGGCGCAAAAATCTGCTGCTGTTCTGCTCTGCCAGCGTCTATATCGAGCTTTGTCTGCACCTGTGTGTATATCGCTCACTGGACCGCTATGCGGTCTACCTGCTTCTATTCGGTCTGCTGGGCGGCGTGCTTAGCTCCCTGCTGGTCTCGTGCCTGCCCGGCGTCGCGCGGCAGATCGCGGGATGCATTCTGGTAGCCGCGCAGGTGCTGTTTGCCGAGGTGCAGCTGGTTTATCAGGTGATCTTCGGAAACTTCATGCCCATCAACGAGATCAGCATGGGCGGAAATGTTGTCACAAATTTTGCCTCGCAGATCCTTTACAGCATCGGCAGGAACCTTTCGACAATCCTTTTGCTGCTGATACCGCTGCCTGTGACGATCCTCTGCCTTACGCTGCGGAAACCGGGTGCGCTGAAGCGCCGGCTCCGCTGGCGGCAGGCGCTTGCGTCCGCTGGCGTTTTTCTTGGGCTGCTGGTCATAACTGCAAGTCTCATGCTTTCTGGTCGAAACAAGCCGCTTTCCGTGTACCATACCTTCTGCAACGTGAACATCTCCACCGACAGCAGCTATAAGAAGGTCGGTATGCTGGCCACCACGGCGCAGGAGCTTCGCTATATGCTCTTCGGCAGCCGCAGCGGCACATCTTCGATCACGCCGTCCTCTCTGGGTGCAAGCAGCAGCCCGCGGACCTACAGCAGCAATTCCTATAATGTGATCGAAAGCATTGATTTCGCCGCCCTTGCAGACGGCACCAACGACGAAACTCTGAAAAATACGGATCAGTATCTGGCGACCGTGATCCCCACCCGAAAGAATAATTACACCGGTCTTTTGAAGGACTATAACCTGATCACGATCTGCGCCGAGAGCTTCTGCCCCTGGTTCATCAGTGAGGAACTGACGCCGACGCTCTACAAGATGACCCATACCGGCATCATTTTTGAAAATTACTATGGTACCTTCCAGTCTGTCACCACCAACGGCGAGTACACCATGTGTATGGGGCTGTATCCGGATATGTCCCGTACAAAGACCGATTCCAGCTTCAATGTGGCAGGTACCAATTATCTGCCGTTCTGCCTGGGCAATGCGCTCAAAGAGATGGGCTATCAGACCTGGGCCTATCACGACTACATCGGGGATTTTTATAACCGGAACATCACCCACGCCAACATGGGCTACACCTTCCAGGCAGCGGATTCCGGTCTGGATATCAAAATCGACTGGCCCTCGTCCGATCTGGAGATGATGCAGGCCTCCGTAGACGACTATATCGGAAGCGAAACGCCCTTCCACGCCTATTACATGACCTTCAGCGGCCACTACCAGTACAACTGGGACAACGCCATGAGCGCAAAAAACAAAGATGTGGTGAAGGATCTGCCTGATTCCGAGCCGGTCAAGGCGTATATCGCCTGCAATTTGGAGCTGGAGTATGCGCTGGAATACCTGACGCAGCGGCTGGAGGCGGCCGGCATTGCAGACAAGACCTGCATCGTCCTGACCAACGACCATTATCCCTACGGTCTAACCGAGACAGAATACAATGAGCTGGCAGGTCAAACGCTGGACACCACCTTTGAAAAATACCGCAACAGCTTCATCTGTTATGTTCCCGGTCTTCCAGAGAATATCGTGGTGGATGAATACTGCTCCACGGCGGACATTCTGCCGACGCTTCTGAACCTGTTCGGCGTGGACTTTGATTCGCGGCTACTGGCAGGTACTGACGTGTTATCCACCGGGATCCATATGGCCGTACTGTCGGACAAGTCTTTTTTGACGAAAACCTTCCGCTATGACGCCGGGTCTGAAACCGTCATGCCCGCGCATGCGGACGCCAGCATCTCCGACGAAATGCTCGAGGCGTACCGTCTCTATGTAGAAAACAAGTTCCAGCTCTCCAGCAATATTGTCAACAGCGATTATTACGCGCACGTCTTCGACAAACAGCCGAGCGGCGGAAGTCTGGAGGACACTGTGGTATTTACGGATATCAAGAGCATTTTCAATCAGGCCAGTGTCCTGTATATGTACCGCAATGGGTATGTGGATTCGGAAACTCCGGATACCTTCGGCGGAAAGGCCAGAGCAAAGCTGGGCGAGTTTGTCGATGTACTCTACCGGATCGCCGGACGCCCCGAAACGGACAGCTCCGCTCTTCCGCCTGATTCTGAAAGTGAGGACTTTGACGTCACCGATCCCTATTACGACGCTGTATGCTGGGCCTGGCAGAAACGGCTCCTCCGGCAGGATGATGTGTGTACTGCATGCACAGATAAAGTGGACTATCAAACCGCGTGCGTGCTGATCTACCGCTATGCGGCTATGGCCGGCGTCGATACGGCAGTAGACCGGACACAGCTCCAGCAGACCATACAGAGTGAGCCGCAGCTCCGTGCCGAAATCGTCCGCGCCATGCTCTGGTGCAATCAGACCGGCATCACCACACGGGACAGCGATCTTCCCGATTTGCTGGATGCCTCCGATACCCGCATCAGCCGCTATCAGATGACGTCGTTTCTATTTTATCTGTGTACTTACGAGCTGCAGCCAGAAGGCTAAGGATATGATTTGAAACGATCTTGATAATTGACCGACATATAAAAATGCGCTGCTTGTAATTCTGCAAGCAGCGCGTCTTTATGTTTTTCCTGAAATGTTGTTCTGGCAATGATATGACCGTGACTACTGTTTGACTACTATCATCCGAAATCCCCAAAAAGCCGGTTTGCCCAGTGTTTTCAATGGTTTTCGTAAAGTTCAGAGAAGCTGGCTGTTCTCGTTAAAAACCATACAACCCTTGAAAACACAGCATTTTATCAGTTACTGCCTGAAAACTCCGACTCTGTGGGTCGCACGTTCGAATCGTGTCGGGCGTACCAAAATGAATGACCCTACCCAATTCGAACAAGCCGATGAGACTTGAGGATTGGGTGGGGTCATTTTATGTCCTGAAAGTCTTGGTATGACAGGGATTTCAGTGAGTGGCGCGCTGAAGCAAATATGAGACACGAAAATACAAACCGTCTCAAAACGTAGTAGAAAACGAGCAAATTAGGCGATTCGAACACGGATGTCTCATTTAACAGTTGCACAGCAGCTCTCTTCCATTTGGCATGGCGTCAGATTTTTCAATGTGCGATGAGGTCGTTTGGTATTGTAAAACTCAATATAGGAAGCTACACTGGCTTGAAATGCTCTATCGGAAAGATGATCCTTTCGGTAGAGCTCTTCTTTTTTCAGCGATGCGAAGAAAGATTCTGCGACTGCGTTATCATGCGGCTTGCCGGGCTGAGAAAAGGATTGCTTCGTATTGTATTTATGCAAAAGCTGTTGAAACCGGTGAGAGGTATATTGCGCTCCACGGTCGCTATGAAAAATAAGACCAGATGGGGGATGGCGTTCTTCATGTGCCATTTTAAATGTTGCAGTGAGAAGTTGCGTACTGTTCTTTTTTGAAATTTTATGTGCAATCACTTTGCGCGAGAAAAGGTCGATAATCACACAAATATAAAAGTAGTGATCCCTAAGTTTAAAACAGGTGACATCGCTGACCCACCGCTGATTTGGCTGATCAGCAGTAAATTGCTGCTGCAATATATTCTTCTTTCGTTCCGTCTCACGAAGCTTTAAATATTCCTTTTTTGCTGTCGATCGAACACTGCTCAAGCCCATCTCACGCATGAGTTGTGAAATATATTCCGCACTGACCTGGTGTCCACGCTGAATGAGAATCGTTCGAATTTTCTCTGCACCCAACACCTGCCTATATTCGTCAAACACATCACGGATGATCTGGCAGTATTCTTGACGGCGTTTATCAAACCAGGCGTTGCCGCGCTTGCTGCGCAGTATGTGGTTATAAAATGTACCTCGGTCAACATCCAATGCTTCACAGATCGTATGGACTTCATATTTTCCATAGAACGGCTCTAAAGCATGCAGCCGCTCTTTCAATGGGGCAGATACCAAACAATCGGCAGACTTCAGAATTGTGATGATATTCTGCAATTTTTCAACTTTGCGTTGGAGTGATGCGTATTCTTGATAGGAAAACTTCAACGGCTTTCCAATGCTGTCCGAAGGAAACGATTTGAGCCAACGGTACAGGGTGCTACGAGAGATAGCAAGTTCATTGGAAAGAGCGGTGATTCTTTCGCCTTGCTGATAGCGTGCGACAATGGATAGCTTTTCTTCGTTTGAATACTTCATAGGATTCCCTCCTTCGAGGTAGAGGATAACATACAAAAGAGAGAACGAAAATTTACATAGTGTTGTTGCTAATAGTGCCGAATGGAATAAGCCATGCTTTCCAATTCGTAGATTCGACAAACGATTGCATTGAGCACGCTGATTTGATATAATTTAGGCCACAGCAGAGGGGGTGTCTACAGAATGCAAGTTCCAGAATTTACTGTAGTGGATTTCAATGCCGGCTTTGGCGGACGCTCGCTTGCGTTTCGCGATTGTGGTTTTTCTGTTGTAGCTGCCGCAGAAAGTGATCCCGTGAAACAGGAGATACTTCGCGGAATCGTTCCGGATATCCCTATTTTCACAGAGCCGATATCACTTGAAAATCTTTCATCGCTTCCGGGCACAGATATTCTGATGGCCGATATACCTGCGGAGAGCCTTGCAAGGCAGCGCGTGGATCAGAAAAAGGGCGATGTGGATTCTTATCTGCATTTGTTCTCCGAATTCATTTTGTGCAATCAGCCAAAAGCGTTTTTAATACAAATTCCGGCTGTGTTGGTTCAGGGTAAATCCGTCTCATTCCTCAGCACTGCCGCACGGCGCAGATATGTTATAACATACCGAGTATGCAGGGAGAGCGAGTATTCCGGTTTTCCAGTGAATGGAAGGCAGGCCTATTTTGTTGGAATTCGCAATGATATTGGCCCGGAGCGCTTCTGTTTTCCGAAGCCAATATATGAGTCTCCATATCGTATACCATTTCGGGAAGCACCGGAAGATGTGGAACCATGGTATCGCAATGTTCCAAGACGATTTGGGACGCATTCTCTTGAACGCCTGTTTCCCTTCTATAACAGAAATTTTAAGGGAGAAGTGGTCGGCGGCGAACAGGTATCCGTTCGTCCTTATGAGTGTTATCTTGTGGACGAGATCGGAATGCGGCGAATAACGCACAATGAATACGCATATTTAAAAGGCTATCCAAATTACCCTTTTAACAATTGCAAAAACCGGTTTAAAGCATATCGAATGCTTCAGTCGGCGCCAGATATCTACATTGTGCGGGCGATCGCCGCGAGTCTCCGAAATTATTTGGAGCATAATACAGAAACGCCGCACTTTGAAGACTGGCCTGCATACAGAGTACCTCTGGAAGAAGATGTTTCTGACAAAAGAGGCGATGCCTTGACAGAACAGAGAATTTCGACAGACAGAATTATAAAGCCACGAAATAAAATCAGACGCCTTCAGATCGAAAAACTGAAGGGATTAAAAAAGCTGGATATTCTGTTTGAGAAAAATCTGACGGCCATCATGGGTGTTAATGGAGTTGGAAAATCCACCGTTTTGCATGCACTGGCCTGTATGTTCTCCCCGGATGAAAAAGGCGAGGATCATAAATGGAAATTCTTTTTTACCCCGACACCGGATGCTTCCTGGCAAGGCAGTCAGATGGTATTGACCTATTTTGACGAAAACACACAGACGGAGAATCAGCGCAAGTATCGAAAAAGCACGGATCGGTGGTCCCCCAGATATACCAGTCGGCCCAAGCGGGATGTTTTTTATCTCGGGATTGATTCCGGACTGCCTGAAATCGAAAAAGAGCGTCAGACTTCCTATATCGACTATCACACAAGTGTCTCAGAGGATCGGCTGGCGGAACGGATCGTACACACTGCGGCACAAATATTATGCAAGGACTACCAATCCTTAACAGATCATGCAGTGAAAAACAAGCATTTCTTTGGAGTCCGCACCTTATCGGATATCAACTACTCAGCCTTGAGCATGGGTGCCGGAGAGCAAAGGCTGATCAAGATTTTGACGGTGGTATACCATGCGGCTCCATATTCCCTGATCCTGATTGACGAAATAGACCTGCTGCTTCACAGCAACGCACAGAAACAACTGATAAAACAACTGTCCGATTTGGCACAGAGGAAGAATCTGCAAATTATTTTTACAACCCACTCGCTTGAAATTGGGAAACTGACAGAATTTGTTGATATACGGTATCTGTACCACACAAGAGAAAAAACGCTGGTATACGACCGGATAACACCGGATATCATTTTTGATATGAACCGGGAAAGTACGCAGCCGCTCACTGTCTATGTTGAGGACGACCTCGCGGAAGCCATTGTCTCACAGCTTTCCGACGGATTACGAATATCCAGATATGTCAATATTCGAAACATCGGTTCGGCTCAAAACGCATTTACATTAGCAGCGGGGATGATGATTGAGGGGAATTCTCTTGAGCATCGGCTGATCGTTTTAGATGGCGATGTTTATCGGACAGATGAGGACAAGAAAAGGCATCTGCGCAGGCTGCTGTCCGGAACAGAGACGAACCATGACGATAAGATTGATGCCGCGCTTTCGCTGATTACACAGTTTTCTCTGCCTGAGGGGAACTGCCCGGAAAAATTCATTTATGATCTGCTTTTGGATGTGGATGGAGCGGATGAAGCGACTGATTGCGCGAAGCAGGTTACAGGAGTTGTGGATAGTCACGATTGGTTGAATCAAATTGTGGAGCGGATGAATCAGGATCGAAAAATTGTTCTGCTTAAAATCATTGAGCAGGCCGCAGAGAGCGACAAGTGGTCCACATACGTTGAACGGGTGCGCAGATGGCTAATAGAGCAGGCAAAGGTGTTAAATCTCTATTCACCATAAAATTACTCTATAATGTAAATGATTACGCATCCTTTTTGGTGCATGTTTGCTGTGCAAGCTTATCCTGCGGAGGAATTGAAAAGCAAGGAAAATCTGGCTATGGCTTCCTTTGCAAACATTCCTTTCCTTGCGGGCAACGAAAAATCCAGTATCTTTTCTGCCAACACATGACAAATGCAAGAAATCCGAACTTATTCTTCCCTGTGGGAGATGTGTTCGGATTTCTTCTTTCTTATGGCGCTGTTTTTGGTTGAGATGCACAGCGCTGCGGCGCTGTGGCAACTGAAAAAAGAAGTGTAGTCGTATGACCACACTTCTTTTTTCAGTTATTTTTCTTCCATCTTACTTTCTTTCCAGCGCCTTAATTCTTCTTGAACAGCTTCAGAGTCAAAATATTCTTGAATTTTCGGAAGAAGCAGCCGAGCAAGCGCGTCAATTTCATTCTGCAGGATATTTTTTGTTGATTTATCGTCCATAGGCATTACCTCAACTGCTTATTATCCAAATAGTAGGCGCGGAACACAGTCTTGTCGGGGTCATTGCAGACGAAAAGACCTTGCGCGTCTGCCGGAATCAACTCGCTGGCGCGAGCATCATCCAAAATAATCTGAGATAAAACGTTTTCTGCTCTGCCGCAGCACTTAAAAGAGATGTTATCCTTAATCTGCCCCGGAACAACTGCTGCGTCAGGGCGCTGTGTTCCAAGAATCAGATGGACGCCAAATACGCGACCTGTACATGCAATTATTGACAAATAGCCAATAATATTGTCGATTCTGGCATGCTGGGCTTTGGGAAAACGCTTTTTGTCGAGGATTTCAGCCAATTCATCAATGACGATGATAATACGGCGGTAGGTATCATGGACATAAGTGTTATACATCGAGATAAACAGCTTGTCCTTTCTGCTGCCGAACTTACATGCTTCCGCCGACGGAGCCTTCCCAGGTGTCGATTTGATGCTTCTCGCCGGATGCGGGATTCGGCCAGTTTGTCTTGACCGCCTTGACCTCCGTAAAGAACCGCACGCCGTCTTTTCCAAGCACGTGCAGATCCCCGAAGAAGGAGTCCTTGTGCCCGCTGAACGGGAAAATGCCGACCATGCCGCCATCCGTGCGGCGGGCGAATTCACGGCTGTAATAGCCGCTGCTCGTAAAGATCACCGAGCCATTGGCAAAGCGGTTTCCATTCATCACCGCCAAACCTTCTTCAAAGTCCTTAACGCATTTGATGCACAGAACCGGCCCAAAAATCTCGCAGCTGCCAACCGTCATCTCTTCCGTCACATGATCCAAAATCGTTGGACCCAGGTAGAAGCCGTTTTCAAAGCCGGGAACTGTGATATCCCGGCCGTCGAGCACCAGCTTGGCGCCTTCCTGCAATCCGGTTTCGATCCAGCGCATCACAGACGCCTTATCTCCCGCTGCTTCATCGCGGACACGGAAACGGTCAGCTACGGGCAGCATTTCCTGAAGATCATCTGCCTGGCCTGCCCGACGACCGCGGTCAACTTCATGGTCATCACCTTCTTTCAGGCGATTGGAAAGAAGGTGCAGCCGCTTTGCCTGTCCCTTCTTCGCAAGGGCAGTCTGGACGTGGTGTTCATGCTGATTCTGAACCATGCCGCCGGCGTTTCCGGCATCGCATGGGCAACGCCCTTTGCCGACTGGATCGCGTTTGCGATCTCCGTGGCGCTGATCGTACCGCAGCTCAAGCGCCTGCGGACGGACTAAATGTTTGAGACTCTGCGCCGCATCCCCCGCAAAACAAACGGGTCCCTGCGGTACATATCCGCCAGTTTGCAGGATTTCCTTTTTCGGCGGGATTCTCTAAAATATGTGTAGAGAATCAAAGAAAGAGGAGGTTACTCTCATGGCATTTTCTCTCGACAGCAAGGTAAAGGACATTCTGAAGAATCCGGCGGCAGCAGCCGTTCTGGACAAGTTCTGCGAGGGCGCATCCAAGAACCCCC
>ERZ772880.724-NODE-724-length-30604-cov-4.490163_pt1 | contig 30604 bp, 30 predicted proteins | sample MGYA00580577_ERZ772880 | MGnify/ENA primary metagenome ERZ772880 (study PRJEB29015, sample SAMEA2737705) | human gut metagenome | biome: human gut; feature: human-associated habitat; material: faeces | place: China | collected 2012 ... | reverse complement strand
AGCCGAGCGGCGACGCTCCTGCAAGCGAAGAAGCGCCTGAGGAGATGACGCTTTCTGTTGCATGGTGGGGCGGCGCGGCCCGTAATGAGCGGATCGAGAAAACACTCGATCTCTATAGCGAGCTGAACCCGAACGTATCCTTCAGCACTGCCACCAATAACTTCAGCGATCACTATACCGCGATGGCAACTGCGGCTGCGTCCAGCGATCTGCCGGATATGTGGCTTGTGCAGACACAGCTGTGGCTGAACCAGTTTGTAAGCAGCGACCAGCTGCTGGATCTGACTCCGTATATTGAGAGCGGCGCTCTGGACAAGCTGGCTCCCGGCAGATTTGCGTCGCTGCAAGCCATTCATAAGGCACTTTTCGAGGATATTTACGACTTTGCCGGTGAACTGCGCACGTTGAATCTGGCAAAGGGCAATTTCCGCTTTGCGCCGCTGATGTATCTGGAGGCGGCGCTGTCCAACATCGACAAGATGCCGCAGTCCACCTTTGACGAGATCATCGAGAAGTATGTGGAGATGAATATCGCCCACCCGTTCCGAGAGGGCAACGGCCGCAGTACCCGCCTGTGGCTTGACCAGATGCTGAAAGCCGGCATCGGGCAGGTGGTGGATTGGAGCAAGGTCGATAAAGAGGACTACCTACTGGCCATGGAGCGCAGCCCCATCAAGGACGTGGAGATCAAGGTTCTGCTGAAAGCGGCTTTGACCGACGAGATCAATAGCCGCGAGGTCTACATGAAAGGCATCGACCACAGCTACTACTATGAGGGGTATACGACCTTCAAGACGGAAGATCTGAGCAAGGAATGAGGTGCACATTGATTTTGCGGACAAAAGCACTTCCAAAAGTATCAGCCCCAAAGTTTCAAAGTATCAATTTGATACTTTGAACTGCTCGCTGGAGGAACTGGCTGTTTTGGAGCGGGTTGCACAGAACCCAAGCATCAAGCAGCAGGAACTTGTGAGCGCAACTGGTAAATCCATCGCAACCGTGAAGCGGATCATAACGTCCTTGCAGGATAAGAACTATATCCGCAGAGAGAACGGCAAGAGATACGGAAAACAGTCTATTTTATTTAGATTGCTTTTGAAAATAGGATGGGTAGAAAAATGGAGCTTATAAACAATACAACAAAGACTCTAAAAAACGATTTGTCCGTAGAAATCAAGCAAGGTAGCAAACTGTCCATTGCGGCGGCTTGCTTCTCCATCTATGCCTTTCAGGAACTGAAAGAGCAACTCTCACAGATTGAGCAACTCCGCTTTATTTTTACATCCCCGACCTTCGTGACTGAAAAAGCAAAAAAGGAGCGGCGTGAGTTTTATATTCCCCGCCTTACTCGTGAAAGAAGCCTTTACGGAACAGAGTTTGAAATCAAGCTCAGGAATGAGCTGACCCAAAAAGCCATTGCACGAGAGTGTGCAGAGTGGATCAGACAGAAGGTCACTTTCAAGTCAAATGTCAGCGATAAATCCATTCAGGGGCAAATCGTAGTTGATAGTGTAGGCTATACGCCTATCAATAACTTCACCACGGTTGAATTAGGCTGCGAAAAGGGCAATGTAATCAGCACCACAATCGTGAAAGATGAGTCCCTTGCCCGCACTCTGCTTGCTGACTTCAACGAGATATGGAATGACAGCAAGGTGCTTCAGGTCGTTACAGACGAAGTGATCGACAGCATTACCGCCGCATATAACGAGAACTCTCCCGATTTCATCTACTTTGTGACGCTCTATAACATCTTCAACGAGTTTTTGGAGGACGTGTCCGAAGATGTTTTGCCCAACGAAGCAACCGGCTTCAAGGAAAGTAAGATTTGGGGGATGCTCTACAACTTCCAAAAAGATGCTGCCCTTGCCATCATAAACAAACTTGAAAAATACAACGGCTGTATCCTTGCGGATAGCGTCGGTCTTGGTAAAACCTTTACCGCACTTGCCGTTATTAAATACTACGAAAACCGAAACAAGTCCGTCCTTGTGCTCTGCCCCAAGAAATTGACAAACAACTGGAACACCTATAAAGACAACTATGTCAATAACCCCATCGCTGCCGACCGGCTTCGTTACGATGTGCTTTACCATACCGACTTAAACCGCACCCACGGCACATCAAACGGGCTTGATCTCGACAGACTGAATTGGGGCAATTATGACCTTGTGGTAATTGATGAGTCCCACAACTTCCGTAATGGCGGCAAATTAGTCGAGAACCCGGACGAGGACGCCAAGGATAACCGCTATGTTACCTTGATGAAGAAGGTTATCAGAGCCGGAGTAAAGACGAAAGTCCTAATGCTTTCTGCAACGCCGGTCAACAATCGCTTCAATGATCTGAAAAATCAGCTTGCCCTTGCGTATGAAGGGCATACGGATTACATAGACGAAAAGCTCAATACTACCCGTTCCATCGACGAAATTTTCAGGAACGCACAGCGGGCGTTCAACACTTGGAGCAAATGGGAGCCGTGCGACCGCACGACTGAAAACCTGCTCAAAATGCTGGATTTTGATTTCTTTGAAGTGCTGGACAGCGTGACCATCGCCCGTTCAAGAAAGCACATTCAGAAGTATTATGATATGGCGGACATCGGCACCTTCCCAACAAGGCTAAAGCCGATTTCGCTTCGTCCGCATCTTACTGATTTGAAGGAAGCCATCAGCTACAACGAGATTTTTGAGCAGCTTATGCTCCTGACACTGACAATCTATACGCCGACGCACTACATTCTGCCAAGTAAGATGGAGAAGTATGCCGAGCTGTACGGAGATAACAGGGTCAATGTCGGCTTTACGCAGGCGAACCGTGAGCAGGGTATCCGTCGCCTGACCGCCATCAACCTGATGAAGCGTATGGAAAGTTCCGTCTATTCGTTCAATCTGACGCTGACCCGCATCAAGGATTTGATAAACAGCACGATAGAAACGATTGACCGCTTTGACAATCACTCCGGCACAACCCTCGACCTGACGGATATTTCCGATATGGACGAGTTTGACGTCGAAGATCAGAACTCGGACGAGCTGTTCTCTTTCGGACGGAAAGTCAAAATTGACCTTGCCGATATGGACTATGTGTCGTGGCGGGACAGCCTGAAAAAGGACGCCGAGGTGCTTGAACTGCTGACCTTGCTGGTCGGAGATATTACACCGGAGCACGACTCAAAGCTGCAAGAGCTTTTTCGGGTGATTGATAACAAGATCACTCACCCCATCAATGAGGGCAATAAAAAGCTGATTATCTTCACCGCTTTTGCGGATACCGCCGGTTATCTCTATGATAATGTCAGTCGCTATGTCAAGGATAGGTATGGACTAAACACCGCAATGGTATCTGGCTCTGTGGAAGGACGGACAACCTGTCCGAAGCTCCGTGCCGACCTGAACACGGTGCTGACCTGCTTCTCGCCTATCTCGAAGGACAAGGAGCTGCTGATGCCGGGTGATAAGACGGAAATCGATGTGCTGATCGCCACCGACTGTATTTCCGAAGGTCAGAACTTGCAGGACTGCGACTACCTCATCAACTACGACATTCACTGGAATCCCGTTCGCATTATTCAGCGCTTCGGGCGTATCGACCGTATCGGAAGCCGCAACAAGGTCATTCAACTTGTGAACTTCTGGCCTGATGTGACCCTTGATGATTACATCAATCTGAAAGCCAAAGTTGAAACCCGTATGAAAATTGTGGATATGACCGCTACGGGCGATGATAATCTGCTCAGTGACGAGGAAAAGACAGACCTTGAGTACCGAAAGGCCCAGCTCAAGCGCTTGCAGGATGAGGTCGTAGACATTGAGGATATGACAACGGGCATCTCCATTATGGACTTGGGGTTAAACGAGTTCCGGCTCGACCTGCTTGACTACATAAAGCACCACCCTGACATAGACAAAACACCTTTCGGTTTGCACTCGGTTGTTCCTGCAAGTGAGGATACGCCTGCCGGTGTGATCTATGTCCTGAAAAATCGTTCCAACAGCGTGAACATCGATAATCAGAACCGACTGCACCCCTTCTACATGGTGTATATCGGCAATGACGGAGAGGTCATCTGCGACCACCTTTCCCCGAAGCAGATGCTTGATAAAATGCGTTTCCTCTGCAAAGGAAAGACAGAGCCGATTCCCGAAGCCTACAAGCCATTTAACAAAGAAACCCGTGACGGCAGAAATATGTCACAGCTTTCCAAGCTGCTTGGCGATGCCATTGCTTCCATCATTGAGGTAAAGGACGAGAGTGACATTGACAGCTTCTTAGGCGGTGGTCAGGTGAGCTTCCTGTCAAACGAGATCAAAGGACTGGACGACTTTGAACTGATATGCTTCTTGGTCGTGCGATGAGGTGATAGTATGCTCGGACTTCCGAAGTCAACTGAAATGAGCAAGCAGCTTCCGAAGAAGGCTGTCTATGCGAAGTTCCAAATGAACACGGCGGCAAAGGAGAAAATCGACGCTGATATATCGAGGATTACCATCGTCAACGAGATCACACCGGCGAAAATCAACATTCCCGCCGGAGAGGAAGTCGGGAGCTTCTTTGTTCTGCTTGTGGCACTGAAGAAAAAAGACTTCGATGAAAGAACCGTTGCCACGCTGTCAAAGCTCATTCCGCAGAACATCCTGTTTGTACTCGAATTTGAGGGGCAAAGCAAGCTGGCAATCTACCACACGAAGCTGATGCAGACGAATTGGAAGCCCACCGAAAGCTGTACCATTGAACCGCGGGGCTTGAACCTCGATAAAGTATGGGAAAACATCGTGGTGGACATCGGCGGCGTGAGCATCGCAGACGGCAATACCCTTGATGAGCAGATCGCCGCCGATGAGCGCCGACAGAAAATCGAAAAAGAGATCACCAAGCTGGAAAAGCAGGCACGGGCTGAAAAACAGCCGAAAAAGAAGTTTGAGCTTGTGCAGCAGATTAAAAAGCTGAATACAGAAATGGGGAAACTAAAATGATTTTAGGCAACATTGCATCTGTTGCAACGCTAATTCTTTTTGTTTTTTACTTTATTGGAAGAATCATCACAATTGTTAGAAACCGATATGTTTTTACCGATGAGTTAAGAATGATGGGGGCAGGATTTGATAATAAAGAGTTTGACATTGTTGAAGTCTTTGATTTAGAGAAAGAAGCGTACAATACATTTATCTTAACTTCAAGGCAAGGAATATACGATTTGGCTGTATATCGAATACTGTATGATAGTGATTTCAATCAAATCGGGCGCAAAAGACTCGAAAAAAGCACATATAGTTTTCTTAATATTGGTCAGTCTCTGGCATTCCGAGTAACATCGCCGGAAATATTCACAACATACGAGGTCGAGTATTATACTCCAGATTATAAGCGGGTAACGATAGCGTTATGGGACAATCCCAAAAATGGAGTTTTATCAGAAAGTGCTAAACCCAAAAACACATTTAAGAGCGTAATGTTCCATTTGTTTAACTAAGGAGAAGAATATGGATAAATTGAGAATGCAGACAGCGAACAAGGCTGATGAGAATTTCAGAAAGCTGGCGGCGATGTTTCCGAACGCCGTGACGGAAACGATCAACGAAAACGGCGAGGTCGTCCGGGCAATCGACAAGGATGTGCTGATGCAGGAGATTGCCTGCACGGTGTTGGACGGCAACGAGGAACGCTATCAGTTCACTTGGCCGGACAAGAAGAAGTCCGTTCTTCTTGCCAATGCCCCGATCAATAAGACGCTGCGCCCTGTTCGTGAAGATGAAACAGTTCCCACTGGGGCAGATAGTGAGGGAAAACCTTATTGCAGCAGCGGTAGTGTAAACTTTGACACCACCGAAAACCTTTATATCGAGGGCGACAACCTCGAAGTGCTGAAGCTTTTGCAGGAAACCTATCTCGGCAAAATCAAGATGATTTACATAGACCCGCCGTACAATACGGGAAGCGACTTAGTTTATAATGATGATTTCTCAAAGTCAACGACTGAATATATTGCAAGTAGTGGCTATTTAGATGAGAATGGCAACAGACTGGTTGAGAACTTAGAAAGTAACGGTCGTTATCATACGGATTGGCTTAATATGATTTACTCAAGGTTAAGACTTGCTAAAGACCTCTTAGCTACTAATGGTGTCATTTTCGTGAGTCTTGATGACAATGAGTCCGCAAATTTGAAAAAGATATGCGATGAGGTTTTTGGTGCTGTCAATTTTATTGGACAAATTACCGTAGTCGGTAACCCAAGAGGTAGAGATTATGGTGGCGTTGCAAGAATGCACGACTATTTATTTGTTTATAAAAAATCTCCGGAAGCCGTTATCAATCTTATCGAAGATTCGGAAAATAGCTTTAAGATGTTTGACAGTCTTGGCGGATTCGAGTTGAGAGAACTGCGTAATAGAAATATAAAGTTTAATAAAGAAAATCGTCCAAACCTTTACTACCCTTTCTATATCAATCCGGCAACAGAGGATGAACATGGGTTGCACGAGATTTCATTGGAGCCGAAGGACGGATGGATTGAGCTTTATCCTCTTGAGTCTCAAGGCGTTAATACTGTTTGGAGATGGGGCAAACAAAAATCACAAGAGAATCTTAATGTAAATATCAAGGCAAAGCCAATGCGTAACGGTAGTTATATGATTGTCGAAAAATATCGAGAAGGTCGTATGATGGCTCGTTCGGTATGGTGGGATAAAGACACAAACACAGAAAAAGGGACTCTTTTGGTAAAAGAGCTGATGGAAGGAAAAGTGTTCGACTATCCCAAAACTGTTGAAATGCTAATGAAGACTATTGAAATGGGAACGGATTCCGATGAAGGTGCGTATGTTTTAGACTTTTTCTCCGGTTCTGGAACAACCGCTCATGCTGTTATGCAGTTGAACGCAAAAGACGGAGGTAATAGAAAGTTTATTATGGTTCAACTACCAGAGAGAACCGATGAAAAAAGCGAAGCCTACAAAGCAGGATACAAGAACATCTGTGAAATCGGCAAGGAACGCATCCGCCGTGCAGGTAGAAAAATCAAAGAAGACAGTCCTTTGACTACTCAAGACCTTGACATTGGCTTCCGTGTCCTCAAGTGCGACACCTCCAATATGAAAGAGGTCTACTATAACCCCGCGGAGTATGAAGCCAGTCTATTCCCCCGCCTTGAGGACAACATCAAAGAGGACAGAACACCGGAGGATCTGCTGTTCCAAGTGATGCTGGATTTGGGCGTGCTGCTCTCCAGCAAAATCGAGGAAACCACCATTGCCGGCAAGAAGGTATTCAATGTGGAGGACAACTATCTGATCGCCTGCTTCGACAGCGATGTAACCGAGGAAACCATCAAAGCCATTGCCAAGCAGAAGCCCTATTACTTCGTGATGCGTGACAGCTCTATGGCAAACGACAGCGTGGCAACCAACTTCGATCAGATCTTCGCCACCTACAGCCCCGACACCGTAAGGAAGGTGCTGTAATGGCAGAATGGTTTGAAAATCTGGTAAATAAGGATTATTTGCAGGACAATCTGACGTTTGCATCTCTGTTTATTGCACTTTATGAGAATATGACGGACTATGTTGTGTCGAGTGTCAGAGATTTCCTCTGTGATATTGGCATAAGAGACGGCAAAATGTTCTGCGAGGAAACCGACGAGTATCGCAGGGAGATTCGGAAACGTGTGGTGGATGACAAAGGAAATCGGGATACCACAAAAGCATCGTTTCTTTGGCTGATCGATCACGGAGCGATTACCTCTGCTGACTTTGATAGATTTCTACAGATAAAACAAGTCCGCAATAAGTATGCACACAAACTGTCCGAGGTTATTACGACAGGAATCGCCGAAAGCGAAGTCGCCTTACTGTTTGATATGCATTCCCTGTACCGTAAGATTTCGGGATGGTTTTTTGTCGAAATTGAAGCGCCAATCATCGGCTATGATGTGCCACCAGATGCTGATGTTAGCAATATCCAAAGTGGCGCCAATGTTATGTTTAGTATTATGCTGGATGTGCTTTACAACGGGAAATCGGAGGAATACCAGTCCATAATATCCTCCATAAAGGGCGGTGAAAAGCATGAAGTTTAATTTCAAAATACAACAATACCAAACTGATGCGGTTGATGCCGTTGTGCGTGTCTTTCAGGGGCAGGTCTTTCACGATAAGATCAGCTATATCCGTGACCGGGGCAAGGTCAAAGTGGAGCCGTATCAGATGACCCTCGGTATGTCCGATGAGGAGCTTGAAATCGTCGATCCGCTGAACGATACCGGTTATAAAAATGAAGCGGTAGAGCTTTCTGATGAGCAGCTTCTGCACAACATTCAGGCCTTGCAGAGTCAGAACAATATTAAGCTCTCTGCTTCCCTTGTCAAAGATTTGGGGCGTTGCAGCCTTGATATTGAAATGGAAACCGGCACGGGCAAAACCTATGTCTATATCAAGACGATGTTCGAGCTGAACAAGAAGTACGGCTGGAGCAAGTTTATTGTGGTCGTTCCCTCCATTGCGATCCGTGAGGGCGTAAAGAAGTCCTTCGAAATCACCGCAGACCACTTTATGGAGTACTATGGCAAGAAGGCTCGCTTCTTCATCTACAACAGCTCCAACCTGAACCAGCTGGATAACTTTTCGAGCAGCTCCGGTATCAATGTAATGATCATCAACACGCAGGCGTTTGCCTCCTCGCTGAAAGAGGACGGTAAGAGCAAAGAAGCCCGTATCATCTACTCCAAACGGGATGAATTTGGCTCCCGCCGCCCAATCGATGTTATCAAGGCAAACCGTCCGATCATTATTTTGGACGAGCCACAGAAAATGGGCGGCGATGTGACGCAGAAGGCGCTGAAAAACTTCAATCCGCTGTTCTCACTCAACTACTCAGCTACCCACGCCAAGCATCACAACCTCGTCTATGTGCTGGATGCGCTGGACGCCTTCAACAAGCGGTTGGTCAAGAAAATCGAGGTCAAGGGCTTTGAGGTCAAGAACTTCCGTGGCACGGACAGCTACCTCTACCTTGAGCAGATCATTCTTTCCAGCAAGAAGCCGCCGATGGCAAAAATCGAGCTGGAGATTGGCTATAACAAGTCCATCAACCGGGAAACCCGTATTCTCAGCGTTGGTGATGACCTTTACTTCGTTTCGCAGGAAATGGAGCAGTACAAGGGCTACACCATCTCCGAAATTGACCCGCTGCGTGGCACCGTGACTTTTACCAACGGCGAAGTCATCAAAGCCGGTGATGTGGTGGGCGATGTGTCCGAAAAGGATATGCGCCGCATTCAAATCAGAGAAACCATCCTCTCCCACTTTGAGAAAGAGGAAAAGCTCTTCAATATGGGCATCAAGTGTCTGTCCCTGTTCTTCATCGACGAGGTGGCAAAGTACCGCCAGTACGATGAAAACGGTGACGAGGTGCTCGGCGAATACGGCGTGATGTTTGAGCAAGAGTATCTTGCTATTCTGAACGAGTACATAACGATGTTTGACACGCCGTATCAGAAGTATCTCAAATCCACCTGCAGCGATGTGAGCCGGGTACATAAGGGCTATTTCAGCATCGACAAGAAAACCGGGCGCAGCGTGGACAGCCAGCTCAAGCGTGGCAGCGAGTTCTCCGACGATATTTCCGCCTATGACCTGATTCTGAAAAACAAAGAACGGCTGCTGTCTTTTGACGAACCGACACGGTTCATCTTCTCCCACTCCGCACTGCGTGAGGGCTGGGACAACCCGAATGTGTTCCAGATCTGCACCCTGAAGCACTCCGACAGCAACACGGCGAAGCGGCAGGAAGTCGGTCGTGGTCTGCGTCTTTGTGTCAATCAGGACGGCAACCGTATGGATGCGCAGAGCTGCGGCGACAGCGTTCACGAAATCAACACGCTGACGGTAGTCGCCAGTGAGAGTTATAAGACTTTCGTCACAGATTTACAGTCTGATATTAAAACTGTCCTCTATGATAGACCCACGGTGGCTACAAGCGAATACTTCAAGGGCAAGTATGTTAAGGTGGACGATGTGCCGACGCTTATCGATGATGAGAAAGCTAATGCCATTGAGTTCTATCTCATTCAGAACGGCTATGTGGATATGAAACGCAAGGTGACGGACAAGTACCGTCAGGATGTTAAGAACGGAACCGTTGCGGAACTGCCGGATGAACTCAAGCCGATGACAGACGGTATCCACACGCTCATTCAGGCAGTGTATGACGACAGCGTTCTCAAGGATATGTTCTCTGACGGTCACGAAACCAAGGTTAAGGATAACCCGCTTAATGAGAACTTTGCCAAGAAAGAGTTTCAGGCGTTGTGGCGTGAGATCAACCATAAGTACGCCTACACCGTTGATTTTGACAGCGCTGAGCTGATTCGCAACGCCATTGCCCATATTGACAAAAAGCTCTTTGTTTCCGAACTGCAATACACGACCACTATCGGACGTCAAAAGGCGGAGATGAATGAGTATGAAATCGAGCGTGGAGATTCCTTCACCGGCGAAAAGACCCGGACGCAGACGCTCAAACACGCCGAAGCCAGCCAGATCAAATATGACCTTATCGGAAAAATCGCAGAGGGCACCGTTCTGACACGGCGTACGGTTTCTGCAATCCTGCAAGGCATCCGCATAGACAAACTCTATATGTTCAGGAACAACCCGGAGGAGTTCATCAGTAAGGTGATCCGGCTCATTAACGAACAGAAAGCCACGATGATCGTAGAGCACATTTCCTACGATACCATCGAGGGCGAATATGACAGTTCCATCTTCACGGCTGAAAAGGCAACTCAGAGCTTTGACAAGGCGTTCCTCGCAAAGAAAGCCATTCAGGACTATGTGTTTACAGACGGCTCAGCTGACAAGAGCATCGAGAGAAAATTTGCCGAGGATTTGGATGCAGCGGAGGAAGTTTGCGTTTATGCCAAGCTGCCGAGAACCTTCCAAATCCCTACACCGGTAGGAAACTATTCGCCGGACTGGGCAATCGCTTTCTATGAAGGTACGGTCAAGCACATTTTCTTTATAGCTGAAACGAAAGGCACAATGGAAAGTCTTGAGCTGCGTCCAATTGAGCAGGCAAAAATCTCCTGCGCAAAGAAGTTGTTCAATGAGATGTCCACAAGCAACGTGGTGTACCATGATGTGGACAGCTACCGGAGTCTGTTAAGCATTATGAGTTCTATCTGAAAAACATGAAGACGTATTGAATACGCGGAGTATGTAGAGTTAAGACCGCCGGTTTTCACTGGCGGTCTTAACTCTACATATCCAACAATATTCTTGCCCGTTTCTGCACTTGCCGTTCCACCATCCGCAATCTATTTTCGGGCAGGTTATAGCGCGAGTGCTTCTTGAACTTGAAGTTCAGCAGATGCCGCAGCTTCTCGCGCAGCTCCGGCGTCAGCGCGTCCTTGGCTGTGCCGAGAAAATCATCGTACACGCTGGGGTACAGCGTTTCGATATATGCCTCCAGCGCAGCCTCGTCCGCCCAGGCGTCCGCGCCTGCAAAGTTAAAGAGGGAATTGCCATGGTCGAACAGGGGAGCGGGGGAGACGATGGTATTCGTCCGGTTATCGACCATCACGCCGAAGTTTCCAAAATGCCGGTCCACATTGCAGATCACCGCATCAAACACCAGCATTTCGTTCAGCGCGTTGACAAACTTATCTCCCATCTTTTCGTAATACGCCCTGACAGCCCCCATGCCGCCCTTAGAAACGAGATGGCCGATAGGGAGGTAGGCATACGCCTTATCGGTAAAAAGCTCGCAGGTGGAGCAGAGAACGCCCTTCCAACGGGATAAGGCATAGGGGATCGCGTGAACGCCCATGGCGGCGGCGATCTGCGCGGCGTAAAACTCAGAGTATGGCTCGTTGCCGGTATTGGCCGCGCCCTCCGTGCCGCCCTTATAGAGATACACCTTACCGCCGATGCGCCGCCAGCATTTGCGGAGCATTCCGTTGGTGGTAAACTCCGGGCTGGAGAGCAGGGAAGCGCGGACTCTGCTGCCATAACCGGTAAAGGCAAGCTCGGCCAGAACATTGCTGAATGGGTTATCGAAGAGATTTACTTTGTCGAAAGAAGCGGTGTCACCGTCCTCGATGACCCAATAGCAATCGTTAAGGGATAGTCCTTTACAAATACTGATAATACTGAGTGGACGGTTGAGGTTTAAGCCGCATTTTGCCAAAAGGCTATGGACATAGGCGCGATTCTTCGGGATCGTGCGGCGGCGCAGCCAACGGCTCAATCCGTCCGGCGTCAGCGTCAAATCAAGCGGCAGAAATGCCGCTTTTTCTTCATTCGTCCAAAGGATTTGGATCTCCGGCTCACTGGTATCCGTCGTTGCGGAGAATTTAACGAGCGGTTCATCGAACTGCTTTAAAATATAGTTCATGATAAATCCTCCTCAAAAGTTACTTCAGACCACACAGAAAATTTTCTACATTCAAATACTGAACACCCTCAGCAAACTTATCTTTTCCGCGATAAAGAACGAATTTACCGCTGATCGGGCCAAAGCGATTTTCAATGATTTGGCATTTCTCTGCATCACGCAGATGAAGTGTCTGCTTTTCGTTGGTCTCGGTGCTGTGCTTGATTTCATAGATGCGGCAATTCTGACTTGTTTTATCGTAGATCACCATGTCAAACTCGCCGCCGGCATCGAACTTGAATTTGAACGCTTCCATCGTACTGGGTGCCGCCTTACAGACTTCCAGCAGAACAATGTCCTCCAGCATCCGGCCCTTTACATCGTCCAGAATCTTTCCTGTGATATATGCCTTATCCGCTTCGGGGATCGATGCAAAATAGGCATCCTGCATCAGGGAATAGACCAGAGCCTTTGCGATGGCATAGCGCATACCGGACTGGGAAAAGACGATATGCTCTGCCTGCTTACCGCTTTCGTACCGTTCCGGACAGTTGACGATCAGATCCAGCATAAGCAGATACTTCTTCACTTTGTCGATATGCTCCTGCGTGATCGAGACGGTTGTTTCACTCTTTTCCTTGACCTCAATGATGGCCTTTAATCGCTCCAATATTTGCTTTTCATTGACATCATAGAGAACGGTCGCCCGTTTCGCAGGGAGATCATGTAAAAGCAGTTCCTTTGCGGAGCCAAAATCATGGGACTTAAATTCGTCCTCTACTACGCGCAGCACAAACCGGTGGTTCATGTGCTGCACAATGCGGTTGATGACGTTGGTCAGTTCGCCTTTTTCGTAAAGTTCCCGCAGTTGATTGAAGTATTCGCCGTAATGGTCGTTTTTCAGTGTATGCTGAATGTTGCGGCTGATGGCGGTATCAATATACTTCCGGGTACTTTCATCGTCCCGAAACGCGACCTCGTCAAAGGCGGCATCCGGATCGTCAAAGCTCATATTTTCCATTTTCAGCGTTCCGCCGTATTCAATATAAGAATCAACAGAACGGATGTTCAGGAGCCGCGCATACTCCCGAAAGGGAATAAAAGAGGTGTGGATCGTCACGCTTCTGTCGTACAGTTCATCGCGGTTCGCCATAGCGAAACCAAGAGAGTCCGTACCGGAAACAACGATTTTCATGCCCATCATGCTGAACACATCGGAAAGCACGGCAGCGGTGTCGATGAAGTCGCTCAGGAGTGTAATTTCATCAATAAACGCATACCGATAGCCCAGTTCATACAGAGCTTTCAAGTCCTTTGTCAGCCGCGACATATCATCAATGGTCTGCACCTTGATGTAGGCCGTTTTTTCTATGGGCAGTTCGGAAAGCATTTGAAACAGAAGTGTTGTCTTTCCGGTCCGGCGGAGACCGTATAAAATACAGATCTTCCCATCGTAGGAGCCGGTCACAAACTTCTGTAAGATGCTGAAACAGTCCCGCTTGCCGTATTTTGCTACGCTGTTTGCTAACGCCCGCAAGCCCGTACCCGTGACAACATTCGTATGAAACTCTGGCATTTGCGAGAGTACGGCGGCTGTGACAACAGGCTGACCATAGCTTTCCAGCTTTTGAAAAATCGCATGGTATCTGGCCGTGTTTGCTTTCGCAGCATCGTTTTCGTAATTCTGATAGTTGCGCGTGGACATACCGAGGTATTCCGCACATTGGGCCTGATTCAACCCCTTTGAAATACGCAATTCTTTTAAGGTCACGATCATCACCTCGCCTTTATTATATCACAGTATACGCAGAGAGCAAGAAAAATACGCAAATATTTCGCGTTTTCTTCGTCTATTATTCGCCTTTCTTCTTTGGGAGCTGCGTAAGCGCATCTAATTCTTCATAGGTCAATTCACCGTTCACATAGCGGTTTCGTGCATTCTCCGCTTGTGCTTTCCAGATTTGAAATGCGGCATCTGTGTAAATGGCCGGAGTACGGCGAACACGCATATCATAGGTTTTGATCCGCTGCCGGATGAGCTTTAAGCCATCATCGGCAGCGATTTTCTTTTCATGCTTCTCTTTGACTGCGAGTTCTTTGCAGCTTTTTCCGGTATCACCGACTGACCGATCACAATAAAGAGCTTTGGAAGAGAACGGGATAAAGTAACGATGACAATATTCGCACTTTTTCAATTCAATTCCTTGCTCGACCATCTCCAGCAGTTCTGTCAGCAGCGTCGCGCCCAAATCGTCCGAGCCCTCGATGCGGGCAAACCGGACGGACTTTGGTGGCGTCGAAATGCGGTCTGCCGCCAACACCGGATCAAAATTCTGCTCATCTACATACAGCTTTCGTTCTGCGCGCATCTTCAGGTCCAAACCGGCGATCGCTGTGGCAGCTTGAAAATCGCGGCTCATATAGAGCGCCAAACGCTGCTTGGCGCTCAACTTAGATCTGTCCGGCACGAGCACGGCATCTGCAAAGGCGGAAAGTTCCTTTTGCAGTTTCTCAAAACCTTCCATGCGTTCATCAAGCACGTCTGCCAGCTTTTCTTCAAAAAAGAGGGACTGCACAAAGCGTTCCCCAAAAGGGTGGATCATGCTCAGCTCGTTTTTGATCTCGGTAATGGCTTGATTTTCCATCATGGGCGTTGTTCGCACCAGTAATTTCGCCCGTAAAGAAGCGAAATCTGTGGACAAAAAGGCAATAAGGGTTGTCCCGAGACGATATTCCACGGGCTTGAAATCCGTTTCTACATATTCCTTTTTGGGGCCAAAACTCAAGCAATACAAGGCTCTCAAGGCTTCTCCTCCATTCGTGGACACCGCTGTGCATCGTTTGTGGTAAATCATTTGTCACACGAATAGTTTACCACATATTGAAATCTCCGTCAACGCTTGCTATCATTTTTGTGGAAGTTGAAATTCAGCACGAACGATCTTCCACAAAATTGAATGACCGCCGGAGCGTTTCTCTTTCGGGGAAGCAGGCCATGACCGTCTGATGACGCGAGCGTGCCAAGGAGCAGAAATCGAGTTTCCGTCAGGCAGGAAACCGCTTCCGGGAAAACGGCAACAAGTTCACCGGTCTCTCCGCATAGTTTCAAGGAAAGGGGGGAGCAGGATGGCAAGCAAACCGGAGTTGCTGCATAATCAGGCGGCAGATGAGATCGGGCAGGACTTTCTTCTCGCATACCAGCGAGCCGTCCTGCTCGCCTTGCAGCGTCAAGGGGTTCTTAACGAAATGCAGTGTAGGAACTGCGTACAAAAATTAGAAGAACAGATAAGAAATACAGGAAAATCAAAATCTGTAAAGGAATAGTGCCTTTCAGTATTCGCACAATTGCAAAGACACATTCTGTATCGTATGATACCACGAAAAGGAGGAGTTTTTATGTTACAAGTAGCAGCGTATTGCCGTGTATCCACGGATAAGGAAGACCAGGCAAATTCCTTTGAAGCGCAGCAGCGGTATTTCCGCGAGTACATCCAGCGCCAGCCGGATTGGGAGCTGCAAGGCATCTATGCTGACGAAGGATTTTCCGGCACATCGACCAACAAGCGCGTGGAGTTCAATAAAATGCTCCATGCGGCGGAGCTGGGACAGATCGACCTGATCGTGACCAAGGAGGTCAGCCGTTTTACCCGCAACACGGTGGACGCCCTGCAAATCACCCGCGAGCTGCGTCGGCGGGGCGTAGGCGTGCTGTTTCTCAATGACAGCCTGGATACCCGCACCAACGATGGGGAGCTTCGATTGACGATCATGAGTTCCGTCGCGCAGGATGAGAGTCGAAAGACCTCAGAACGCTCCAAATGGGGGCAGACGCGCAGCATGGAAAAGGGCGTCGTTTTTGGCGGCTCGCTGCTGGGTTACGACGTGATTGGCGGCAAAATGACCGTCAACCCGGAGGGCGCGGAAGTTGTCCGGCTCATCTTCCATAAGTACCTGCAAGAGCGCAAAGGGTGCAGCACCATCGCGCGGGAGCTGCGGGAGGCCGGTATTCTCAGCAGCAAGGGCAACTGCCTTTGGTCCTCGGCCACCGTGACTAAGATCCTAAAGAATGAAAAATACTGCGGTGACCTGATCCAGAAAAAGACCTACACGCCGGACTATCTGACGCACGAAAAGAAGTACAACCACGGCAAGGAACCGCTGGTAGAACTAAAAGATCACCACGAGTCCATCATCGACCGGGAAACGTGGCAGGCCCGCCGCAACCGTGCGACAGGCTGCGGTGGACACGGCAACCGCTATCCGCTCTCCGGTAAAATTCGCTGCGGTGAGTGCGGCAAGAGCTTCTCCCACCGCACCAAAAAGCGGCAGGATGGCAGCTCCTATTATCGCTGGTGCTGCTTCACCGCCACCAACGAGGGCCTGCGGCGCACAGACGGCGCGGGAAATGTCATCGGATGCAGCGTCGGGCGGCAGATCCGGGACGACATCGCCATGGATCTTCTACGGCGCTCCGTGAGCGCCGTGACGCTGGATAAGAAATCGATCATATCGAGCCTCACCCGAGTTGTGGAAAGCGTTCTGGCGTCCGGTGAGGACAGCGGCGAGCAGGAGCTGCGGCGGCTGGAGCTGGAGTTTGAAAAGCTGCAAGCGCGGAGCGATGCGATCCTTGACCGCTTTCTCGACGAGAGCATCAGCAAGGAGGACTACCAGCGGGTCAAAGCCCGCTGTGAGAATGAAATGAACCGGGTGCAGGAGAAAATTGCCGCGATCAAACAGCGGCAGACGCTGAACACCGACACGCAGACCCTAAAGCCGGACATTCGCACTGCCATCACGGGCATCGTCAGCGGGCGCACGGCGGACGACGACTTTTACGGGCATCTCCTCCAGCAAATGACCGTGTACCGTGACGGCAGGGTAGAGGTGGCGCTCAATCTGCTGCCCGCCAAGTGGGTCTATGTGCTGGACGGACTGGAAAAATACCGCGACAAAATTGGGGTCCATGACGCTTCCTCTGTACCGATGTCGGTCAGCAGGCCTTTGAGCTCGGGGTAGGGCATGGAGTAGCGCTGGGAGAGGTAGCGCAGCGACGCGCCGAGCTCGCCGTCCGGGCCGCCGTACTGCGAGATGATCGCCGCGGCAAGCCGTGGATTCGGGTTCTTGATCTTGACGGGGTACTGTAACTTTTTCTCATATACAAACATTACTTTTCTTCCTCCAGATCCCACGGCCACGGATCATTCAGCCACTTGAAGCTGCCGGGCGTCACGTCCGTCTGCAAAATCGGGCCGTACTGCTTTTCATAGGCCTCGCGCCCCTCGCGGCCGAGCTTGATATACGACCAGTAGAGGTTCAGAACCTCGGTGTCCTCCGGGTGTGTGGTGAGATAAAGCCCCAGCTCGTCGATGGCAAAATCGAGCGCCATCAGCTCTGAGAGCGCCGTATTGACGGCGGGGAACTTCGTCTTCATCTGCGCGTGAAAGGGTAGGTTCAGCCCCGGAAACAGCGTACCGGCCTTGAGCGCGTCCTGTTGGGAATAGCGCTCGGGGTCGTTTTTCTGCACGGGGACATAGGGAAAAGCCAGCGGCGCGCAGCAGCCGTTCGGCAGTGTGCCCACGCCGGACTCGGCGCGCATGGCTCTGTTGTCGTCCAAAGAAGTCTCCTCCTTGCAAAGAAATCGGGCATCCGCCCACACCATCCTATGCAGCGGGAGAAAAAAGGGAAGCGGGGCTTTTCTTTTTGTTCAAAGTCCTGTATAATGAAAAGCACATAAGGCCGCGCCGCGGGGCATACATTGTTCCGGGGTGAGGGGTATTTTGTTTATCGTTTTCGGAAAAAAGGCGTTTTACGCCATATTCGCGCTGCTGCTCGTGCTGACGGCGGCGACCGTCAGCCTGCTTCTGCCGCCGGAGGCGGTGGAGACGAGCGTGTCGGCGCCGACAGGGAAGACCGTCTGGGTCATCGACGCGGGGCACGGTGGGGAGGACGGCGGGGCCGTCGCCGCCGACGGCAGCAAGGAAAGCGACATGAACCTCGCCATCGCGCGGCGGCTCGACGCGCTGCTCGTTTTTCTCGGCGAGGAGACGCGCATGACGCGAACAGAGGATATCTCCATCCACGATGCCAGTGCGTCCACGCTGCGGGAAAAGAAGCGCTCCGACCTCGAAAACCGCGTGGGACTGGTCAACAGCACGCAAGGCGCTATCCTTGTCAGCATCCACCAGAACAGTCTTCCGTCATCCAAGCAGACGCACGGCGCGCAGGTGTTTTACGGCAAAAAAGAGGGGAGTGCCGAGGTCGCGAATGCGGTGCAGCTCGCGCTGAATCAGACTGTCAATGCGGGCAATGAGAAGACAGAGAAGGCCATCGACGCGTCGATCTTCCTGATGAAAAACGTCACCGCGCCTGCAATCCTGATCGAGTGCGGATTTTTGAGCAATGAAAACGAAACGGCGCTTTTGAAAAGTGGCGAATATCAGCAAAGACTGGCCGTTGTGATCGCGTCCGGTCTTTTACAGCAGTAGCAGTAAAGCAAAAGAGGTTTACAATATGGCAAAGGCAAAAAGTGTATTTTTCTGCACGGAGTGCGGCAACGAAACGCCCAAATGGGCGGGCCGCTGCCCGAGCTGCGGCGCATGGAACACACTCGTCGAGCAGGCCGTCGGCGACGGTGCAAAGGCAAAAGCGGGTGGCCGCAGCCGCGCGCTGCGCGCCAAGGCGCACCCGATCGCAGAGCTTGACACAGCGCAGGAGATCCGTTTTCCCACCGGCATGGGCGAGCTTGACCGCGTGCTTGGCGGCGGCGCTGTGCAGGGCTCGCTCGTGCTCGTCGGCGGTGCACCGGGCATCGGCAAATCGACGCTGATGCTGCAGATCTGCGGAAAACTGAGTGAAACCGCAAAAATTCTATACGTTTCCGGCGAGGAATCGCCGCGTCAGCTCAAGCTGCGCGCCGACCGTCTCGGCGTGCAGTCGGACAACCTGTACGTGCTGTCCGAGACCTGCCTCGGTGATGTGCTGGAATCCGTCGAAGAAGAAAAGCCCGACGTTTTGATCGTCGACTCCATCCAGACGCTCTATCAGGACTCGCTCGAATCGCCCGCGGGCAGCGTGGCACAGGTGCGCGCCTGCACACTGGAGCTGATGCAGCTGGCCAAAGGGGAGGGCATCACCGTCTTTGTCATCGGGCACGTCAACAAAGAGGGTTCTATTGCGGGCCCGAAGGTGTTGGAGCACATGGTCGACTGCGTTTTATATTTCGAGGGTGAGGCGCACATGAGCTATCGCATCCTGCGCGCGGCGAAAAACCGCTTCGGCGCGACGAACGAGATCGGCGTATTCGAGATGCGCAGCGAAGGCCTTGTCGAAGTTCCGAACCCGTCGGAAATGCTGCTTTCGGGACGACCTGACGATGCGCCCGGCACGTGCGTGACCTGCGTGATGGAAGGCCAGCGCCCGGTGCTGGCCGAGGTGCAGGCATTGCTTGCGCCCGCGGCGCAGTCAGTCTCGCGGCGGACAAGCAACGGCTTTGACTACAACCGCGCCGCCATGCTGATGGCGGTGCTCGAAAAGCGCGGCGCGCTCAAGGTGTCCGGCTGTGACGCGTTCTTGAACGTCATCGGCGGATTGAGCGTGGACGAGCCCGCAGCAGACCTTGCCGCCGTGCTGGCGCTCGCGTCGAGTTATCTCGACAAGCCCATCGGCAATCACGTCGCCGCCATCGGCGAGGTCGGCCTGACCGGCGAGCTTCGCAGCGTGAACCATTTGAGCGAGCGGCTCAGTGAGGTGCACCGTCTGGGCTTTGAAACATGCATCATCCCGAAGCAGCGCAAGGATCAGATCCGCGCGCCGCAGGGGCTCGCGCTGATCGAAGCGTGCAACATCGCCGAAGCGCTGCGCGCCATTGTGCAGGCGTAAACGCCGATGCGCCGATTGTAAAGCAGTTTCTATAATCTATAATAATATAGCAGCAAAACCGGCAGCGTTTTCACCCTGCCGGACCCATAGAATCCCATGATCCTGACAAAGGAGGTTTTTGTCGCCAGCCACGCCAAAACGCTCATTTCCGCAAGAATATACTTTACCGCTCCCCTCAATTGAACAAAATTTTTATTTTGTTCAATTTGGTATAGGCTTCAAAATGCCCCTCTCCATCGGCTCCTTTATTGAAAACCGCCGTACAGCCGATCAACGGCATGTGCGCTGTGCATCCCGTTCAAAGGATCAATCTCTGCGCAGCTTTGCTCTGCGTCGTGTTTGAACTGCCAACAACGCTCACAGATCAGAGCTGCTGAATTTTTTCCGGTATTTTGAAATCCAACACTTCGTAACTTCTCCGTATTTTTTCTTTCTGATTTAGATGAGCTGTTTCTGCGCCTGCACTGGCGCTCATTTACTATGAACGACTACCGCTTGGAATCGCCGCCGATTTTGCGCGATTTTCTATCCTACCACGAGACCATCAAAGCCCACTCGCAGAAAACGGTCGATGAATATTTCCTCGACCTGCGCAACTTTTTCCGCTATTTGAAGCAGTCGCGCGATCCGTCGCTGCGCGGCCTCCCTCTCAATGAAATTTCCATCATGGACGTCGATCTTGGCTTTGTGAAAAAAGTAACATTGACCGATATTTACGCCTACATGACCTATCTGAGCCGTGACCGCGTGCTGCATCAAAACAGCGACGTGTCCGACTACGGCTTAAATGCCGCGTCCAGAGCGCGAAAAATCGCAACAATTCGGTCTTTTTACAACTATTTGGTCAATAAAGCGCACCTTTTGGACACGAATCCCTGCAAGGACCTCGATTCCCCCAAGATCAAAAAGTCGCTGCCGAAGTACCTGACGCTCGACGAGAGCGTGCAGCTCCTCCAGTCCGTCGACGGGCAGAACCGCGAGCGCGACTACTGCATTCTGACGATCTTTTTGAACTGCGGGCTGCGAATCTCGGAGCTCTGCGGTCTTGATCTGCAGGATATTCAGGACGACGCGCTGCGCGTGCTCGGCAAAGGCAACAAGGTGCGCATCGTCTACTTAAACGACGCCTGTAAGGATGCGCTCAAGCGTTATCTCGCCGTCCGCCGCCCCATCTCCGGCCGCGCCAATATTTCTTGTCCCCACATTGAAAAATAATCTCTACCGCCATATCCTGATTAAGACCTGCAACATGTTCAAAGTAGTCCTTTATCTTTCTGTCTTCTCTTTTCTGCCTGCTGTTATATTCCTTTACCGCATCATCAAATTCTCTATGATATACCCGCTTAACATCCTGAAACAAATCCGTTGTTCCATAAATCAGCCTTATATTTTCTGAGCTGTAATCTGCAGACTTATATTTACGCAGGTTATGCTTTGCAACTCCTGCAAGTGCTTTTTTACTTGTTATCGCACTCTTGCCATTGCTTATATGAGCAGAGTATGATACATTTCCCATAGGCATTTGTCCTTTCTTATTCGTTTTTTTCTGTCGGAGAGGTGCGGTTATCATCTTTGCTCTGCCATAGATGATAACCCCCTAGCAGTTTCGTCATACTGACAAAACTGCGGGGGCTCTCCGAGGGTTTTGGCATCAGCCTTTTAAACCTCATCTGCACTTAAACACAATCTCATTTATCACGATTTCTTCTGCCATCGCTCTTGCCTGATTCCGCAAATACAGCTGCTCCATAAATGTTTTCCTTTTACCCGTCATATGCTTTTTCAACCATGCTGCTTCAATATTGTCCAATCGCTCATATGCTTCTTCATTTACTGCTTCTGCCTGCTTTCTAAGCTGTCCCATTCGTGCCATATGACGATACTCAGAAGGTTTATTTTCTATCATATACCGAAGCCACATCCGACCATATTTTCCTATATCCGTAAGATTGTATTCTGCTTCATCTACAGATAAAAGAGGATATAAAATCCCATCCACTTCTTTATATTCAACACCTAATTCTTCAAATAATGTCATCGTAATTGTCCTTTCTTTTCAAGACCGCAACATCGCAAGTTCTATATATTTTGCAACCTTGCAAGCTTCAAGATTACAAAACCTGACACTTTGCAATGTTGCGATGTTGATTTTTATGCTCTCAAATTCCAGTACCAGTTATTATTGCAACGCTCAGCCTTTATCTTGAGTTCCTTCTTGGCTGTCTCAAGTGTTCTCTTCGATATTCCTTCCTGTGCTGCAAGCTCTATAATCTCTGTACTTAAAATTTTCTGTGTTCTTTCTGCCTGTTCTCTTAAAAATTGCTTTGCCATCTCAAGTTTACTTGCCTTTGGCACCATACCGCCCAGTACTTCATCAGCAGTAATTTCATAATCACCTAACCAATGAAATCCGTCCTCTGCCAATTCAAATGCTTTTGGATGACCAAATGCTGCAAGATTATTCTTTATCTGTATCATTGCCCTGAGATTACTCTGCCCTTCTATTCTGCCGACAAGCATTACACTCCTTGCCACAGCAAAGAAATCAATGGAACCCATTCCCCGGTAAGCAGCCTTTGCTCCTGAGCCTTTATTCATATGACCGATAAGAACAATGGCACAGCCTGTTCTTTCAGCAATACTTCCAAGCTTCTTCGTCATTTCTCTGGCTTCATTTGCCCGGTTCATATCAGTATCCCCGCCAAGATAAGCCTGTATCGGATCAAAGATGCACAACTTCGCATTTTCTCTTTTTATAGCTTCCTCTATCCTGTCATCCGTCATGCTCACACTCTTATCAGACTCATCTATGATTGATATTCTGCTGCAGTCTGCATTTGCTGCTTCAAGCCTCGGCTTGACTGTATCTGCAAGTCCGTCTTCTGCCGTTTGATATATTACATTTACAGGCTCAGTAATATTCATATTTTCATCTATACATTCTCCCATTGACAGCTTTGCTGCAATATTAAGTATCAGCGTAGATTTCCCATCACCGGGGTCTCCCTGCACTATTGACAGCTTTCCATAAGGGATAAATGGATACCACAGCCATTTAATCTGCTGTGATTCAATCTCAGAGAGGTGTATCATTTTTAATTCTGTATTTGTTTCCACTGTTTGCCTCACTTTCGTAAATAATCATTGTCTCAAAAGTGGGCTGCTGTTATACTTTAATTGGTGTTTGGGTAACAGAAGCCCGCTTTTGTTATCTGCCGTGGCTTTCCCGATTGCCGTCAGGAAAGCCACTATTTCTGCCAGAGGTATTTTGCTCCATCCAGCATATCCACAACTGTTTTTATCATAGCAAGATAGTCATGCTGCAATTCTTCAATATCTGTATAAGCTTCACCATCAACCGGTGATTCTTTTTCTTTTATCTGTCCTGTTTCTATGATTTCATCATACATTTTGTGAATATCTGCCTGCATCTTCTCAAGCGTCTGCACAAGCATATATACAGTTTCTTTCTTACCTACAACACAGATTCGACCATAGATACAGCATCTTGTAAAAAATGTTTTCTTCATCATTCCACTTGCCTTGATTCTTGCTTCAATTTCACGCCTTTCATAGTCTGATATGCGAAAACTGATTGTCGGATTTTTATGAACTCCACTCACTGAACATCACCTCCATTCCCTGTACCCGGCACAAATTCTTCATTAAGCTTATCAGCCATCTCAATCTGCTCTGTCGGAAACATATGTGCATAATGAAATGTTATTGTCTGGCTCTCATGTCCAACCCTGTTTCCAATGGCTACCGCTGAAAAACCCAGGCGAATAAGTAAAGAAATGTGCGAATGCCTGAGATCATGAATTCTTATTCTCTTTACTCCAGCCGCTTTAGCTCCCCTGCTCATCTCGTGATGCAGATAAGATTTTGTAATCTGAAATATTCTGTCATCTCTTCCATATCCATACAGCATTCCGATAAACTGTCTTAACTCTTCTACCAGAAAATCAGGAATTACAACATCCCTTCTGCTCTTTTCCGTCTTAGGATCTGTGATGATATCTTCACCATTGATATACTGATAAGACTTTGTGATATGAAGTTTCTTATTCTCAAAATCAATATCTGCTGGTGTCAGGGCAAGCAGTTCACCTTCTCTTATTCCGCACCAGTAAAGAATCTGGAACGCATAATAAGATATTGGCTTGTCTTTTACACATTCTATGAACTTGAGATATTCTTCTTTTGTCCAGAAATCCATCTCATCGGCTTTGCCTTTACCAATCGTCCCAGCCTTCTTTACAGGATTTTCTCTCAGATTGTAAAAGCGTACCGCATGATTAAATATGGCTGACAGCTCTGACTGCATTGTTTTCAGATAAGTCGGCTTATAGGACTTGCCGTCTGCCTGTCTCTTCTTAATCATCTCATTCTGCCATTTTATAATATCCGCAGGACTGATTTCATTCATCTTCTTGTCCTTGAAATATGGAATCAGCTTCTTCTGAAAAATGACATCCTTTGTGCGCCATGTGTTAAGCTTCAGCTTAGGCTTTAAATCTTCCTCATACAGCTTGTAAAAGTCCGCAAACATCATATCCAGATTTGTTGCCTGCTGCAGCAGAAACTTCTGCTCGTATTCCAATGCCTCCCTTCTAGTCCGAAAGCCACGCTTTAGCTTTCTTTTGTTTTTACCTGTCCAATCGTTGTAGTGAAAGGAGACATACCATGTCCCCCTCGCCTCATCCTTGTATACTGCCATACAACTGCTCCTTTCCCTTATGCTGTCTTATCACATAAGTCATATACTTTACTGTCAAGATACTTGCGGCTTACTCTGCCAGCTCTGACATAGAAGCCTTTAGAAGATAACTCCCTGTTAGCTTCTCTTATTACTTTGTATGCATGAGATACCGATACATCAAGCATCTCAGCAACCTCTTTTGCTGTGTAATATAACTTCTCCATGGTGCATTCACCTCCTCTCCCCGGCAATTACCGGTATGTATCAAACACTTATATTGACAGCTACAACTTCTATATAACTCGTTGCAACTATTGTATTTTCTTGTCTTAAATTTTAAAAGGGACAAACCCGACCCTTTTTCTCAGATAAGGGTACAATAGCGGTTTTTTTACAAATATAGCAGCATCCCTGTCTCTTGATTACATCACTCATTCTAATTCAAAGCATGAATTTGCTAAATATTCTCTCGTGGACTTTTTTCGTCAAAACATATTCTCTGACGGACTTTTTTATCTTTAAGTACAATTAATCCATACTTAAACCTATAAAGATGTCTCTACAAACACTGTCGGAGTCATCAGGTAACATTGTGGCAACACTGGCACATTGTGTGTTAAAAACTTTCTGTGAGATAAATTCTATAACCAACCCACAAATTACGGAAGTGACACCACTGGTGTATTTTCACTAATTTGCACCAGTTTTTGGTGCTTCATATAATTGGGATAATTTTTGAAAATAAAAAGAAATGTGATAATAGATAATACATATGACACTTCTGTTTAGTACTCATTAATATCTGTGGTACTATCAAAACAGGTATCATATAGGTATCACGATAAAAGAAAAAGCCCCATAAATGTCTTGTTTACGCCATTTATGAAGCTCTGTTTACTATTCAAACTCAATCGTTCCCGGTGGCTTACTCGTCAAATCATACATTACCCGATTGACGCCCTTCACCTCATTAATAATTCTGCTCATAACTCTCTGGAGCACCTCAAACGGGATCTCTGCTGACTCAGCGGTCATGAAATCGACCGTATTAACAGCACGCAGTGCCACGGCATAGTCGTAGGTGCGCTCGTCGCCCATGACACCGACGGAACGCATGTTGGTCAGTGCTGCAAAGTACTGGTTCGGCATCCAGGATGGTGCCTTTCCGTTTGCTTTGGTGTATTCCTCCACTGCCTTGTCCACTTCCTCGCGGTAGATGGCATCGGCATCCTGCACGATCTTGACTTTCTCGGCATTTACTTCTCCGATGATACGGATACCGAGTCCCGGTCCCGGGAATGGCTGACGGAAAACAAGTTTTTCCGGGATGCCAAGTTCAAGTCCGGCTTTTCTTACCTCATCCTTGAAAAGGTTGCGAAGCGGCTCAATGATTTCTTTGAAATCAACGAAGTCCGGCAGACCGCCTACGTTGTGGTGGGATTTGATGACGGCTGACTCTCCGCCAAGTCCGCTCTCAACGACATCCGGATAAATGGTTCCCTGTGCAAGGAAATCAACGGCACCGATCTTCTTTGCCTCTTCCTCAAAGACACGGATGAACTCCTCACCAATGATCTTACGTTTATGCTCCGGCTCTGTCACACCGGCTAATTTTCCATAATAACGGTCCTGTGCGTTGACACGGATAAAGTTCAGATCAAACTGTCCGTTTGGTCCGAATACTTCTTCGACCTCGTCGCCCTCATTTTTGCGGAGAAGACCATGGTCTACGAACACACAGGTAAGCTGTTTTCCGATTGCACGGGATAACAGACCTGCTGCAACGGAAGAATCCACACCGCCGGATAAGGCAAGCAGTACTTTTCCGTTACCGACTTTTTCACGGATCTCTTTTACCGTATTCTCAACAAAAGAATCCATTCTCCAGGTTCCCTCACAACCGCAGATGCCGCGTACAAAGTTGTGAAGCATCTTTGTGCCTTCCTGTGTGTGAAGCACTTCCGGGTGGAACTGGATTGCAAATAATCCTTTTTCCTGATTCTCTGCAGCAGCAACCGGACAATCTGCCGTATGCGCAACAATATTAAATCCCGGTGCAACCTTTGAAATATAATCAAAATGACTCATCCAGCAGATCGTATTTTCTGATACGCCTGTAAATAACGGCGATGAAGTATCGACCGTAACCTCGGTTTTTCCGTACTCACGGACAGGTGCCTTTTCCACTTTTCCTCCAAGTACGTGCATCATCAACTGCGCACCATAGCAGAGTCCTAAAACCGGCACGCCAAGTTCAAATAATTCTTTCGAACAGGTCGGTGAATCAGCCTCATAGCAGCTGTTCGGACCGCCGGTAAGAATGATTCCCTTTGGATTCATTGCCTTGATCTGCGCGATATCCGTCTTGTAGGAATATATCTCACAGTAAACATTGCATTCTCTGACACGTCTCGCAACCAGCTGGTTGTACTGACCGCCAAAATCAATGACAATTACTTTCTCATGATCCATTGATCTTCTTCCTCCTGATGTTTTCGTTGCCTGCAATCTGTTCATGACGATGCCTTTTTCAAAAGCATATCCTTCCCTGATACAAGCTTTAATGATACTTATTATAAGATACGTTTTAGGAGTTTACAAGGCGTTTTTCCCTACATTACGGTATTTTGTCATTTTTATTAAAAAAATACATGCTTGTGGCTCAAATATCACTTAATTGTAAAAGACACTTACCTGAGAATTTCTGTGTAAAAACCAATCTGATATATTTTAAAATCTATGAATTGTAAAACAAAAATACATATCCCTTTCCATCTCCGGTCATACTATCCACATGAAAAGACATTCCAATCTCCCGGATTTTTCAAAACTCTGCGCACCGGAGCAGAACTCTATACAGGATGCAGTTTCCCTGCTGATCCACTTCTTCTTTCTTGGAAGCTTTTGGGGATTTCTCTGGGAAACCCTTATCTTCATTGCAAAAGATAATACTTTTCACAACCGCGGATTTTTTTATGGTCCCTGGCTCCCCGTTTATGGCATCGGAGCGGTAGTATTTTACTGTCTGTTTCATTCTTCCAGAGAAACTATATCCATCAGGTCTCTCCACAAATCAAACCGACTTTTTCTTTTTAAAACAAAATACCACCCGCTCACAATATTCATAAAAACTGCCCTTCTCGGAACAGCTTTAGAACTTGTGATCGGATGGTTCCTTGATATCTTTTTCGATTTACGATACTGGGATTACAGCAGTTATCCTTTTAATTTTCACGGATATATCTGCCTTCTGTCAGCAGTCGGATTTGGTGTTGCCGGCATGCTCTGGATCTGCGTGTTTTCTGAAATTTTCCGAAAACTCTGGTTTTCCCTGCCGCCAGGCTTCAGACGTGGCTTCAACAGTGTGCTGATACTCTTATTTCTCGCGGACTGCGCTGCTGCGCTGATTTTTCCCAATACCGGACATGGAATAACTTTTTAATTTCTGACACTTCCGCCCTCTAAAAATTCGCTTTCCTCTTTCATGACCTGTTCTTCTTTTTCTTTAAAGATCATTCCGAAAATAGTTCTCACAAGCGGACCTGCAAAAAAGATCTGCCAGAAAAATGCCATTGGGAAATTCAGTGCTGTTGTCTGAAGCCACACTGCGATCACTTCTTTTCCTGCATGTTTAAATAAAAGTGTTGCTGCCAGGCTCATTGTCGGACACATCAGACAGACTGTGATTGATGAAATGGCAAGGATCAGCATGATCGGTTTGTCCACGCCCGGTGTCACGATACGAAATGCAAGTTTTTTGGACAGTGATCCATAGAGGAAAAAGTCAAGAATAAACGCAAGCGGTCCCATAATGATCAGTTCATGAAATGCATTTAAAAATACAACGTTGCTCATTCCTCCCATGTTCAGTGCAATGTTGTAGCAGATCATTGCGTACACCATGACGAACACCATTAAAATAGTAAATACGACTTCCTGTAACTTTGTTTTTGGCATATTTTTCTCTCCTCATTCTTTTGATAAAATAATTATTTTTGCCGACAAAAAAACAGAGAAAGCAATCTTTGCGATCGCTTTCTCTGCTGCACGTCGTGTGATTATTATAGCGTATTCCACGAACTCACATAATAGTTTTAATTTCACAAACTTTTTATGCATTTCATGGAACTCATTGTGCAATTTTGTAAATTGTATTTTTCCATCTCCTGAAATACATTTTTCCGTTTCATGAAACACGTTTTTGTTTTAATAAACTTTTGTTTTATGAAACACGCCCATTTGTTTTAATAAACACGCTTTTACGTTTTATGCATGCTGATGCAGATATTTCTCCCTTGTTGCAAGTCCACCACGGATATGGCGCTCGGATTTATTGACATCTAACACTTTGCGTGCCTCCGCTGCAAGCGATGGATTGACCTGGACAAGGCGTTCTGTAACATCTTTATGTACCGTACTCTTGCTAATCCCAAAATGTTTCGCCGCCTGACGCACCGTCGTATTATTATCAATAATATATCTGGCTATTTCCATAGCTCTTTCCTCAATATAGGTTTTCACAAAAACTCCCCTGCAATACTTGTTTTTACATTGTATGCAGGGGAGTTATATACTATTCTTTCAAACATTTATTGCAGCAGTTCCTGTTGTGCAGCCTGCTGCTGTTGATGATATGCATTTTTCTGTTCATACATCCGCCAGTCAGCTTCCATGATCTTCTCATTAAATTCTTTTCCGTGCTCTGCCCAGGTAACTCCCACTGAAATGCTAATATTGTTGTTCATCATTTCACAGACAGATCTTACATTATCATAAAATTGCGTTTCTGTCGTATCCGGATCAAATACTGCAATGCCAACCTGAAACTGATCCATACTCTGATATTTTTCTATTTCCTCATTGTATCTGTTACGATTATCTTTCATATTTACATCCGACATGTCGATTTCAGTCTTAGCAACTCCGGTGTATTCGATCCAGAATTTTTTTCTTTTTCTCCCACATGTGCCAATCCGGTACCTTTTGCTTTCGCGGACTTTTCCACATTGTGATAATAACATTCTAGTGTTGCAAGTTCACAGATCGACCGGATCTGTAACAGGGCAGGTTTATTGACAACAATATTTTCCTCTTCCTTTGCCAGCACAAGCATATCCTTCTCTTCTGCTGCACGCTCTGTCAGATCCGCTCTGCACATTTCATACGCTTCCTGCGATATCGTTTCTGTTTCATATTTTTATTTTCAAAAATATAATCCATAGAACCAAAACCTACCGCCATGTTCTGTATCTCACTCTCCGGAAGTGTGAGGGTGATTGTTTTTGTTTCCTCCTCAAAGGTTCAATTACACATTCCATTCTACAATAAGGTCTCTTCACCCCCTGTTTTTTAACAAAAGAATATTTTTTCACCCTACAGTTTCTTTATCTTAATATTTTTTCCAGCACCCTTTGACTTAAAAATAGCTTTATAATCAGAAACTTTTTTTGCCGGTACTTTAAAGGTTGCATTTTTCTTAATGTTCTTGAATGCATCCTTTCCAACACCTGATTTTTTCAGTTTTGTTGTCTTTAATGTGATATTTGCAAGTTTTTTATCACCGGAAAACGCTTCCTTTCCAATCTTGTTTAATCCGGTAGAAGATGCCGTAAATGTGGTAAGTTTTGTACATTTATAAAATGATTTATTTCC
>ERZ772880.706-NODE-706-length-30982-cov-28.378763_pt1 | contig 30982 bp, 23 predicted proteins | sample MGYA00580577_ERZ772880 | MGnify/ENA primary metagenome ERZ772880 (study PRJEB29015, sample SAMEA2737705) | human gut metagenome | biome: human gut; feature: human-associated habitat; material: faeces | place: China | collected 2012 ... | reverse complement strand
AATTGCCTTTAAATCTTCCATAAGCGATAATTTATTGGTTAGTAATAAGTGAATTGAAAAGGAATGAGAACCGGAAGCAGAAAGCCTCCCAGCCTTGTACGCATGTGCATCTCTGTAATAAATCTGTATCTGCCCGTAATGGCTGTTACAGAATTTCAAGCGTTCGGGGCTGGAAGGTGATTTCGCATCTGGTGTTCATTTCCCATCCAAGAGAGGTGAGGGACATTAGGAGTAACAGTAAAGAAGTGCTTGAGACATACACCAGATATGGATATACATGCCAGCCATTTTTCTACTGCCAGTAATTCCACTCTATATGGCTCTGTACCTTATATGGAAACACTTCCCAGAACCAAAGGGGGAGGGGTATGATTTCAAGTACCTATATTTTTGAGCCGGGTATTCCAGGAGCGGTATCAGGCAATAGGTGCAGACCTAAAGCGCCTCTTACATCCCCTGCGCCTATCGGTTTGCCGGAATGCAGCACTCCATGCCGCTGCCAACACAATATTTGCAGATTGTCCGTCATTCATGCTTTTACTTCCAATAAATTGCCTACCTTTGCAATATCAAGACAAGGGGGAGCACCGGAAGTCCAGTCCCCGGTATTATTCCAAATTCCATGTTACAGACACCCTGAACGGGCATAATCAGACCTGATGTGTATCAGATTTTATTATTCTTGTGTCTGTCCAGAAAGTCTTCCACGGCTCCCTTATACCAGGGATGGAAATACCCAATATAGTGGACACACCAGAATCAGATTATTACAGTCAATTAACTTTACAATTTGCTTATCAATCAGCTTATGAGAAAGGAAACCATTAAAATTCCGGCATGTATCAGATATTTAACGCAGCAGGACAAGTTCATTGAGGAGTTCGGGAAACCGTTCGAGCTTCCCAACGGCATTCTGAACAAGGAGATACCCAATTGTGGAGCGACCACGGTGGCTCTGACAGACGGGCATAAGACCATCATTTGCAGCCCGCGCAACGAGCTGCTGAGGAACAAGCATGAACAGTACCCCGGCACACTGCTGGTGGTCGGTGGAGTGGAAAGGCGAGAGATTGAGGCTTATTTGCAGACTGCGGAGCTTCCCAAGATTCTTGTCTCCTATGATTCCGTGCACAAATTGACCGCATGTATCGGGGACAAGTCGGATTGGCGTGTGGTGGTGGATGAGTTCCAGTGCCTATTGGCTGACAGCTCGTTCAAGTCGGAAATCGAACTGTACTTCCTGGATGATTCAAGGTCATTCCCGTATGTCACATTCCTGTCGGCAACCCCGATTCTTGACAAGTACCTGGAGCAGATTGACCACTTCAAGGATATGGATTACTACCAGCTCGACTGGGAGGAAAAGGAGACTGTCAGGGTGTACCGGGAACGTGCGAAGAATCCCGTCAGTGCGGCATTGGAAATAGTGCGGCATTACCGGGAAGGCAACTACCCTTCCGTATATGTCGACGGGGAAAGGGTGTATTCCAAGGAGTGCGTCATATTCCTGAACAGTGTAAACAATATTGTAAATATTATTAAACAGACGGGGCTCAGTCCGGAGGAGGTGAACATAATTGTGGGGAACTCCGAAGAGAACGACAGACAGATTGCAAGAATCGGGGAAGGGTTCACGAGGGGGAGAATACCGCTGAAAGGGGAGGCGCACAAGATGTTCACATTCTGCACCTCCACCGCCTATGCAGGCTGCGACTTCTACTCCACCAATGCCGCGACCTTCGTCATCAGCGACTGCAACCGTCCCAATACGGCGGTTGACATAGCCACGGAACTGGTGCAGATAGCCGGCAGGCAGCGTCTGGCCTCCAATCCTTTCAGGGGTTTCCTTACCTTCATTTACAATGTCAGCGCGGAGGAGGTGGAGCAGGAGGCGTTCAATGAGCATCTCTGCCGGAAAGTCAATGTGACGCTTGACGAGGTCAGGGACAACAACAATGCTGGTGAGGCACTGAAAGCCAAGCGTATCAAGGATTTCAGGAGAACTCCCGACAGTGTAAAATACCAGGATTCATACACAATGTATGACGAGCGGAAAGGGGAATTTGTCTTCAACCGTCTGGCTTATGTCAACGAGCAGTATTGCTTTGATGTACAGAAGTTCAATTACCAGAACGGGATAACTGTAAAGAAGCACCTTCAGGAGAGCAATTTCGATACGGGGGAGAACCAGACCTATGCCGTCTATAAGGAGCAGTTAAAGCACCTAATCAGGAAAGAGCCGTTCGTGGATAGGATGCGTGCATACTGTGAATACCGCTCCAGTCAGGGAATGGTTGTCAATCTCGCAATGTCGGCATTGGAAACCAAATATCCGGAGCTGAAATATTACCATGACACCCTGGGCGGTGACAGAATCAGGGCACTGGGCTACAAGGAGAAGGCATTGCTCAATGAGGTCCATACAGTAAAAAACTCCGAGGGTGTACGCTGCGAACTGCATGGGATTATCCGTATCGGGGACAGATTGCTGACTGCGGAAATCCAATCCATTCTACACAATGTATATGGCAAGCTGGGCATTCACAAGCCCGTAAAGGCTACCGACTTGAGGGAGTTCTATGACATCCATCCCGTCAAGATACCAACAAGGGAAGGACGCAAGAACGGCTTTGAAATCCGGGGGATAAAGCAGGGATGAGGACGTTCCTTCTGAAAAGGTCCGTCCTCTTATCGTATCATCCGGTGCCATCATTCTACGTAAACGGCAGATTACGTCCAGATTGGAGCACAAGTCCGAACAATCAGTTAACGTCAGTTAATGGCTTTCTATCATGCTCGAACTCTCCTTACAGCCACATCTGTCCGGAGGATAGTATTTCATTCCAGAATTACTTTTCGATTTCCTTCTCTTTAGCCTTCAATATTGCTGATACAATCTCTTTCATGTCATTAAGGCTGTCATTATCCAGAATGCCCATTCTGAAAGCCTTATCAACAATCTGCATGACAGTTTCCACATTTACCTCTATCTCCATACATTTGACAATTAACAGCTTAAGCTCGTCCCTCAAGTTGGACAGATTACCGACAGACAGCCGCTCCACATATTTACAAGCTACCTCAAAGCCGGAGGCAGGAGACTGCATAAAAGCCTCCACTTCTTTTACAATGCCGTTTATCTCGTCATTGTAGTCATACAGTTTGCCGTCCTTTACATACCCCATCCGTTCTACCATGTCACTGGCTGTATTGATTCGGGATGCAAGAAACTGGGTATTCAGCAAGGTTTCAAAGGTTATGTTGCCCGCAGTTGAAATCGGTTGCCTGACCGTTTCTTGTTTATTCATTGTAGTATCTACCATATTATCTGTCCTTTCAACCTTGAATAATCTACTGTTTTTGATTCTCTTTAAAGAATTAATAAGCCTTGTCCCTTTATCGTTTACAGTTTCATGCAAATAAACCTCGTCTATCATTTTAATGTCCGTATGAGCGGTTGCCACTATGACATCCTCTTTAGGCACACCATAACGGCACATCAAAGTGATGAAGGTATGCCGCGCCGTGTGGGTATGAATTAGCTCGAACAGCTTCTTTCTCCGTGTGATTATCTTACTGCCTATCTGTTCGACATAGTCTATATCGCTGTCCAGTCCGGCTTTCCTGCACACTTCTTTTATGGTCTTGTTCAGCTTGACTTCATTCCTGGCGATTGCCTTCTCGTCCTCTGCAAGCAGGTCTATGTGCTCAAAGCCAGTCTGCCTATACCGACCTAAAATTTCCTTTACTACCGGAAAGAGATACAATGTGGCTTCCTGCGAAGTCTTCTGGGCCATGAATGCAATCACCTCGTTGCCGTCCCCCAGCCTTGTTATCCGGTAGTCACCCTTAAGAATTTTGGGTAAATCCGATATGCGTTGCCCCAGCAGGCACTGGCAGATGAACAAGTCCCTGGTTTCCCTTTCCTTGGCATTCAAGTCCGTGTAGTTGTATATGGCTGACAGCTGGCTTTCCGTCAACGGAACCTGCTTGCTCTTCCTCTGCTCCCTGCTCCGGTTGTCTTCCAGGTATGTTATGCCGTTGGTGTTTATGTTCGACCTTACAGTCTTGTCCTTGTTGGCATGGTTAATCAGCGTTACAATACCCTTGACCTTGTTCAGCAGGGTCTTGATTGTCGCAGGTCTCCTTTCCAGCAGATATTGCTGGTAGCCTTCCAGCACGTCCCTATTTATGGAGGATAGTCTGTCGCTTATGCCTTCGGCTTCCAGATATTCCTTGAATGCCGACACATACCCCAAATAAATTTTTTTACTGCTCTCCGAAGCGATGTTGCTCTCTGCCATCCGGCTTAATATAAGCGTTGCGGATAATTCGTTGTTCTCTTTCATGGCTGCATGACGGGTTTTAAGGTTAGGATTGATGGCCTGCCTCAGTTCTTCAAGAAGGAAGTCCATTCTCTCCAAGTTCTCGCAAAGATAGCTCTTCTTCTCTTCAAAGGCGGCAAGTACGGCCCTTATTCTTTTATTGACTATCTCATTATTGCGGTTATCCAACCTTGTCTGCCCGTTGCTGATGGTGGCTATCTGCCTCCGCTTGTTCCATTGTGCCGGATAAACCTTCGCGCCGATATTGACCTTGCACCGTCTCCCCTGAAAGGTAAACAGAGCGTAAATAATGGTCGGCACATTCCTCCTCGTCTGCCGTAAATTGAAATTCAGACTGAAATCCAGAAATAACTGTTCACTCATTCCTTGTTGTCACCAAACGTTATTAAAATCGGTTATCACATTTGGTTATCAATGGAATATTTTAGAAAGTATCCTTGTATTACAACCCCTTACACAACATATTGCAATAAAGTTTGGTTATCAGACAGAAAGTTGTTATCTTTATAAAGTCAAAAGCATTTCTTATAAAGCGTATTGGCACATTAACCTCATATATAAACCTTTAAAGCATTTGATATGTTCAACTCATTTGGAAATATTCTCCGTCTTACCAGTTTTGGGGAATCGCACGGTAAGGGCGTGGGAGGAGTGATAGACGGATTCCCTGCAGGAATAGTCATTGATATGGATTTCGTCCAGGCAGAGCTCGACCGACGCCGCCCCGGACAGTCACGTATCACTACCGCCCGGAAAGAAGGTGATAAAGTGGAGTTCCTCTCCGGCATCTTCGAAGGAAAATCCACAGGCTGCCCCATAGGATTCATTGTATGGAACCAAAACCAACATTCTGACGATTACAATAATCTGAAAGAAGTCTACCGACCGTCACATGCCGACTATACTTATAAAGTGAAATATGGCATCCGCGACCACCGCGGAGGTGGACGTTCATCAGCCCGTGAAACAATCTCGCGTGTAGTAGCGGGTGCCCTGGCCAAATTGGCGCTGAAGCAGCTGGGTATACACATCACGGCGTACACTTCACAAGTAGGTCCTATCCGCCTTGAAGAAAATTATACCGCATACGACCTCGACCTGATAGAGACCAATCCGGTCCGCTGCCCCGACCCGGCGAAGGCAAAAGAAATGGAAGAACTCATCTTCAAGATAAAGGGAGAAGGAGATACCATCGGAGGAGTGGTGACTTGTGTCGTCAAAGGATGCCCCATCGGACTGGGACAACCCGTATTCGGCAAGCTCCATGCAGCACTTGGAGCAGCCATGCTCAGCATCAATGCAGCAAAAGCATTCGAGTATGGAGACGGTTTCAAGGGATTAAAGCAGAAAGGCTCGGAGCAGAATGATGTGTTCTACAACAATAACGGACGTATCGAGACCCGCACCAATCATTCGGGCGGTATACAAGGTGGAATCAGTAACGGGCAAGACATCTATTTCCGTGTAGCCTTCAAACCCGTGGCAACCGTACTGATGGAGCAACACACCGTGAACATTGACGGTGTAGACACCACCCTGAAAGCCCGAGGACGCCATGACCCGTGCGTATTGCCACGCGCAGTACCCATCGTGGAAGCAATGACAGCAATGACATTGTTGGATTATTACCTGATTGACAGAACAACACAACTATAATATTCACCCATGGAAATAAAGAAATACATCACCGAGAACGAGCCTAAAATGCTGGAAGACTTGTTCAGCCTCATTCGCATTCCAAGCATCAGTGCCAAACCCGAGCATCACGACGATATGCTTGCCTGCGCCGAACGCTGGGCACAGTTGCTGCTCGAAGCCGGAGCGGATGAAGCCCTCGTAATGCCCTCCAAAGGTAACCCGATTGTTTTTGGACAGAAAATCGTAGACCCGGACGCCAAGACCGTATTGGTATATGCCCACTACGACGTGATGCCAGCCGAACCTCTCGAACTTTGGAAAAGCGACCCCTTTGAGCCGGAAATACGCGACGGACATATCTGGGCACGTGGTGCTGATGATGACAAAGGGCAATCTTTCATACAAGTGAAAGCGTTTGAATACCTCGTACGCAACGAACTGCTGCAAACCAACGTAAAATTCATCTTCGAAGGAGAAGAAGAAATCGGTTCGCCCAGCTTAGAAAGCTTCTGCCAGGAGCACAAAGAGTTGCTGAAAGCAGACGTCATTCTGGTTTCGGACACCAGCATGCTTGGTGCAGACCTGCCTTCACTGACCACCGGACTGCGCGGACTAGCCTATTGGGAAATAGAAGTGACCGGCCCCAACCGCGACCTACACAGCGGTCACTTCGGCGGTGCTGTTGCCAACCCCATCAATGTACTTTGCCAGATAATCAGCCAAGTGACGGACGCAGAGGGACGTATCACCGTACCGGGCTTCTATGACGATGTGGAAGAAGTTCCCCAAGCCGAGCGCGACATGATAGCCCGCATTCCTTTCGACGAAGAGAAATACAAAAAGGCTATCCATGTAAAAGCACTTTTCGGAGAGAAAGGTTACAGTACGCTGGAACGTAACAGTTGCCGTCCGTCTTTCGACGTATGCGGCATCTGGGGCGGATATACGGGTGAAGGGTCCAAGACCGTGCTCCCATCCAAGGCATACGCCAAGGTATCCTGCCGGTTGGTTCCCCACCAGGACCACCACAAGATATCCCGGCTCTTTGCCGACTACATTCTGGACATAGCGCCGGATTCAGTACAGGTAAAAGTCACTCCGATGCATGGAGGCCAAGGATATGTATGTCCCATCACCCTACCCGCCTACCAAGCCGCCGAAAAAGGTTTTGAAAAAGCTTTTGGAAAGAAACCGCTGGCAGTGCGTCGGGGTGGAAGTATCCCCATCATCTCCACTTTCGAGCAAGTACTGGGCATCAAAACCGTTCTGATGGGCTTCGGGCTCGAATCCAACGCCATCCACTCACCTAATGAGAATATACCGTTGGACATCTTCCGTAAAGGAATAGAAGCTGTTGTCGAATTCTACCTCAATTATAAATAAAACAAGAAAATCAGGATGAAAGACTTCCAAATTCAAGCCATCGGCCTGATGTCCGGCACTTCCCTTGACGGGCTGGACGTATGTTGTTGCACTTTCCGGCAGCAAGCCGGAAAATGGTCTTTCCACATAGACTGTGCAAAAGGCTATAGCTACCCCGACGCCATGAAGCAGATATTGGGTACCGGTGCACAGACAATGAGTGCTTTGGAGTTCATCACTTTCCACAGCTCCTATGGAAAGTTTCTCGGTGAACGTGTCAACGAGTTCATGCAAGAATTTGGAGTCCACCCCGATATTATCGCCTCCCACGGGCATACCATCTTCCATGAGCCTCAAAAGAGAATCATGTACCAAATAGGTGACGGAGCCGCCATTGCCGCTGAAACCCGTATACCTACCGTTTCGGATTTCCGGCGGCTGGACATCATGCTGGGTGGGCAGGGCGCTCCACTCGTACCTATTGGCGACCGGTTGCTTTTTGCCGACTACGACTTCTGTTTGAATATCGGCGGTTTCTCCAACATCTCATTCGAGCAGGACGGGCGGCGCATCGCTTTTGACATCAGTCCGGTGAATTACGTCATCAACCATTACTGCCGGCAAATAGGATTGGAATTTGACCGTGACGGCGAGATAGCACGGCAAGGCAACATCTGCCAAGAACTGCTGGACGAACTGAACGGAATGGATTTCTACCATCAGTCCGGACCGAAGTCATTGGGACGGGAGTGGGTGGAAACGCTGGTATATCCCATGCTCGAGCGTTATGGCTTGAGTATGGAGAATATGCTACGTACCTTTTACGAGCATGCCGCCTGGCAAATATCACGCATCATCACCGCCCGCCCCTTGCCCGATGGTAACGGAAAACTGCTGATTACCGGTGGAGGTGCATTCAACAAGTTCCTCATAGAACGTATCGACGCCTTGTGTCCGTGTGAAATCGTGATTCCCAGCCGGCAAATCATAGAATACAAGGAAGCCCTAATCTTTGCTTTCCTGGGTGCCCTCTATATGGTGGACACACCCGGATGCCTCGCCTCGGTGACGGGAGCCACGACAGATAATATCGGAGGGATGCTGTTTAAAATATAGTCAATTTTACCATTATGGAAAAATCAAAAGACACCTGGACCGTCTTATCCAGCGAATACCTTCATCGGGCTCCGTGGCTCACTGTGCGTAAGGACCATGTAGTGCTACCCAACGGCAACCACATCCCCTCCTATTATATATTGGAATATCCAAACTGGGTGAATACCATTGCCATCACCCGTGATGGACAATTTGTCTTTATCCGCCAATACCGGCATGGCATACAAGAAACGTCCTATGAGCTCTGTGCAGGGGTATGCGAAGAAGAGGACGGCTCTCCGATGGTTTCCGCACAACGGGAACTTTTGGAAGAAACCGGCTATGGAAACGGAGTATGGAAAGAGTTCATGCAAATCTCTCCCAATCCAAGTACCCACACCAACATTACCTACTGTTTCCTGGCTACGGACGTGGAGAAAATCTCCGAGCAACAGTTGGAAGATACGGAAAACCTAACCGTACACCTGCTTTCCTTGCAAGAGGTCAAGGAATTGCTGCAGCAAGGAAGCATCCGCCAGGCGCTGATGGCTGCTCCCCTCTGGAAATACATGGCGGAGAGAATTATTTAATGTGATTACCCTTATTCAAACGGCTTACGGAATGTGCATCCGGATTTCCATTCGGAACAACCGTAAGCCGTTTTCCCCTTGATAACGGTACCTTTTCCGCAAAGCGGACAAGGCTGACCGACGAAATCGTCAGCTTGTACGGGAACCTCCACACTTGAAGCTGCCACAGCGCCCGAAGCCTGTTCCCTCTTTTTACCTGCGGCGGCAGACTTTCTCGGTGCTCTTTTCTTCGGCTCCTTTTTCGGCTTATCGGCAGCCTCTGTCTTGGCAGAAGCCTTACTGCCCTTTTCGGGAGCAGGCGCTTGGATGGTGATGTGGCGGTTGCTGTTATCAGAAAGTACACTCATCACGACTTCCGATACCATCTGCTTCAATTCTTCCAAGAATTGTCCGGCATTGTAAGTTCGTTTTTCTATCTCACGCAGTTTCTTCTCCCAAATACCGGTCAGTTCCGCCGACTTCAACAGCTCCTCATGGATAATCTGTATCAGCTCCACACCGGTAGGAGTGGCTATCAGGTTCTTCTTTTCCTTGCGGATATAGTTTCGTTTGAACAGCGTCTCGATGATGGCTGCACGGGTAGACGGACGACCGATACCATTTTCCTTCAGCGCATCACGCAGTTCGTCGTTATCCACCAGCTTGCCCGCCGTTTCCATAGCACGCAGCAGGGTGGCTTCCGTATAAGGCCGGGGCGGCTGCGTCCACTTCTCATATAAATCGGGAACGTGCGGCCCGCTTTCTCCTTTCACAAAAGCCGGAAGCACATTCTCCTCTTCTCCCTTTTCCTCTTTCTCCTCCTGCGATTGTGCCGAGGGGGTGCCGAAGATAACACGCCAACCCGGTTCCAGAATCTGCTTGCCGGTGGCCTTGAACTCTATGCTCTCTACCTCTCCCAATACGGTGGTAGTGGCAAACTTACAATCGGGATAGAATACAGCAATGAAACGGCATGCTATCAAATCGAATACGCGACGCTCCATATCCGTCAGATTCTGCGGATGCTGGCCGGTAGGAATAATGGCGTGGTGGTCTGTTACCTTCGAGTTATCGAAAACCTTTTTGGACTTCAACAATGCAGTTCCTGTCAAAGGGGCTGTAAATGTCTCGTAATCACGCAGACCTTTCAAGATGCCAGGGCATTTGGGATAGATGTCATCACTCAAATAGGTAGTGTCTACACGTGGATAGGTAGCCACTTTCTTCTCATACAAAGACTGGATGATTTTCAGCGTCTCATCAGCGGAATAGGCAAACTTCCTGTTACATTCCACTTGCAAAGAAGTCAAGTCAAACAAGCGGAGTGGCGCCTCCCTCCCCTCTTTCTTGGTGACATCCGTCACGGTAAAAGGAGAATTCTTAATCTGGTTCAATAAAACAAGCCCACGTTCGCGGTCGGTAATGGGGTCGATGCCCCGGTTCTCTTCTTCTTTTTTAGGTTTCTTCCCGGCAGCTATAGCCTCTTTCTGCTTCTCGGCTTCCAGTACCAGTTCCTCCTCACTTTTCCGGAGGATGGCGGAGAAAGTGGTATCTCGATAGACGGTCTTCAGCTCCCAGTATTGCTTGGGAACAAAATTCTGTATTTCCAGCTGACGGTTTACAATCAATGCCAGCGTCGGTGTCTGCACACGACCGATAGAAAGCACCTGCCGGTTCTGCCCGTATTTTATGGTATAAAGACGGGTGGCATTCATCCCCAGCAACCAGTCGCCGATGGCACGCGACAAGCCTGCTTCGTACAAAGGCTGGAAATCCGACGCATCGCGCAGCTTGGCAAAGCCCTCGCGGATAGCCTCCTCCGTCAACGAAGAAATCCAGAGGCGTTTCACCGGGCAACGCGCCCCGGCCTTCTGCATCACCCAGCGCTGTATCAATTCTCCCTCCTGACCGGCATCACCGCAGTTTATAATCATATCGGCATGTTGCATGAGGTTCTCTATCGTATGGAACTGGCGCTCGTATGTGGGATTACTAATCAGCTTAATGCCGAAACGGGGAGGTATCATGGGCAGGCTTCCCAAGCTCCATGACTTCCAATTAGGGGTATATTCATGCGGCTCTTTCAGCGTACAAAGATGACCGAATGTCCAGGTCACCTGGTATCCATTTCCTTCGATGTATCCATCTTTCTTTTCTCTCGCTCCCAATACATCGGCTATGTCACGCGCCACAGAGGGCTTTTCGGCAATACAAACTATCATTCGTTATTCTTTTAGCGGGACAAAGGTAATAAAAAGGGGGCAAGAACGAAACGATAAGCAAGAAACGATAACATAGACCAGGTGATTTTTCTCCCCCAAAGCTGACGTACGGACATAAAAAAAGGAGTACCGCTGTACTCCAACCTTTGTTAACCTTAAATCTAATACTATGAAAAACACATTGCAAAGATACGGACTTCTGATAAATCTGCAAATTATCCAAGAAAAAAAGCATGCTATATAACACAGATTAAGAAAAAAGGACGGATATGCAAACGCACACCGTCCTTTTTTAACATTTAACGTGTCGGATTATTCTTCATCCAACAAGATTTCCAATATCTGGCAAGCAGCCTTGGCAACCGGAGTACCGGGGCCGAAGATGGCAGCTACGCCTGCCTTGTAAAGGAAGTCATAGTCTTGTGCGGGGATTACACCACCGGCAATCACTACGATGTCCTCACGTCCCAACTTCTTGAGTTCTTCGATAATCTGCGGAACCAATGTCTTGTGTCCTGCAGCCAATGAAGAAACCCCCACTACATGAACGTCGTTCTCAACCGCTTCGCGGGCAGCCTCGGCCGGTGTCTGGAACAAGGGTCCCATATCCACGTCGAAGCCACAGTCGGCATATCCGGTTGCAACAACCTTGGCACCGCGGTCGTGACCGTCCTGGCCCATCTTGGCTACCATGATACGAGGCTGACGTCCCTCTTTCTTCGCAAACTTCTCCGCCAATTCACAAGCACGGTGGAAGTCGCTGTCATTCTTACTTTCTGATGAATACACGCCTGATATAGTTCTAATTACTGCTTTATAACGTCCTACAATCTTTTCGCAAGCATAAGAGATTTCCCCCAAAGTGGCACGGACACGGGCTGCCTCGACAGCCAGTTCCAGCAAGTTGCCCTTACCTGTCTTTACACATTCAGTAATAGCCTCCAAAGCCTTGTCCACTTCTGCCTGGTTACGTCCTTCCTTCAGACGCTTCAAGTTTTCAATCTGTTCCTGACGGACAGCCGTATTGTCGATTTCAAGAATATCAATCGGAGCTTCTTTCTCCAGACGATACTTGTTCACGCCGACAATGGTCTGTGAACCGCTATCAATACGGGCTTGTGTACGTGCAGCAGCCTCTTCGATACGCATCTTGGGAATACCGGTTTCGATGGCTTTTGCCATACCGCCCAGCTTCTCTACTTCCTGAATCAATTCCCAAGCCTTGTGAGCCAACTCATTGGTCAAACTTTCCACATAATAAGAGCCACCCCATGGGTCTACATTCTTGCAAATGTAAGTTTCTTCCTGAATATAAATCTGCGTATTACGTGCAATACGTGCAGAGAAATCCGTCGGCAAGGCAATAGCCTCGTCAAGAGCATTGGTATGCAGTGACTGAGTATGTCCCAATGCAGCAGCCATCGCCTCAATACAAGTACGGCCCACATTGTTGAACGGGTCTTGCTCTGTCAATGACCAGCCGGAAGTCTGGGAGTGCGTACGCAAAGCCAGCGACTTCGGATTCTTCGGGTTGAACTGCTTCACAATCTTTGCCCACAACATACGTGCTGACAAGCTGCTCGTCGGTGAGCTGGCGGTGCGTGGAGCTGGCGGGATGCAGCACGCAGGTACGGATGTCCGCCACATGCACGAGCAGGGAGGCCATCTTGAGGCTGTCGATGAACCGGGCCCCGGCTTCGCGCCCGCCCTTGAGCGAGAAGGAAATCACGCCGCTGCACCCGTTGGGCAGGTATTTGGCGGCCCGCTCCTTGTAAGGGTTACCCTCCAGCGTGGGGTAGCTTACGGACTCGATCTTGTCGTGCTTCTCGAGCCAGTGGGCGACGGCATCGGCATTCTGGCTATGGCGCTCAATGCGCAGGGGCAAGGTTTCAAGCCCCTGATTGATCAGAAAGGCCCCGAACGGCGTCTGACAGGCACCCATATCCCGCATCATCTGCGTACGCGCCTTGACAATATAGGCAGCCTTGCCGAATGCCTGCGTATAGATGGTCCCGTGATAGGAGTCGTCGGGCTCGGTGAATTCCGGGAACTTGCCGTTCGTCCAGTCGAAGGTGCCGCCGTCCACAATCACCCCGCCCATTTGCAGGGCGTGCCCGTCCATGTATTTGGTGGTCGAATGCACCACGATGTCCGCCCCAAATTCAATGGGGCGGCACAGAACCGGCGTGGCGAACGTGTTGTCCACGATCAGCGGCACGCCGTTCCTATGGGCGATGCGGGCGAACTTTTCGATATCCAGCACTTCAATGCTCGGGTTGGCGATGGTCTCGCCGAACAGCGCCTTGGTGTTGGGGCGGAACGCGGCCTGAATCTCGTCTTCGGAGGCTTCCGGCGACACGAAAGTCACTTCAATGCCAAGCCGCTTGAGCGTCACGGCGAACAGGTTCAGCGAGCCGCCGTAGATGGCGGAGGAACTGACGATATGATCCCCGGCGGCGGCAAGGGTCAGGATGGAAAACGTGGTCGCGGCCTGCCCGGAAGCGGTGCACAACGCCCCTACCCCGCCTTCCAGCATGGCGATCTTCTGCTCGACGGCGTCCACGGTGGGATTGCCGAGACGGGTATAGAAGAACCCGGCTTCCTCAAGGTCGAACAGCTTGCTGACCTGCTCGGTGGACTCGTATTTGAACGTCGTGCTCTGACAGATGGGCAAGGTCTGCGGCTCGCCGTTTTTCGGGGAATACCCGGCATACAGGCATTGCGTTTCGATTTCCATTGTTCTCTCCGTTCAAGATGTTTCCCTCCGCAACCTGCGGACAGGGGCGCTTCGCATTCCCGGCGGCGTTTCCCGTGGGCATCCGTCCTTTCCGGACGGCGGGGCATCTCCGCCAAGGGGCCGTAAATGAAGCGTGTTGCCGCGTGAAGTGGAGGCTATATCACTATACCTTGATATGTCAATTTAAAAACCGCCTCTTCCGCCCGGATTCGACAATGCGGGCCGGGCGGAGTATGCTTTGCTCGCTTTTTGTGCGGGATTTCCTTCTGTTGCGCCCCCCTTCCCCGCACAGCCCAAAGAGATCGGAGAAAGACGTGGATCAGAAACGAAACCGCAAGACGCCAAGCTGGTGCGGAAGCCGCAAACGCAAGGCCGCACGCACGCCATACGACGCCCGGATCACCGAATACGCCCATCAGGGGCACCTTGTCCCGCCCAGAAGCATCCTCAAAACGCCCGAACAAATCGTGGGCATCCGCGAAAGCGGCAAGATCAACATCGCCGTGCTTGACCATGTGGCGGCGCACATCAAGGCGGGCATGACCACCGCCGAAATCGACAGGCTGGTTTTTGAAAAGACCAAGGAGCTTGGCGGCGTCCCCGCCCCGCTCGGCTACCGCGGGTTCCCCAAAAGCACCTGCACCTCCATCAATGAGGAAGTCTGCCACGGCATCCCCGCCGACGATGTGGCGCTCAAGGACGGCGACATCGTCAATGTGGACGTTTCGACCATCTACAACAGCTACTTTTCCGACTCCTCGCGGATGTTCTGCATCGGCGCGGTCAGCAAGGAAAAGCGCCGGCTCGTGGACGTGGCCCGCGAATGCGTGGAGCTGGGATTGCAGGAAGTGAAGCCGTGGGGCTTCCTCGGCGACATGGGGCAGGCCGTGCACGACAACGCGAAAAAGCACGGCTACAGCGTGGTCCGCGAAGTGGGCGGGCACGGCGTGGGCATCCGGTTCCATGAGGAGCCCTTCGTCAGCTACGTCACCAAGCGCGGCACGGACATGCTGCTGGTTCCGGGCATGATCTTTACCATCGAGCCGATGATCAACATGGGCAAGGATGCCATTGCCCTGGACAAGGCGAACGGCTGGACGATCCGCACGGCGGACGGCGCGCCCTCCGCGCAGTGGGAAATCATGGTGCTGGTCACGGAAGACGGGCACGAAGTGCTGGCGTACTGAACTTTCATGGAGGCCGCCGTCCCGATCCGGGCGAAGGCGGCCGTCCCCAGCATCTCTTGCACCGTATCCGATACCGGCAGGCCCCCGCCTTTCATTGAGAAGGACAGGGAGTCCTTGCCGTACCACTGCCGCTCTGATACTGAGAGGCATACTGTCTTATGAAAGAGAGCCTGTTATGGAAACATCTGCCACCACGATTGTTGTCCCCCCGACGGCTGAGGAGCAACGCATCGCATCCATCGCCGATTCGATAAACCTCGCCGATCCCTCCCTGACCGTCACGTATGGGACGGAGGCCATGCAGGGCATCTCCCGGTTCGCGGACGATCTCCTTTCCCGCGTGCAGGCCAAGGATTCCGGGGAACTCGGCGAATCGCTCACCAACCTTATGCTCAAAGTGAAGGATGTGAACGTCTCGGAAGTCATGGGCTCGCCGGGGTTCCTCCAGTCGCTGCCGCTTGTGGGCTCGCTGTTCTCTTCCGCCAAGCGCACGGTGGCGAAGTTCAACACCCTTTCGGAACAGATCGAAATCATCGTCGACAAGCTGGACGAGGCCATGATCGGCCTGCTCCGCGACATCGAGACGCTTGAGATGCTCTATGAGCACAATGCGCGGTTCCACGCGGAATTGACGGCGTACATTGAAGCGGGCAAGCGCAAATTGGAAGAGGCGCGTACTGTGGAACTGCCGCGCCTCAAGGCGCAGGCGGATGCGTCCGGCGATCTCATGGAGGCGCAGCAAGTCCGCGACCTTTCGGAGCAGATCAACCGTTTCGAGCGGCGGTTGCACGATTTGCAGCTTTCGCGGACCATCACGGTGCAGACCGCGCCGCAGATACGCATCATCCAGAGCAACAACAGGACGCTGGCGGAAAAAATCCAGACCAGCATACTCGCCACCATCCCCATCTGGAAAAGCCAGATGGTCCTCGCCCTTTCCCTGCACGGTCAGAAGAACGCGGCGGCGCTTCAGAAGACCGTCTCCGACACGACCAACGACATGTTGCGCAGCAACGCGGAACTGCTCGAACAGGCCGCCGTCGATACGGCCCGCGAGGTGGAGCGTTCCGTGGTGGATATTGAAACGTTGCGCGAGGTGCATGAAAAGCTCATCGGCACCATAGAGGAAACCCTGCGTATCGCGCAGGAAGGCCGGGAACGGCGGGCGGCGGCTGAAAAAGAGCTGGCCGTCATGGAAACGGAACTCAAGGACAGGCTTACCTCGTTGGCCGCACGCAAAAGCCGGGAAGAAATCGCCGCCGCATCCGGAACGGAAACGCGGCAGAGCGCCCCCGGACAGGGCGGCATCGGCTCCGGGGTGTAATCCATGCACGAAGGCGAAAAGGAACATATGGTGGTCGGACCGAACGCCGAGGAACCGAAGGGTTCGTTTTGGGATGCGATACGTCGGTTCTTCAAGCGTATCCTCTTTCATATCAGCGCGTTCATCATTGGGGCGATTCTGTCTACCCATGTTCCGCAAATACATCCGGGCGAGGCCGCTCTTGGCGTCTACCTTGGCCTTATCTGCATCGTCGCGCGCGGCGCATCCCGGAAACCGTCGTGGATCGTCCCCGCCGTATCCGGCGCGGGGCTGGCCGTCTTGCTGATCCTTTTCGGTATGCCGTTCCCGTATGCGCTGTTCTGGGGAGGCTTGCAGTCATGGGTACAGCGCCTTCTGGTGAAATCCTTTCGCATGGGCACGGAATGGGTTCCGTTTTCTCTGTTGCTCATCATGGCCTTCTCAGTGAGGCAAACCCTTTCCCTGCCTCTTGCCATGCTGTTTTGCGCCCTCCTCGCCGGGGGACAGGGCGTCCTCTGGGCCTTGGCCCGCAAGCGTGCGGCGGAACTGGCACCCAAGCCCAAACCGGAACCGAAGCCAGAACCAGCCCCCTCCCCGGATGACCCGGCGTCCATGAAGGCGTCCCGAGCCTCTCTCGCGGAACTTGAATGCAAGCTGCCCGGCCTCCCTGCGGAGACGCAAGCCTCCGTGCGCGCCATCATGCAATCCGCCAACAACATTCTGGGCTGCATGGCTACTGATCCGCGAGATGTGGATCACGGCGCGCGTTTCCTCAAGCGCTACCTCGCCGCCACCCACGGCATCGTGGATACGCACCTGCGTTTCGCCCACGACAAAGACATATCCCCGGATGTCGCCAGCGCCCTTGCCCGGAGCAACGACATGCTCGCCCGGTTGAAGGTCGCCTTTGCCAAGGAGCACGCCCTGCTCCTGCAAAACGACGTCACCGATTTCTCCGCCGACCTCAAGACGCTCGACACGCTGCTCAAAATGGACGGCAACTAGAAGACTAACCGGAATATCCGCTGCAAACGGAACAAAACGAAGCGGGCCGATGAGAATATTCATCGGCCCGCTTTATTTTGTACGGAACGGCGCCACGGAAAAGGCTCTCACTCCTGCGGGGAGACATGATTTGATAAAGCTTGTTCTGTCCGCAACAAAAGTGTGGAGGCGGGAACCCCATACATTTCACCCAACAAAATGAGTACGTTTATTGAGGGAAGAATGATGCCCCTCTCCATGCGAGATACGTAGGATCGCTCTGTCCCAAGAGCTATGGCTACTTGCTCTTGAGAAAGCTTGGGAATGGATTTCCGGGCTTTCTTCAGTTGCTCACCAAGAGCGGCTTTGAGGTAGGGAACTTTTTTCACTGTGCTGTCGATTTTCCAAAGCTATTCAGTCAAGGCTGCTCCCTACTCCCCTCAGGCTCTTCTATCACGGGGATGGAGGGCATCAGCTCAACTGTTTTACGGAATAATATACAAGGATCTATCTCAAGGGCATGGGCGATCACCACAATTGTGGAAAGTACAGGCTCGTTTTCACCTTTTTCCAGCTTGGCCAACTGCTGTGGGGTGCGCCCGATCAATTTTGCCAAACGATACCGTGAAACACCTTGCTCTATCCGGGCAACAAGAACAACTTCTCCAAAAGGGCATGGCGTTCTTTCAGTTTTCTCACTCAACAGGCACCATCGGCTCTTGTTGGACACTCATGGCTTTTGCCGCCTCATTCACCAAAGTTCCCGGCTCCATGCCCAGCGCATGGGCGAGCAAATCAGCGTTGAAAGTTTGGGTTCCCTTTCACCGCGTTCAATTTGGCTGATCTGCTGAATGGAACGCCCTGCCTGCCGTGCAAGCCGGTATTGCGTGATACCACGCTCTTCACGGGCGGTTACGAGAATTTTTCCAAACGGGCATGGAGAAGATTTCTTACTCATCTTCTTCCAAGCGCATCAGCCGATCCATTTCGTTCAGCAAGTCACCGGGAGAAACGCCAAGCCCCCGTCCAAGACGAATGATCATCCGGGCTTTGGGCTCTCTCTTGGAGTTTTCAAGCTTATTCAGGTATTCCTCAGCGATACCTGTTCTTTTGGCAAGCTGGTATTGCGATATCTGGAGAGACTCCCGGATATTGACAAGTGCAGATCCGAACAGACATTGTTTTACATTTCCCATTTTTTTACCGGAAAAACGAGTTCAACTGTGGTGTTACACCTAGTCTTCATCAAACAAGTCCTTGATTTTGACATCCAGTACTTTAGCCAAGGCATCAAGTGTGGATAGATTACATTCATAGATCAATATGCCCCGAGCCCTATTTATTGTCTCTCCAGCGATACCAGAGAGCTCAGAAAGACGCCGATAGGTAAGCTTCTTCTCTTTCATGAGTTTTGCAAGGTTACTCTTCACCATTAGTGTATCCTCTTATAAGAATGCACTAATTTATCGGAATAACGACGCTTCAGTCAGCACTAATATATTAGATTATACACTCACTCTTCCCTCTTCTCCACTCCCACCATTTCATTTTGGACTTCATCAAACAGAGCTTTAAGCTCCACCCCTAAAGCCTTGGCGAGGGCATCTAATGTTGACAGCCTGCATTCGTAAATAAACGCACCTCGCGCTCTATAGATAGTTTGCCCGGCAACCCCAGATAGCTCTGTGAGCCTTCGATAACTTATCTTCTTTTTATCCATTATTTTTGATATATTACTCACGATCATCGGTGCACCTCCAAAAAATTTGCACCAATATATCGAATTAACAATTTACACGTATGCACTAATATATTAGATTTAAATACATTCTCATCAGGGAAATTCTTTAGAGGGAAACAATGAAAAAAGACGTTTCATATCCAGACGTGATCAAGCGCATTCAAGCGGCTACACATACCCGGAGCCAAACTGAATTGGCGTCCTTACTTGAAATTAGCCAATCCAGCGTAGCCGAAGCCAAGAGACGCCAAGCCATTCCAGCGGACTGGTATCTGAAATTATTTGAAAAACTGGGAGTGAATCCCGACTGGCTCAAAAGCGGCAGCGGCCCGGTATACCTGCGCACAGAGGCCGGATATGTCCCCAGCGACGGGGACGGGCCGCCCATAGATCCCGGCTTGTTGGGATCGCCTCTGGCGCAGTCGGCGCTTGCCCCGGTGTACGCCATATGCGGCGACAGCACGAAAACCGGCTCCCCAGCGGCGGCGCTTCAACCGATAGGAAAGATCGCCCTCCCCAAGCCATACGCCCGAGAAGGGATCCTTATTCTGGAAATGGACAACGAATCAGCCGCCCCCACAGCGCGCTGCGGCGCTTATGTCGGCATCGACACAGCCGCAAGCCATCCCGCAAGCGGAGAACTGTTCGCGGTACTGCTTCCCTATGAAGGGATCATCTTGAGAAGGCTGGCTTGGGATCGGAAGGAAAAATGCTTTGTGCTGCGGGCGGAAAACCCCGCTTACCCGGAAATTAGGATTCAGGAAGACCTGACGGGCCGGATTCTTGGACGGCTGGCGTGGGTCATGCAGAAAGTCTAGGCGGGGAATTGCTGAAGTCAGGGCTTACCGTATTTCGAACTTCCCTAAAAAAAGAAAGGCCCATAACGCTATCTATTCAATACGTTATGGACCTTTCTGGAAGATTTTGGTTTTGAGTTTGGCGGAAGGGGAGGGATTTGAACCCCCGGACGCCTCACGACGTCAACGGTTTTCAAGACCGCCGCATTAAGCCGCTCTGCCACCCTTCCGCTCATGCCGCTCGTCAAGCGAACGACAAGTACTGAACGTCATAAAGCGGAGCGGCCCGTGGGTCAAGTGGAAACAGAGGCGCCTCCCCGCCGCCGGACCGCCTTGTTTTTCCCTTCCTTCCCTTGCTGTTCCCGTGGAAGCTTTCGATTTCATAAAAATCTCATACCGTTTTTTTACATTTTTTTAGCCTTTCCAACACGGGTGATATATTGTACGGTATGACGATTTTGACAGAATTCGCATACTTCGAGAAAAAAAGCACATTTCGGACCCACCCAGAATCTCCTGAAAAAGGAATGCGTTCCGCAAGAACGCTTTTCAGGAACCACATGCTTTTTTGATCGGACGTTTTTTGTCAGGACGGCATGTTCGGCCGACGGCGACCGACCGGGGCCACATGTTGCCAAGCGCTTGCCATGCCTTGCGTCTTGACACGTGTTTGCCCGGTCGCCTACACCATGATGACGGTGAAAAAGCGCGTCCGTTCCCCTGTGGGAAGAGGCGCCAAGGACGGTTTTCCTGTCTCATGACGTGTCGCGGCCAAGAGGCGAATGGTTTTCAGCAACACAACCATTTCAAGAGGCGAAGGGTATGGAGGATAGGCAGAACAACGCGCCTTCCCACGAGAAGGCCCGCAGTCTGGCAAAACGACTTGAATTCGGTCCCGCACCGTTCATCGTCGGTCTTGTCGTTGCGCTCGTGTTTGGCTGGTGGATTTTCCCGGAACTTTTGTTCAGCAGACAGGATCAACCCGTGCAGTTCAGCCATGAGACGCATCTCAAGGATGCTTCTCTGGACTGCTCGGTCTGTCACCATCTCCGTGCGGACGGGACGTTCGACGCCCTGCCCTCTACAAAGGACTGTGCTGTCTGCCATTCGCAGATGCTCGGCAAAAGCGAGGCCGAACGGGTCTTCTTCAACGAATACGTCAAGAAGGGCAAGGAAGTGGACTGGAAAGTCTACCAGAAGCAGCCTGACAACGTGTTCTTCAGCCATGCCGTGCACTCGCTGGCAACCTGTAACAACTGTCATGAGTTCTCCGAGCGGGAGCTTTGCTCCACGTGCCATCTCGACATGGCTTCCAGCAAAAAGCCGCCCGTGTTCCGCGAGAACAGGATCTCCGGCTACAGCCAGAACACCATGAAGATGTGGCAGTGCGAAGCATGTCATGCCAATCCCAATCACCTTGGCAGCACCAATGCCAGCAACGCATGCTTTGTCTGCCACAAGTAAGGAGACGCCAATGCTTGACAGACGAGGCTTTCTGAAATTCATCGGCGGGGCCGCCGTGGGTACGCTGGCGACTCCTGTGGTCTGGAAGGGTTTGGACGACATCTCCATCTGGTCGCAAAACTGGCCGTGGATCCCTTCCCTGCAATACGGCAATCACGAAAACACCTATGTCCGCACGGTCAGCAAGCTCTGTCCCGCCGCCGGAGCCACCAAAATCCGTCTCGTGGGCGGACGTCCCGTGCGCGTCCTCAGCGATCCCGAGAGCCCGCTTGGCGGCGGCGTCTCCGCGCTGGCCGTCACCGAAGTCCAGATGCGCTACAGCCCGGCCCGCCTCAAACGGCCCCTGCTCCGCAACTCGGACGGCGGCTACAGGGAAATCACCTGGGAAGAGGCTGAAAAGCTGCTGCTCGAAAAACTCGCCGCAGCCAAGAAACAGACCGAGCACGACAGCGTGGTCTGCATTTCCGGCGACGAAAACGGCACCATGAATGAACTGCTCGCGGGCTTCGCCGCCCAGACCGGTTCGGGCCGCTTCTTTGCCATGCCCAGTGACGCACAGGCCACCGCGCAGGCGTGGAAGCTCATGGGCGGACGTGGGCGCGTCGGCTTCGACATCCCCAACAGCGACTACGTGTTCGCCGTCGGCGCGAACGTGCTGGAAACGTGGGGCTCGGTGGTCGTCAACCGCCACGCGTGGGGACAGGCACGTCCCGCGGGCGCCGAACCCGCCATGCGTCTGGCCTATGCCGGGCCCGTGCAGAACAACACGGCCGCGGGCGCCGATCTCTGGCTGCCCATCAAGCCCGGCACGGAGCTGTTCCTGCTCCTCGGCGTCGCCCGCCAGCTCATCAAGGACGGCGTGGCCGCCCCCGCCGGAGGGCTGGATGACTTCGCGGCGCTGGTCGCCAAGTGGACCCCGGAAAAAGTCTGCGAAATCACGGGCCTCATGCCCGAACGTTTCACCGCCGTCGTCGACGGGCTCAAAAAGGCCAAGAAGCCTCTCGTGGTCGTCGGTTCCGACATGGATCAGGGCGGCGGCACCGGCCCTGTCCGCATCGGCATGGCGATCAACATGCTCCTCGACCGCGTGAATAAGGAAGGCGGGATGCGCATGATCCCGCTGGCCCCCCCGGCGGTCAACGGCGCGGCGTCCTACGATGTGCTCATGCAGGGCGATCTCGTCCGCTACGCCGCCGACATGGCGCAGGGGAACATGCCCGAAGTGGGCGTGCTCATGGTCTACGAGGCCAACCCCGTCTATGCCCTGCCCGGCAAGGACATTGAAGCCGTCTTCAAGAAAAGCGACTTCTCGGTGGCCTTCACCTGCTTCTTCGACGAAACCGCCCGCCGCTGCGATCTCGTGCTGCCCAACGCCCTCGGCCTTGAACGCTACGACGACGTGGCCGAGCCCTTCAGCTACGGCAAGTTCGTGTACGCGCTGGTCCGCCCCGTGGCCGAGCCGCTCTATCAGGCCCGCCCCGCCGGCGACGTGGTCATCGACATGGCCTACAAGCTCGGCATCAACCTCGGCGTTTCCGACGTCGTGACCATGCTCAAGGCCAAAGCCTTCAACATCGGCGCCGACTGGGGTTCCCTGAGCGACGGCAACGTCTACGTCAGCGACATTGTGGTCCCCAACAAGACGTTGGCCTACCGCTTCAGTCCCGACGACCTCGCTCTCGTCGAGAAGGCCGAAGCCGCCGCTGCCTCCTCCGGCAAGGAGCTGGCCGTGGCCTTCGTGAGCAAGCTTGGCCTCGGTACGCCCGAAACCGCCATTCCGCCCTTCAACACCAAGCTCATCACTGACGATGAGCTGGACAAGAACATGCTCGTCGCCGCCGTCAACGGGGCCACGCTCAAGAAGCTCGGCCTGTACGAGGGCAACCGCATCGTCCTGACCAGCAAGGCCGGGAAGGTTATGGCGAAGATCCGCGTCTTCGAAGGCGTGACCAACGATACCGTAGCTTTGACCATGGGCTTCGGGCATACGGCTTTCGGAGAGTTCAACGACGGCAAGGGCATGGATGTTATGGCCCTCGTCACGCCCTCTTCCGAACCCGGCTCCGGCCTCTCCGTCTGGAACGATACCCGCGTGAACGTCGCCCAAGCATAAGGATTCGTAATCATGTCCGAAGTGAAAGAATTCGACATCAAATGGACGATGGTCGTCGATCTTGACAAGTGCACGGGCTGCGGCGCCTGCATGGTGGCCTGTCAGGCCGAAAACAATGTCGCCCCCAACCCCGACGGCACGAACAAGGTCCGCTCCATCAACTGGATGAAGGTGTATCGCCTCTCCAACCACAAACCGTTCCCGGAACACGACACGGCCTACCTGCCCCGCCCCTGTATGCAGTGCGGGAAGCCCTCCTGCGTGTCCGTCTGCCCCGTCGTCGCCACCGACAAGAACGAGGACGGCGGCATCGTCAGCCAGATCTATCCCCGCTGCATCGGCTGCCGGTACTGCATGGCCTCATGCCCTTACCATGCCCGTTATTTCAACTGGTATGATCCGATCTGGCCGGAAGGCATGGAAAAGACCCTCACCCCGGACGTTTCCGTGCGTCCCCGCGGCGTGGTGGAAAAATGCACCTTCTGCCATCACCGTTGGATGAAGGCCAAGGACAAGGCCATCGCCGAGGGACGCAACCCCTATGAGCTGGCCGACGGGGAGTATGTGACTTCCTGCACCGAGGTATGCCCCAACGGCGCGATCTCCTTCGGCGATTCCAAGAATCCCGAACACAAGGTGTACGAGCTGATCCGAAGCCCCCACGCCTTCCGCCTTCTGGAGCGCCTGGGGACCGACCCGCAGGTGTACTACCTGAGCAAGCGCGAATGGGTGCGCCGTCAGGGCGACAACTACCTGGAAAACGAAAAGACCAAGGGGTAGGTCAATGGAAGTGAAAAACTACAACCAGCCCGTCGACGCCTCCCTCTTCCCTGAAGGGTGCCCGCGTTGTTCGCTGCTGAAATTCCTGCTGCATCTTGTTCCCGTGGCCGCGGTCGGCCTGTGGGGCGCTTATGCCGCCTTCCGCGTCCTAGCCCACGGCCTCGGCGAGACCGGCCTTGACGACTACTTCGGGTTCGGCCTCTGGATCACCTTCGACCTCGCCGTCATCGCCCTCGGCGCGGGCGCGTTCTTCACCGGCGCGCTGCGCTACCTGCTGAACATCGACGCCTTGAAGAACATCATCAACCTGACGGTCGTGGTGGGCTTCCTGTGCTACTCCGGCGCCATGCTGGTGCTCGTTCTCGATATCGGCCAGCCGCTCCGCGCATGGTTCGGCTACTGGCATCCGAACGTCCACTCCATGCTGACCGAAGTCATCTTCTGCATCACCTGCTACTGCACCGTACTCATCATCGAGTACGTGCCTCTGGCACTGGAAAACCGGCAGCTGGCGAAGAACAAGCTCGCCCACGCCATCGCCCACAACTTCCACCTGATCATGCCCCTGTTCGCGGGCATCGGCGCCTTCCTGTCCACGTTCCACCAGGGCTCCCTCGGCGGCATGTACGGCGTGCTCTTCGGCCGTCCCTACATCCTGCGCGACGGGTTCTTCATCTGGCCGTGGACGTTCTTCCTGTACATCCTCTCCGCCGTGGGTTCCGGCCCCATGTTCACCGTGCTCGTCTGCACGTTCATGGAAAAGCTCACCGGCCGCAAGCTCGTCTCCTGGGACGTGAAGCAGCTCATGGGCAAAATCGCCGGGACGATGTTCACCATCTACATGGTGTTCAAGCTGGTCGACACCGCCGGTTGGGTCATGGACATCCTGCCCCGCTCCGGCATGACCTTCGATCAGATGTTCCACGGCTGGATCTACGGCAAGTGGCTCCTCTTCGCCGAACTCGTGGTCTGCGGCGTCCTGCCCGCATACCTCCTCTTCTCGAAGAAGTGCCGCTCCAACCCGGCGCTGTTCTACCTTGGCGGCATCCTCGCCTGCGTCGGCGTGACCATCAACCGTTACGTCATGACCGTTCAGGCCCTCGCCATCCCGGTCATGCCCTTCGACACGTGGGAATTCTACAATCCCAACTGGGCCGAATGGGGCGCGTCCTTCATGGTCATCGCCTACTCGTGGCTTTGCCTTGCCATCTCTTACCGCTATCTTCCCATGTTCCCGCAGGAACGTGAGCTGAACAAGTAGCAAAACTGGGGAGGGGAGAGGGAACCCTTCTGAAGAAGGGTTCCCCCTTCCCCCACGCCCCCAACACTCCCTCTCCCAAGACTTTTGGCGTTATCGGATCCTTGTTCGGAAAGGTGCTGAAAGCGAAAGCGTGGGCGTGCCTTTCAGTTTTTGGGGAGAGGGGCTGTTTGGGAAGGGAAACCATTCCGTAAAAATGGCGGGGAAGAAGGCGTAGCTTTTAAAGATGGCTTTGGAGACTGTTTTTGGCGGGGCCATGAAAAAAACGGTTGACTTTCATTCCGGGGTTCGCTAAAAGCTTCCTCACGCATGGGGTTGTAGCTCAGTTGGGAGAGCGCTTGAATGGCATTCAAGAGGTCGTCAGTTCAATTCTGTCCAGCTCCACCAGATTTTTAAAGCTGATTCAATTTTGGATCAGCTTTTTTTATTGCATGAAGTTGCGAAATAAAATGGTTGAGGAGCCTTTCCGACCGCCTTTTAGGCGGGATCCGGAAGGCTCCTTATTTTTTTTGCTCATACCCCGAAACGGGACACGCGGAGATGGCAGCCGCCTCTGCCCGTGCGGGCCGTAAAATCCTGATGGTACGCTTCGGCGGGGTAAAAGGCGGAGGCCGGGAGCAGTTCGGTGGCCACCGCATAGCCGTGTTCCCTGAGCTTTTCCATGAGGGAAAGGGCTGTGGCTTTCTGCCGCTCATCTTTGTAGAAAATCGCTGAACGGTATTGTGTGCCGATATCCGGGCCCTGTCTGTTGATCTGGGTAGGATCATGGATTTCAAAGAACAGGCGGGCGAGTTCCTCGAAAGAAACCTTTGCCGGATCGTAGGTTACGCGGACCGCTTCGGCGTGGCCGGTCCCGCCCGTGCAGACCTGTTCGTAGGTGGGGTTCGGCACCGTACCGCCCGTGTAGCCCGACTCCGCGTCACAGACACCGGGGACGGACTGGAAAGCGTCCTCCACTCCCCAGAAACAGCCGCCCGCGAAGATGGCCTCTTCCGTGCATTCGGATGTTTTTTCTGGTATGAATTCAAGCGACAAGGAATTGACGCAATGCCGCGTGTTTTTTGGGGTGAAGCGTTCGCCTTCGAAGACATGCCCCAGATGGGCCCCGCAGGCGGCGCAGACGATTTCCGTCCGGTGGCCGTCCGGATCGGGGCGGCGGAGCACGGAGCCGGGCACGGCGTCGTCAAAGGACGGCCAGCCGCATCCGGAGTCGAACTTGTCGCCCGAGCGGTAGAGCGTTGCGCCGCAACGCCGGCAGGCATAGGTTCCGTCGGCCTTATGGTTCCAGTAGCGCCCGCTGAACGGCGGTTCCGTCGCGCCGTGGGCGATGACCTGTTCTTCGTCGGGAGTGAGGGGTCGCATGGTGCCTCCTTGTGTTATCAGCATATATGATACAAGTATGATCCCTGAGTGGAAAGACAATGATACCTTTTGCCGGGCCCGGTTAGGGATGGCACAACCTTTTATTTCGGAGAAAGTATGGTCTCAACTGCCGTTCGTACCTTTGCGAGGGGCATTCCCTGGAATCTCTTTTTGCTGACCCTCGGATGCGGCCTGTTCGCACTCGGCGTGAAAGCCATCGCCATTCCCCATATGCTCATTTCCGGCGGCGTATTCGGGACGGCGCTTCTGATCAATTACATGACGGAAACCCTGAGCCCGGCCGTGTGGAATGTGCTGCTCAACATTCCTATCTTTATTGCGGGCTGGCTGTTCGTGGGGCGGCGTTTCGTCCTGTACAGCCTGTACGGGCTGGCCGTGGTCTCCGTGGCCACGCAATATTTGGACATGACCATCAACATCACCGATCCGATTCTCGCAAGTATCGCCGCGGGCTGCATCTGTGGGCTCGGGCTCGGCATCGTACTGCATTCCATCGGCTGCGATGGCGGGTTGACCATCATTTCCATCGCCCTGCACAAGCGGTATGGCATCAGCGTCGGGCAATTCAGCCTGCTGTACAACATCACGCTGTTTGTACTGGCCTTTTCCATGTATAATCCGGACAGCATGTTGTATTCGCTGATCATGATTTTTGTGTACTCCAAGGTGATGGACTACGTTTCGACCATCTTCAACCAGCGGAAAATGGTGTTGATCATTTCCACGCAGCACGCCGCAATCCGTGAAGACATCCTGACGCATCTGCACCGGGGTGCCACGCTTCTGTCCGGTTCCGGCGGTTTCACCGGCGAGCAGAGGCCCGTGCTGTTGACCGTCGTGCAAAACTATCAGATCCGGCTGTTGGAAGAGCTCATTTTCCGGCATGACAAGCAGGCGTTCGTCATCATCGAGAACACGCTGAACGTCCTCGGCAAGGGGTTCTCCTGTGTAAAGGAATATAAATGAAGAAATGCACCTTGCCGGTCGCGGATCCGCTTTTGAAGGGGCTCTGTCGATTTCCTCCGGCAGGGTTTTCTGGTATCTGAGAGGCAGCGAGCCGGAATATCCGGCACGCGATCCGACACCTTCAACCGTGGAGAACCGTCATGTCCGAAGAACAACAGGTGCGCCTGAACGTGCATACCGAGAAAATGGGCACCTCCTACGCGAATGCCTTTCAGGTTCGTTACTCGCAGGATGACGTGCTGGTTTCCTTTGGCGTCAGCCTGACCGATCTCTCTGCCGAGCCGGGTGTGAAGGGCGTCGTCACCGCCGACATGCTGGAGCGTATCGCCATGACGCCCCGTACGGCCAAACGCTTGACGCTGACCCTTATCCAGAGCCTCCGCGAATACGAGGCCCGTTTCGGCGAAATCGCCGTCGAGGAGAAGGCCCCCGAAGAGGAATAGCCGCGCTTGGTGCGGAATGGTATCGAAAAGGAAAAAGGCCGGATGTGTCCGGTCTTTTTTATGCTTTGCAAAGGAGGAGGCGCGGCGGCGGAGCTTGTGCGGGCATCCTTATGCCGAGCGAAAGGCGTATGCACGTGAACGGTGTTGCGCGCGGAGCCGGTGCTGGGCATTTGCAGTTATAAATCCTCATAAAGGAGAATGGATATGGTTTGTTCGCGTCGTCCGTATTGGAGGCCTTGCGTTTTGCAATCCATCCGGCGGATGACGCCTTTTTAGAGGGGGCAATCTGCCTGTATGGGGTGTTTCCGGGCTCTGAAAACATTTTTTTGCTCCCTCCGTTCTCCCTTCTGAAGGAAAAGGGCGGGCCGGTTCTCATGCGTTTTGCAACGGTGGATTGCATTATGTAATAATCTTCTGTGTGCTCATTTTTCTAATACTGTAAAATCATTGGCTATACATTTTGGCACGCACCTTGGATAGATGGCTGTTGAAATCCTGCGGGTCGGAAACACCGACGTCCGCGTTACGTTCAAGGAGCTTGTCATGGATTTGTTTGACCTTGTTGGCCTCGCCTGCGCGGCAGGTCTTTTTGCGTACATGCTGTACGCGCTGTTCAAGCCGGAACGGTTTTAGGAGGATGATATGATCCTGCGAGATCTGTTGCAGCTTGTCCTGTTCATCGGCCTTTTAGCGGCGCTCAGCCCGCTGTTGGGTCGGTATGTCCATCAGGTTTTTTCCGGCCGCCGCACCTTCCTGCATCCTGTCCTGGGGCCGGTGGAGCGGGGCGTGTACTCGCTGTCCGGCATTCATCCCGATGAAAACCAGACGTGGAGCCGGTACGCCGTCAGCCTCATCGGATTTTCCCTTGCGGGGTTCCTGCTCACGTTCGGGGTACTGCTTTTTCAGGATAAGCTGCCGCTGAATCCGCAAGGCTTCCCCGGCCTTTCGTGGGATTTGGCCCTGAATACGGCGGTCAGCTTCCTGACGAATACGAACTGGCAGTCCTACGGCGGCGAAACCACCATGAGCCATTTCTCGCAGATGGTGGCCCTGACCTATCAGAATTTCGTTTCCGCAGCCGTCGGCATCGCCGTGTGCGCCGCGGTCGTGCGTGGCATCGCCCGCAACGAATCCTCGTCCATCGGCAATTTCTGGTCCGATCTCGTGCGCATCACCCTGTACGTGTTGCTGCCTTTGAGCATCATCGGGGCGTTGATCATGCTCTGGCAGGGTATGGTCCAGAATTTCGACGCGGGTGTTACCGCGACCACGCTTGAGGGCGGGAAGCAGTTCATCGCCACCGGGCCCGTCGCTTCGCAGATTGCGATCAAGCTGCTCGGGACCAACGGCGGCGGCTTCTTCAACGTGAACGCCGCGCATCCTTTTGAGAACCCCACGGCGTTGGCCAGCTTCCTCCAGTCTTTCTACATCCTGATCATCCCGAGCGCGCTGGTGTTCTTCCTCGGGGATGCCGTGGGCAGCCGCCATCACGCGTGGACGGTCTGGGCCGTCATGCTGGCCCTGTTCATCGGCGGCGTGCTGTGGATCTACTTCAGCGAGCTGCACGGTACGCATCTCCTGCAGCAGATTGCGGGCGGGGCCGTACCCAACATGGAAGGCAAGGAAGTGCGTTTCGGCGTGTTCGGCACCTCGCTGTTCGCAACGGCGACCACGGACGCCTCCTGCGGCGCGGTCAACGCCATGCACGACAGCCTGACGCCGCTTGGCGGGATGCTGGTGCTGTTCAACATGCTGCTCGGCGAGATCATCTACGGCGGCGTCGGGTCCGGCCTGTACGGCATGATCCTGTTCATCCTGCTGACCGTGTTCATCGCCGGCCTGATGGTGGGCCGCACGCCCGACTATCTCGGCAAGCGTATCGAAGGCCGCGAGATTACGTGGTGCATGGTGGCCCTGCTGGCCTGCGCCACACCGATCCTGTGCTTCTCCGCCGTGGCGGCGGTGAGTTCGTGGGGAACGGGCGCACTGAATAATGCCGGGGCGCATGGCCTTTCCGAAATCCTTTACGCCTTCACGTCCGGCGCGCAGAACAACGGGAGCGCCTTTGCGGGGCTTTCCGCCAACGTGCCGGTGTGGAACGTTTTGCTGGCCCTCGCCATGTTCATTGGGCGCTTCGGCGTGATGCTGTCCATGCTCGTGGTGGCGGGTTCCCTCGCCGCGCGCAAGAAGCGTCCGATTTCGGATTCTTCCTTCCCTGTGGAAGGGCCTACCTTCGGCCTCTTGCTGCTCGGGATCATCTTCATCGTGGGCGCGCTGACCTATCTGCCCGCCCTGTCCCTCGGCCCCATCGTGGAACAGTTCCAGATGATGCGGGGAATGATGTTTTAAGAGCGGCGAAGGGAACATCAACTGATTTATTCAATCCGAGCCTGTTGGGATAAGACAGGCATAGGACCGAGTGGGTCCGGGGGGAATCATTCCCCCCGGCGGGTGCAGGGCGGAGCCCTGCCGGGGAATGGGGCGAGCCCCGCCTCCTCCCTCCGGTCCGCCAAGGAGATTTTTCATATGCGTCACCATTCTCACTAACTCTGCTTGTGAGGTAGCCAACCAATTTTCATCCGAGCCAAAACGTT
>ERZ772880.614-NODE-614-length-33430-cov-11.569228_pt1 | contig 33430 bp, 30 predicted proteins | sample MGYA00580577_ERZ772880 | MGnify/ENA primary metagenome ERZ772880 (study PRJEB29015, sample SAMEA2737705) | human gut metagenome | biome: human gut; feature: human-associated habitat; material: faeces | place: China | collected 2012 ... | reverse complement strand
TAGCAACTTCATAACAATCCATAATAGCTGAAACCTGTGGTACACCAATACCTGCAACAACTCGTGTTGTACAGATTGAACCAGGTCCAATACCTACTTTAACTGCATCTGCTCCTGCTTCAATTAAATCTCTTGTAGCATCTCCTGTTGCAACGTTACCTGCAATAACCTGAAGGTCAGGATATGCTGCCTTAATCTGCTTTAATGTATTGAAAATATTCTGTGAATGTCCATGAGCTGAGTCAATAACAATAACGTCAACCTTAGCTTCAACTAAAGCCTTAACTCTTTCCATAACATTAGCTGTAATACCTACAGCAGCACCACATAAAAGTCTTCCCTGTGAATCCTTTGCTGAAAGTGGATACTTAATCTGTTTTTCAATATCTTTAATTGTAATGAGTCCTTTAAGATTAAAGTCATCATCTACGATTGGAAGTTTTTCTTTTCTTGATTTTGCAAGAATTGCTTTTGCTTCTTCAAGTGTTACTCCTTCTTTTGCTGTAATAAGTCCTTCTGAAGTCATTGAATCCTTAATAAGTTTTGTTTCATCTGTTTCAAACTTAAGATCTCTGTTTGTAATAATACCAACTAACTTCTTTCCTACAACAATAGGTACACCTGAAATACGGAATTTTGCCATTAAATCATTGGCATCTTTAATTGTATGTTCTGGAGATAAGTAGAAAGGATCAGTGATAACACCATTTTCTGAACGTTTTACTTTATCTACTTCGTCGGCCTGCTGTTCAATTGTCATATTCTTGTGAATAATTCCAATACCACCCTGTCTTGCCATAGCAATTGCCATTCTGTATTCTGTAACTGTGTCCATTCCGGCGCTCATCATCGGAATATTTAATTTGATCTTCTTTGTAAGGTGTGTTGATAAGTCAACCATATTAGGTGTAACTGTTGAGTACTGTGGTACTAATAACACATCATCAAATGTAATTCCTTCACCAATAATTTTTCCCATTGGTTCTTTCCTCTCTTTCTCTTTTTATTCTTAATGTATTGTCTGCATCGCAGAGAAAGTGCCATCCCGTATATCTATCTTTCAAGATACGTTAAGACGACACTTTTATTTGTATTTTCAACATACTAACAAAAAACAATAGTATTGTCAATATTTTTTCAAGAGACAAACCTGATTTATTTTAACGCAAGCACTTTATAATTGCTTATTTAAAAATATTATTTTATCTCTTTACTATTGATGGTCTCATATGACGCATTGCCTCAATAAACTTTTCATCAGCATTAAATAAGACCTGTACTGCTCCCTTGTCAGTATTTGTTATCATAGAATAAAGATCACTACTTCCATATCCTGTTGAATAATCAAGTGTCACTATATTTCCTGCTCTGCTCTTAATTTCGTCAGATACAGCAGGAGCTATAATTTCAGCCTGTTTTATATCAAACTCATCAACGTGTTTTCTTTTTCTTTGTCCCATGATTTTTTCAATTGTTAACTCTGTGTTTAGAAAAGAATATTCATATTCCACACTAGTGTAAGCCCACACAAGATATGTTAAATATGCGAATAATATAGTTAATGTCACCCCAAGCATTCCCAAGAATAAAATTGTGCATAATGACAAAACTGTCAATACAACAGCTAACACTCTTAATAACATTCCCTTTATATCTATTTTTCTTTTTACTATTCTTTCTACAAAAATTTCATCCATACGTTAAGTCTCCTCCTATTCTACTGAAGCAATATAGTAGTAAATAGGCTGTCCACCCGGATATACTTCTACTTCAATTTCAGGCAAAGCTTCTGCAATCTTATCTGCCAGCTTATTTGCTGCTTCCTCTGTAACTTCAGCACCATAATATAAACTTACGATTTCTGATTCTTCATCCTGCATCTCTTTAATCATATTAATTGTTGTATCGTCGATTTCTTCTCCTACTGCAAGGATTCCTTCATCGCCAATACCCATAATGTTGCCTTCTTTGATTTCCTTGTCATCAATAACTGTGTCTCTTACAGCGTAAGTAACCTCACCTGTCTTAACATATGACATACTATCAATCATGGCTTCTTTATTGTCTTCAGGACTATTATCCGGAATAAATCCTATCATTGCAGAAATTCCCTGTGGAATAGTCTTAGATGGAACAACAATAATATTTTTGTCTTCAACAAGGCTTTCCGCCTGCTGAGCCGCAAGGATAATATTCTTGTTGTTAGGCAATACATAAATATTGTCTGCATTAATCTTATCAATTGCGTTTAAAATATCTTCTGTACTAGGATTCATTGTCTGCCCACCTGAAATAATATGGTCAACATTTAATCCCTTGAATATTTCATCTAATCCTTCTCCTACTGATACAGCTACAAAACCATATTTCTTTCTTGGTTCGTCAGCTTTCTGCTGTTCAGCCATCTTTTCTGCATTCTTGATTAAGCGTTCCTGATGCTCTTCTCTCATATTGTCAATCTTCATTCTTGACAATGAACCATATGTTAAAGCTTTTGTAATCGCTACACCAGGTTCGTTAGTATGAACATGCACCTTTACTATTTCATCATCAGCAACAAGAACAATTGAATCACCGATTGATTCTAAAAATTCTTTAAATGCCTTTTCTTCTGACTTAGGCATTTCTTTATCAAGATTAATAATAAACTCTGTACAGTAACCGAATTTAATTTCAACATCATCCATAGGAACTTCTTCTGTAACCTTAGTTCCTGCTGTCTGTACAGGTTCTAATGTGTAATCTATCTCTTTTCCTAAAAGAGCATCAAAAGCCCCCTTAATAACTGTCATCAATCCCTGTCCACCTGAGTCAACTACTCCTGCCTGTTTCAAAACCGGAAGCATTTCGGGTGTCTGACTTAAAACATAATCACCATGCTTAATTATTTCATCAATTACATGCACAAGGTCATCACTTTCGCCTACAAGCTCGCATGACTTATCAGCCATTCCTTTAGCAACTGTAAGGATTGTTCCTTCCTTAGGCTTCATAACTGCCTTATAAGCAGTTTCTACTGCTTTTACACAAGCTCTTGACAAAACATCTACGTCAATCTGATCTACCTTCTTAATCTCTCTTGTAAACCCTCTAAAAAGCTGTGATAAAATAACACCTGAGTTACCTCTTGCACCTCTTAAAGAACCAGTTGAGATAGCCTTGGCAATCGTTTCCATTGTCGGTTCTGTAATTGCGCCTACTTCTTTAGCAGCGGACATAATTGTTAAAGTCATATTTGTTCCTGTATCCCCATCTGGTACAGGGAAAACATTCAACTCATTTATCCATTCTTTTTTTGCTTCTAAATTCTTAGCACCTGCAATAAACATTTTTTGTAATGTTTCTGCATTAATTGTTGTCATTTCCAAAATAATATCCTCCTGGGGTACTAATCAATGTTTCTTACGCCTTCAACGTACACATTAACTTTCTTAACTGACATACCCGTAAATTCTTCTACTTTGTATTTTACATTTGAAATAATATTGTCTGCTATTGTTGCAATATTAACACCGTAAGATACAATAATATGAAAATCTATAGTGATTTCATTATCTTCATCAATTATTACATTAATTCCCTTAGTTGAGCTATCTCTTTTAAGAAGTCTTACAAGACCATCTTTCATGCTTACCATTGCCATACCAACAATACCAAAGCATTCATATGCTGTTTCTGATGCGTATTTTGCAACAACTTCAGGGCTAATCAATACCTGACCTAAATCAGTGTTTAACTTACCTTTCATATATGTTCCTCCTAAAAATCGAACTTCTAATAATTATACTATCTTTTTTAGAAAAAGGAAAGAGTTACATTTATATACTAAAAAAAGTTATCATTTATGAATGATAACTTTTTTTATTTCGTGCATACATGCTCTAACAAACTATGCTCTTTCAACTTTACCAGATTTTAAGCAAGAAGTACAAACGTACATCTTCTTTGATCCGCCTTCAGTCTTAACTCTAACAGATTTAATATTTGATTTCCACATTTTATTAGAACGTCTATGAGAATGGCTCACAGCGTTTCCAAAGTGAGCACCCTTACCGCAAATACTACATTTAGCCATAATAGCACCTCCTTTAATAAATTAGGTCGAACTCTCAATCGACCTGACACAAAGAGCATTCTACCAGATACAGACAATTTTTGCAAGTACTTTTTTTATCCCAAAACTTTCTTTGCTATGTCTGCACTCATTTTTGCATCCTTAGCATAATAATCTGCACCAATCTTCATAGCATAATCTTCAGTAAGAACTGCACCACCTACCATAATCTTGCAATCAACATTGTGTTCTCTTAAAAGCTTAATTGTTTCTTCCATTGAACCTAGTGTTGTTGTCATAAGTGCAGAAAGTCCAACTAAATGAACATCATTTTCAATTGCCGCATTAACTACTTCCATGCAATCCACGTCTCTACCTAAGTCAATAACGTTGTATCCGTAGTTTTCAAGAATAACTTTTACAATATTCTTTCCAATGTCATGTATGTCACCTTTAACTGTAGCAACAATAATCTTTCCCTTTGATTCAGAAGAATCTCCACTATCTGCAAGATAATTCTTTATTTCATCAAAACATTCTTTTGCAACATCCGCCGCCAAAATCAACTGTGGAAGGAATATTGTACCTTTTTCAAACTTATCTCCAACAACATCCAATGCCGGAATCAAAATCTGATTTATAATCTCCATAGCTTCTTTTTCTTTAAGCAATTGAGATGTGTAACTTCTTCCATCATCTTTCATTCCTGTTTCCATCGCCTTAAGAATTTTGTCTGCCAGTTCTGAACCAAGGCTTACTGTGGAATCATTTGATTTTACGACTTCTGTCTTAGTTGTTGTAACTTCAGGCTGAACTTTGCTTGAATAATCAATAAAGTCCATTGAATTTTCATCAATTGCAGCCAACACTTTATATGCCTTAACTGCCCATACCATTGACGGTACATTTGGATTGATAATCGGAAGATCAAGTCCATTAGCCATAGCTATTGTTAAGAATGTTTTATTAATTATTTCTCTGTTAGGCAAACCAAAAGAAATATTTGAAACACCAAGTACTGTTCTTAAGCCTAATTCATTTTTTACAATGTTCATGGCTTTAAGTGTTTCTGCAGCAGCTTTTTGTTCTGCTGAAACTGTAAGTGTAAGGCAGTCAATAATAATGTCCTCTTTTGGGATTCCATAAGACATTGCCTTATCTCTAATACGTTTTGCTATTTCAACTCGTCCTTCTGCTGTTGGCGGAATACCATTTTCATCAAGAGCAAGTCCAATGACTGCCCCACCATATTTTGCAACAATAGGAAGGATTGTATCAAGAACTTCTTCTTCTCCGTTAACTGAGTTAACAATAGGCTTACCATTATAAACCCTTAGAGCCGCTTCAAGAACTTCCGGTTTAGTTGAGTCAATCTGTAAAGGTACATCTACTATTGCCTGCAAAGCCTTAATAACCCTTACCATCATTTCTTTTTCATCAATGTCAGGTGAACCTACATTTACGTCCAAAATGTCTGCCCCCGCGTCTATCTGTTCAATTGCCTGAGACAAAATATAATTCATATCATTGTCTCTTAACGCCTGTTTAAATCTTTTCTTTCCTGTAGGGTTAATTCTTTCACCTACAATTCTTGGCTGGTCAACAACTACAGTCTTTAAAGGTGTACATACTGCAAGCTGTCTTGGTTTCTTTTTCACAACACTTGCGTTTACTGTTGCAACCATTTCTTTTAGTTTGGCTACATAAGCCGGTGTTGTACCACAACATCCACCAAGAACTTTTGCTCCGTATTTTACCATTTCCTTACATGTATCTGCAAATTCATCAGGTAAAACATTATATGTATTTGTAACAGGATCAGGCAAACCTGCATTAGCCTTTACTACAATTGGAACAGTTGTCCACTTAGAAATTTCTTCTACAATTGGTATTAATTCTTTAGGTCCAAGTGAACAGTTTACACCAAGTGCGTCTACTCCAAGCCCCTGTACTGTAAGACACATTGCTGAAACCGAACATCCTGTAAATGTTCTTTTGTTGTCTTCAAATGTCATTGTACACATAACCTGAAGGTCTGAATTTTCTTTTGCGGCAAGAATTGCTGCCTTAGTTTCCATTAAGTCTGTCATAGTTTCAATAACTATAATATCAGCTCCTGCATTTCTTCCTGCAATAACTTCTTCTTTAAAAATATCATACGCTTCCTCAAAAGAAAGACTTCCTGTAGGCTCTAGTAATTGACCTATAGGTCCCATATCTAAAGCAACAAGTGTTTCTGTTCCTTTGGCTGCTTCTTTTGCATTATTAATGGCTGCACCAATTAATTCATCAACTGAATATCCCGTATTAGCCATTTTGTATCTATTTGCACCAAAAGTATTGGCGTAAACAACATCCGAACCTGCATCTATGTATTGTTTATGTATATCTATAATCCAATCCGGCTTTGTTATGTTTAATGTTTCAGGTACAGTTCCAAGCTCCATTCCTTTTTGCTGAAGCATTGTTCCCATTGCACCATCCAACAATATAAAATCTTTGTCAAATATATTTTTATTTGCCACAGTTTTTTCCATCCTTTCTAAAGGTACATTTTTCTCTAAAATTACATAAGTCACAGCTTTTAACATTAGATACTTCTAAATTATGACCAAGTCCTATTATGCATGTTACCGACTTAGTAGGCACAAGAGTCATTCCACTGTTCACGCATACGCCTATTCTTCTTCCTGCATCTAATATATCAAGAAACTGCTTCTGACCTGTCAAAGGAAAATCTCCATATCCCAAGCCAAATCTCCATGTATGTTCATATTCCTTAAAATCTTCAAGAATTTCATCTTCCGCTTTGTTGCATACCTGTTCTATTACAGCAGACGCAAGACTGTCAGTAAACATGGCATCAGCCATTCCCCTAATCTGCATCTTTCTTATAAGTCCGTCAACTCCTGCTGAAAGAGTAGCACACATAAATATTACTTTTTCACAATTTTTCAAATGGTTGGCAATAGACTTTCCTTCCAATGTAAAATTAATCCCCGGAACCTGTCCATCTACCAAATCAAAAACTTTATATGTATATTTGCCTTCCATTACTGACTTAAGCTGGTCTGCACAATTATACAAAATCTCTTTCGTTTTCTCATCAGGAGTGCTGTTTCCATAACCTAAATATCTTAAAGCTTCACTAAAATCTATATTGTCTATAATAATATTTCTCTGCTCTGACATTTTATTTTCCGCTCTTTAATATATTTTTTACACCTTCAGAAATTCTTCTTGCAACATATGGATCATTCATTGTATAAATATGAACTCCGTCAACTCCATGAGCAGCCAATTCAATAATCTGGTCAATTGCATATGAAATACCTGCATCACGCATGGCTTCATGATTATCTCCAAATCTCTGAAGAACTTTTGAAAGTTTTGCCGGAATACTTGCGCCACACATTGAAACCATTCTCTCAATCTGTTTTTTGTTTGTTACAGGCATAATTCCTGCTTCAATAGGAACATTAATTCCTGCTATTCTTGCTTTCTCCTGAAAATCAAAGAATACCTGATTATCAAAGAATAACTGTGAAATCAAATGGTCTGCCCCTGAATCAACTTTCTTCTTTAAGTTCTGAATATCTTCAATCATATTCGCTGCTTCCTGATGAACTTCAGGATAGCATGCGCCTGAAATATTAAAACCTCTGTTTTTTGACATAATATATTCTGTTAAGTCTGATGCATATTTGAAATCTTTTTCTATGGCAAAATCAGGATTTACATCCCCTCTTAAAGCTAATATATTCTTTACACCTTTTTCATCTAATTCATCTAAAATTCTGTCAATGCTTTCTTTAGTATTATATAAGCATGAAAGATGGGCTATTGTTTCAGTTCCTAATTCATTTTTAATATATGAACATAAGTCAATTGTTGTCGCATTTGCAACACCTTTTCCACCTGCTCCATAAGTTACACTGATAAAATCAGGGTTTAAGTTTTTTAACTCATTTAATGTTGAATATATTGTTTCTATACCACTTTCCTTTTTTGGTGGAAAAACCTCAAAAGAAAATACTGTGTGTTCTTTTTTAAATAAATCTGCAATGTTCATTAATCTCTGTCTCCTCTTCTTTTGTTTTTATGGTTTGCAGCAAAACAGATTAAATCCTGCCAAAAGACATATTACTATTATGCACACCACAAAAAAAGTACTCTCTATTAATAATGAAAGCGTCATTCCAACTGCAAGCCAAAATAACGCAAATCCACATAGTTTATGCATAACTCTTCCTAATTTATTTTTTATATAATATTAGCATATGCATATAATTAGTTTTTAGTCGTTAATATCTTCATCCATTTCCTCAAAGTCACTAAAATCATCTTTTACATCATTCTTTGAAGTGAACTTGTTTACCACATCAGGTACCATATCAATAATCCTTGATAATCCATCCTGATCTTTAATGCTGATAAGCTTAGATGAACCATCCTTAATAACCAAAACAGCGCTTGGTACTATCTTTCCCCCAACTCCGCCTGAGCCTGTTTCTCCTTTTGAAAAAGTACCTATTCCCATTCCAAAAGAAACATCAGCCATAGGAAGGATTATTGTATCTCCTACCACAACCGGTTCTCCAACAACAGACTTTGTTGTAATAAATTTTTCCATTGCCTTTAATAAATCATCTGTAGGTTTTTTGTTATCTGCCATAATAATGCCTCCCTAAATAAATTTCTTTATAATTCTCTTTATATTTTCATTAAAATAAAATTTCAAACAATATATTATAACCACGCCTAAGTAAATATGTCCCTTAAAAATAATGTCACCTTTAAACACTTTATTTTCAAAATCAGGATAAACCTTAAACCTTTTAGGATTAATATTAAATATTCCATATATCATTCCAAGAGCGCCTAATGCCTCTCCCGTTAAATAACTTTCTTCAAATCCCATATATAGATTGCCTTTTATCCTGTTAGGTGCTAAATGTTTTAGAAGTTTTAGAACCATTTTTTTGCCATAGGCATAAGCCTCTTTTGTTGTCTTTGAAGTTATAAATTGCTTAACGGTTTTAATCTGATTTATTATTTCATCTATACTGTTCTTTTTATTTTTTGCATTTTCTTTTATATTATGAATTTTATCTTTTATATTTTCTACAATTTTCTTTATTCTTTGTTTTAATTTTTTAAAGGAAATCTGCATTCTTGTTATAAAAGATTTCTTTTCTTTTTTTCTATTATTTGTTTCTGTAGTATTCTTTGAATCTTCACTTTTTATATTCTCATTATTTTGATTTTTTACATCAGTCTCTTCCAAATTGGAATTTTGAATTTCCTGCTCTTTTTCATTTTTGGAAGTTCCAATTTGTTTAATGTCAGTTTCTTTAACACTATCCTCTTTCAATTCATCCTGTGACTTTTCTTCTTCATTCTTCGGTGATTGCTCCTCAGACTGATTTTTTCTTTTTTCTTTTTTCTTTTTTTCTTTTGCTTCAGAAGATTTTATTTTTATTCCTAATAGTCGGATATTATAATGTATCTCTGTGTTCTCAATCCATAATCTGCAATGTAGCAGATGAAAAAGCCATCCGGCTCTTATATTACCGGTTATTTTTTTCTCTTCAATATTTCCATTTACTTTTCCTACATATGTTATAGGAAAAAACAAAATAAGTAAAGCAAGCCCCAGAATAGATAATACAATAATACCAATTATTTTTAAAATAAGTAATAATATATGTACCATAGGCTACTCTTCTCTCTTGCTTCTTTCTTCATTCATAAGATTCAATATATAGTCTTTCACTTTGCATCCTCCCGTGGAATTTATACAATCCATTATTATTAATTGTACCATATCCATTGCCTCTTCCCTACCTTCGGCAATTCCAACAATTACAATATCTGAATCCTTATACCATTTCTGAGTAAGTACATTAGATGGATAGATGTCAAGTACATCATAATCATTAAAAGGCAATGTAATGACATATTTATTAAACTGTTGTTTACCCCTTTTAATTTTCCACATAACCTGTCTCTTTTTGTCTAACAGATTATATCCAACATACAAATCATCATACCATCTCATACTTATCTCCAATAATCAATCTGCAAATATATTACAACTGATTATTCTTCCATTATTCCATTTAAAATTTCAATACAAGCTAGTTTTTCAGCCTTATCATTACATACTGACAATGTATTATAAATATAATCCTGTAATTCACTAATATTATTGAAAAATACAGGAAGTTCTGCAATTGAAGCTGACATTACGGCTCTGTTAATCAATTTCTCGTTGTCTGCAAACAACTCAGTATATTCCTTGTAAAGTTCTTCTTCCTTAGCCTTTACATATTCTTCGTCGGCTGTAGTATTGTCCTCATCAACTGTAAGTTCCATAAACATACTGTCTGAATTAATCCTTGGAAGTTTGTATACCACATCATATACATCCTTTAAACCGAGTTTTTCAATGTTTTCACTATAACTTTCCATAATCTGGTCTGTTATATCATAGGAAGATAACTTAGGATATAACTCTTCCTGAGTCCCCTCAAGCATTACAAACATATCCTCTATTTCTTCTAATGATTTAGGACTAAACTTGCCTAAGAATAAAAGGTTTGTATCCTTTATAATCTCTGTACACCCCTTAACAATATTATCATCTAACTGATTTTCATAAGTATATAAGACAATAAGCAAATCATTTAGGATTTCCTGAATCATCATATTTGAGTTCATTAAATCTTCCATATATTCTGAAACTTTAGCAATATTAGTCATCATTTCATCATACTGCTCTTTTGTTATTTTCTTAAACTTAACCTCTTTAAATTCTTTAAAGAAATCGTCTAAGTAAGGGTAATTAACAGTCATTGTTTCTGTATTTTCAAGCATTGCTGTTGTTTTTAACATATATAAGAAATTCTTAAGACTTTCCTTAGTTCCACCCTTATAAATGCTAAGGCCGTTAGATAACATTTCGAAAAACTTATTTTTTGTAAGTCTAACAGGAAGCTGTCCTATTACCTGACTTATCTTTCTGTTAATTGCCATATTATCTTCATCTTCAAGAATAAACTGCATTAATCTTCTTGTAATGTTCTCATCACTATATCCTGACGGATAATCGTCATCTCTGAATCTGTATTCAACTCTGTTTAATGCATGTTCATAGATGTTAAACTTGTCAACATAACAGGTAAGATCCTGAACCTTCTCAATAATTCCATCTCTAAGTTTTTCTAACTTTTCAATGTTTTCAGAAATCTTCTCACTTTCCCCATTCATTAATTCTTCAATAATTAAATTAATTGTAGCAAGACCAGACATATTCTCTGTACTTAAAAGACTTTCATCTTCTAAAGTCATTGTGTAATATGTGTAATAATTCATTGCCAAACGGATATTTGCATATTTGTTATTTATTTCCATAAATGGTCCACAATATGCTTTTAAGTTTTCATCTACGTGTTTGTTCTTTAATAATTCGCCTACTATCTTTTTCACTTTTTTTTCCCTTATTTTTTGTTACTTTTTGTATTACACGGATTGCTCCTTACTTCATTATGTCTGAAAAATCGAATGTAGCAAAATAATCTGCAGGTGTTTCTGCTCTACGAATCATTTCTACACTTCCATCTTCCTTTAATAATAATTCTGCTGAACGAAGTCTTCCGTTGTAGTTATATCCCATTGAGAAGCCATGTGCTCCCGTGTCATGAATATAAATAAAATCTCCCATGTCAATCTTTGGAAGTTCTCTGTCAACTGCAAATTTATCATTATTTTCGCAAAGACTACCAACCACGTCATATATATGGTCTTTTGGCTGGTCTTCCTTACCCATTACTGTAATATGATGATATGCACCATACATTGCAGGTCTCATTAAGTTTACTGCACAGGCATCAACACCAATATATTCTTTATAAATATGTTTTTCATGTACTGCCTTAGTAACCAATGCACCGTAAGGTCCCATCATAAAACGTCCCATTTCTGTGTAAATAGCAATATCATCCATTCCTTCAGGTTTAAGAATTTCTTCGTATACCTTTCTTACACCTTCACCAATTGCCATAATGTCATTTGGTTCCTGATCAGGTCTGTAAGGGATACCAACACCACCTGAAAGGTTAATAAACTTAATGTCTGCTCCTGTTTCTTTTTCAAGTTTAACTGCAAGTTCAAAAATTGTTCTTGCAAGCATTGGGTAATATTCATTAGTTACTGTGTTGCTGGCAAGGAATGCATGAATGCCAAAGTTCTTAACTCCCTTAGCCTTTAAAATCTTAAATGCTTCAACTATCTGTTCAGGGGTCATTCCGTACTTAGCATCTCCAGGGTTATCCATAATACCGTTACATACTTCAAAAACTCCACCTGGATTATATCTACAGCTTACTGTTTCAGGAATTCCACATTCTGCTTCCATATAATCAATCATTGTAATGTCATCAAGGTTGATAATTCCCCCTAAATCATTACAATATTTAAATTCTCCTGCAGGTGTTTCGTTTGATGAAAACATAATTTCATCATTTCTAAATCCAAGCTTATCAGCTATCATTAATTCTGTATATGATGAACAGTCAACACCACATCCTGCTTCTTTAAGCTTTTTAATAATAAATGGATTTGGTTCAGCCTTTACTGCAAAATATTCTCTAAAACCCTTATTCCATGAAAACGCTTCGTTTACTTTTCTTGCATTCTCCATAAATCCTTTTTCATCATAAATGTGAAAAGGTGTTGGGTATGTCTTTTCAATCTCCTTTAACTGTTCAAGTGTTACAAATGGTTTCTTTTCCATGATTTTTCAGTCCTCCTGTTATTGTGTATATTATAATTATTATAAAAATCAATTACATATGCTTATGTGTAAACAAATGATCCTGGCAATATTCTTTGTTGCCTGAGCATTTAGAACAATATCTAAATGTTAAATTAGGATCATCTAATTCCGTTCTGCCACAGACTGCACACTTATGTCTTGCGCCATTCTGGTAAGTCTGATTCTGTCTTGCTCTGTTAACCTGCTGCCTGTACTGTTTCTTACGCTTTGCCTGGGCCACACTAAAGGCTCCTCCATTCTTTTTAAGAGAAATAAAATATAATATAAAGTTAAGCAACGACATAACAATAAGTACCGTTGTAATAATTGCAATCACATATGTCCCAATCTGTCTTGCATAACTAAAAGCGTTGTAAATGTCAATTAAGATATATGCTCCATACAATACTCCAAACCACTTAATCTTAATAGGTATAATGAAGTACAACATAAGTTGCTCTTCCGGATAAGTTACCGCAAAAGCTAAGAATATGGACATATTAATGTAATAAGTACTTACATAAGCACCAATGTAGCTTCCTAATGTTTGACTTGAAAATGTATCTTTATAAACAAATGTCAAAACTACGTATAAAACAATTGCACCTACAACTGTAAATATGAGACCTGATATAAGATAAACATTATATCTGTACGTTCCCCATGTTCTTTCCAAAGTCTGTCCCAACTGATAATAAAGAATCAGCATAATTATTGTGAAGATACTTAACTCCTCCGGCATTGTTAAAACCCATGTTACTATACGCCATATCTGTCCGTGTAAAATCATATACGGATTAAATGTTAAAAGACCATACAATGTAGGATTTATTAAACTAACCATATATCCAATAACATATCCTGCTATCAAATATAAGGTAAGATTCTTTACAGCATACTTGCCGTATTTTCTTTCAAAATTAGAAATCATAAATTCTCCTCTGCCTTTCACCAAAAAGATATTGCAAAAAATATGTAATCTGCAACTTCTCTTCAAATAATAAACCAATTTACAGTATAATTTCCAAACCACTGTTTGTCAAACTACTTTCAATGTTTTTAATGGGATTTTCACCATATTTTCCATACATTTCTTTTTATTTGTTTTAATGTCTAAATAATATTACATTTTATTCATTTTTAGACATAGGCTTTTAACATTTTGTCTATTTTTGTTGGGTTGTTTTTTCTTATTAATTATATTATAATATAGAAATTCGCGTAAATACTTTTATTAAATATGAAAAAGATACGTTATTGAACTAAAATTTTTAATTAAAATCATTGTAATAACTTTACTGATTTTAATGATTAGATTTCAATTATAAATGCTTTAATGGCTTATTAAGGCATTAGGAGGAAAAAAATGAATGAATTAGAATATTACAGTCTTGGTATTGACATCGGTTCTACCACAGTAAAAATTGCAATCCTTGACAAGAATAATGATGTTGTTTTTTCTGATTACAAAAGACATTATGCAAATATTCAGGAAACTTTGGCTTCTCTTCTTAAAGAAGCTAAAGACAAATTAGGAAATATAGAATTATCACCAATGATTACAGGTTCAGGTGGACTTGCCCTTTCAAATCACCTGAAAGTACCTTTCGTTCAAGAAGTTGTTGCCGTAGCTTCAGCCCTTGAAGATTATGCACCTCAGACTGACGTTGCCATCGAACTTGGTGGTGAAGATGCAAAGATTATTTATTTCACTAACGGTATTGAACAGCGTATGAATGGTATTTGTGCCGGTGGTACAGGTTCTTTCATAGATCAGATGGCTTCTCTTTTACAGACAGATGCCAGTGGTTTAAATGAATATGCCAAGAATTATCAGGCTATTTATCCTATTGCTGCCCGTTGTGGTGTTTTTGCAAAAACAGATATTCAGCCTTTAATTAACGAAGGTGCTACTAAAGAAGATTTAGCCGCTTCTATTTTTCAGGCCGTTGTTAACCAGACTATTTCAGGTCTTGCCTGTGGTAAACCTATCCGTGGAACAGTTGCTTTCCTTGGTGGACCACTTCACTTTTTACCTGAATTAAAGAATGCATTTATCAGAACTTTAAAATTAGATGATGAGCATATTGTTGCACCTGAACATTCTCATTTGTTTGCTGCAATCGGTTCTGCTCTTAACCATTCTGAAAATGTAAAAGTTAACATTTCTGATTTATATGAACAGTTATCTAAAGGTATAAAGATGTCTATGGAAATTAAACGTCTTGATCCTTTATTTAATAACGAAAGAGAATATAAGGAATTTACTGAAAGACACAATAAGGACTGTGTTAAAAAGGGAGATCTTGCTACATACAAAGGCAATTGCTATTTAGGTATTGATTCAGGTTCTACTACAACTAAAGCTGCTTTGGTTGCCGAGGATGGAACCCTTCTTTACTCATACTATAGTGGTAACAACGGTAATCCTTTACAGACTATTATTGATGCCGTTAAGGATATTTATAAGAAACTTCCTTCTGACGCACACATTGTACGTTCATGTTCAACAGGTTATGGTGAAGCTCTTATTAAGAATGCCTTATTGCTTGATGAAGGTGAAGTTGAAACTGTTGCCCACTATCATGCAGCAGCTTTCTTTGAGCCACAGGTCGACTGTATCCTTGATATCGGCGGACAGGATATGAAATGTATTAAAATCAAAAACAATTCTGTAGACAGCGTTCAGCTTAATGAAGCCTGCTCTTCAGGTTGTGGTTCTTTCATTGAAACTTTTGCCAAATCATTAAATTACTCTGTTCAGGATTTTGCTAAGGAAGCCTTATTTGCAAGTAATCCTACTGACCTTGGTACAAGATGTACTGTATTTATGAACTCTAATGTTAAGCAGGCACAGAAAGAAGGCGCTACTGTTGCAGATATTTCTTCAGGTCTTGCTTATTCAGTTATAAAAAATGCTTTATACAAAGTTATTAAAATTTCTGACGCAAAGGATTTAGGACGTAAGGTTGTTGTTCAGGGTGGTACATTCTACAACGATGCAGTTCTTAGAAGTTTTGAAAAAATTGCAGGTTGCCAAGCTATTCGCCCGGATATTGCAGGTATTATGGGTGCTTTCGGTGCTGCTCTTATTGCAAAAGAAAGATATAAAGGACAGGAAACTACTATCCTTTCATTGGAACAGTTAGAATCTTTTGATTACACTACTTCAATGACAAGATGTAAGGGATGTACTAACGCATGTCTTCTTACAATTAATAAATTCTCTGACGGACGTAGATTTATTAGTGGTAACAGATGTGAGAAAGGTATTGGTGGTGTTAAGAACAAAGACCACATTCCAAACCTTTTTGAATATAAATATCATAGAATGTTTGATTATGAACCTTTGGCTCCTGAAAACGCTCCACGAGGTGTTGTTGGTATTCCAAGAGTTCTAAATATGTACGAAAACTTCCCATTTTGGGCAACATTCTTTAAAGAATTAGGATACAGTGTAATGCTTTCTCCTAAGTCATCACATAAGATTTACGAAATGGGTATTGAATCAATTCCAAGTGAATCTGAATGTTATCCTGCTAAGATTTCTCATGGACATATTGAGTGGTTATTACAAAACGGTGCAAAATTTATTTTCTATCCATGTATTCCATATGAGAGAAATGAAACACCTGATGCTAACAACCATTACAACTGTCCTATTGTTACATCTTATGCTGAAAATATTAAGAACAACGTTGAAGCTTTAGAAGATTCTTCAATTAATTTTATGAATCCTTTTATGGCATTTACAAATGAAGAAATTCTTACAAAACGACTTGTTGAAGAATTTACAGCTCTTGGCATTAAAGAAGATGAAATTAAGAGTGCTTCTCACAAAGCATGGGATGAACTTATTGCTTCACGTAATGACATGATGAAAAAGGGTGAAGAAACTCTTAAATATATGGAAGAAACAGGACGTAGAGGTATTGTTCTTGCCGGTCGTCCATACCACGTTGATCCTGAAATCAACCACGGTATTCCTGAAATGATTAACTCATATGGTCTTGCTGTTCTTACAGAAGATTCAGTTTCACATCTTGCTGATGTTGAAAGACCTTTAATTGTTTCTGACCAGTGGATGTATCACTCACGTCTTTACAAAGCCGCAAACTTTGTTAAAACAAGAGATGACCTTGATTTGATTCAGTTAAACTCTTTTGGTTGTGGTTTGGATGCAGTTACAACAGACTGTGTAAGTGATATTCTTACAAAATCAGGAAAGATTTACACAGTATTAAAGATTGATGAAGTTAACAACCTTGGTGCTGCAAGAATCAGAGTTCGTTCTTTACTTGCTGCAATTAGGGAACGTAGCGAAAATCATTTTGAACGTTACATTCAACCTTCATCATTTAATAAAGTTGAATTTACTAAGCAGATGCGTGATGACAATTATACTATTCTTTGTCCTCAGATGAGTCCAATTCATTTCACAATGTTAGAGGCTGCATTTAATGCTTGCGGATATAATTTTGAGGTAATGGAAAGTAACAAATCATGTATTGACACAGGTTTAAAATATGTTAACAATGATGCATGTTATCCTTCTCTTATAGTTGTTGGTCAGATAATGAATGCTCTTCTTTCCGGCAAATATGATTTGAACAAAACTGCCGTAGTTATTTCTCAGACAGGTGGTGGATGTCGTGCTACTAACTATATTGGATTTATAAGAAGAGCTTTGGAAAAAGCCGGTATGTCCCAAATTCCTGTATTGTCATTAAGTTTAAGTGGACTTGAACATCATAGCGGTTTCAAAATCACTCCAAAGCTTGCACTAAAAGCTGTTGAAGCCTGTCTCTATGGTGACTTATTTATGCGTGTTGTTTACAGAACAAGACCTTACGAAGTTAATCCTGGAGAAACTAATGCTTTACATAAAAAATGGGAATACAAGCTTTGCAAAGAGCTTTCAGATAATAGTTTTGGGATTCATCGTTTCAAGAAGAATATGAAGAAGATTGTTGAAGAATTCGATGCTATTCCTGTAAAAGATATTAAGAAACCTAGAGTTGGTATTGTAGGTGAAATTCTTGTTAAGTTCTCTCCTACAGCTAACAATAACTTAGTTGAATTGCTTGAATCAGAAGGTGCCGAGGCTGTTATGCCTGACCTTGTTGACTTCTTCCTTTATGGATTTAGAAATGCAACATTTAAGGTTGAAAAATTAGGTTTTGACAAGAGTATTATTAGAATGAATAACCTTGGAATTAAAGCTATTGAATGGATGAGAGGTTCTGCAAAGAAAGCTCTTATAGAAAGTAAGCACTTTACTCCTACTGCTGATATTTGGGAAATGAGTAAAATGGCTGAAGATGTTGTTTCAATAGGTAACCAGACCGGTGAAGGATGGTTCTTAACAGGTGAAATGCTTCACTTAATCCACGACGGTGTTCCAAACATTGTTTGTACACAGCCTTTCGCTTGTCTTCCTAACCACATCGTTGGTAAGGGTGTTATTAAGAAACTTCGTGCACAGCATCCTGAAGCAAACATCGTAGCCGTTGACTACGATCCTGGTGCCAGTGAAGTTAACCAGCTTAACCGTATCAAATTAATGCTTGCAACAGCAAACAAAAAGATTGGGAAGAAATAGGCTTTATAGGTTTAGAATTGAATAAATTGATATATTAGTATTCTAATATTTTATAAAAGGGCTACCGCGATGGATAGCCCTTTTATTTTTACATATCTATTTTTGTTGTCCACTTGCTTACATCCCAGATGTCTGTTGCCCATTCTTCATAGAAGTCCGGTTCGTGACACACCATTAAAACACTGCCTTTATATGTCATAAGAGCACGCTTTAATTCGTCCTTTGCATCTACGTCAAGGTGGTTTGTGGGCTCGTCAAAAAGAAGGATGTTGCTTTCTCTGTTTATTAGCTTGCACAAATAGTTTCTACTTATGCAATCATGATATTTATTTAATATCTTTTCAACTATATATTTTCAATCTGCCAGTCAATAGGTTCAACACCGTTAGCTTTTAAAAATTCGTTTGCCTTGCTGAAATGTTTGCAGCCAAAGAATCCCCTATATGCTGACAATGGACTTGGATGTGGTGCTTTCAAGACCAAATGCTTGGGATTAGTTAACATCTTAGCTTTTCTGCCGGCAGGTGCGCCCCACAAAAAGATAACTATAGGTCTGTCCTGAGCATTTACAGCTTCAATTACTGCATCTGTAAACTGTTCCCATCCTTTTCCCTGATGAGAGTTAGCCTGATGTGCTCTTACAGTAAGAACTGTGTTAAGCAACAACACTCCCTGGTCTGCCCATTTCTTTAAATATCCATTATTAGGAATATAACAACCTAAGTCATCATGCAATTCCTGATAAATATTTTTAAGTGAAGGAGGTATGTCGTTACCCGGCAAAACAGAAAAACTCAAACCATGAGCCTGATGCACATTATGATATGGATCCTGTCCCAAAAGCAAAACTTTTACATCTTTAAGAGGTGTAAAATGAAATGCATTAAAAATATCATCTGCAGGTGGATATACCACTGTAGTACTGTATTCATTTTTTACAAACTCGAATAAATCTTTATAATATGGCTTTGAAAACTCCTTCTTTAAAGGCACAAGCCAATCGTTATCTATCATTGACATTTCCTATTCCTCGTTTCAATATTACATTCATTATTGATAATTAGTATTATTTTTCATATTATCCTTTGTTAAATTACACCCTAACCAGTGTATCTACATTATAACTTTATCCTGTTACTTTCCTATTATTCTTTCCACAAATTCCTTATTGCAGAAAACCTTTACGGCATGTTTTCTCATTTCTATTTCAAAATGAGTATCAGTAACCATTTCTCCGTCAACATTAAAAGTGTATCTCTTATCGCTGTCAATAACCACTTTTTTTCCTTGATATTTCTTAATCTTCGGAGATTTTTCATGCTTTGCGCTTAGCAGTTTTACAAACAATGGTAAAACCTTAACCTTTGGCATTTTTTCCACAAAATATACATCAAATAATCCATCGTCAAGTGTAGCGTGGGGTGCCATTCTAAAACCTCCACCATAATATTGACCATTGCATATGGCAAGTATTGTGCATTGGTTTTCAAAACTTTGATTATCGTCTATCTGTACTTTTACTTTTTTAAATTTATATTTAATAAAAGTATACAAAATGCTGGCATTGTAGCGCTGGCTTACCGGAATCCATTTTTTCTTTCTAATCCATGAAATATTGTTAGCCACATCAGCATCAAGTCCTACACAGGCAACATTAATAAAATGTCTTCCATTAATAATTCCAAAATCAAAATCATGTATTCCGTCATCATATTGGTTAAGTGTTCTTTCAAAATCATTTCCACTGCCTGTTGGAATATTTCCAAGAATCTTGTTCTTAGAACCTGCCAACCCGTTTAGAACTGCATTTAAATTGCCATCTCCACCGACAGAAAAAACAACACATTCTTCATCAGGTATTTTTTTTGCAAACTTCTTTGCATCCCCTGCATTATGTGTATAGAATATTTTGTATTTAATTTTTTCTTTTGAACATTCCTTTAAAATCCTCTGTTCAAACTGATTTGTGTCTATTTTTCCACTGTTAGGATTAATAATAAAATAATATTTCATCTTTAAGTATCTACGTTTCTACAAACGTACCGGCACTCCCTTACCATCTAAATAATGTTTTAAATCATTAATTTCCAATTCTTTGTAATGGAATAATGAAGCTGCAAGAGCTGCGTCAGCCTTTCCCTCTGTTAATGCATCATAAAAATGCTCCATAGTTCCAGCTCCACCTGAAGCAATAACAGGAACAGAAACATTTTCAGCTATAATCTTTGTAAGTTCAATGTCATAGCCCTGCTTCACTCCGTCACAATCCATACTTGTAAGCAAAATCTCTCCTGCTCCAAGTTTATCAACCTTCATTGCCCATTCAACAGCATCCATGCCCATATCCACACGTCCACCGTTCTTGTATATATTCCAGCCGCTACCATCTTCACGTCTCTTAGCATCAATGGCAACTACAACGCACTGACTTCCAAACTTGTCAGCCGCTTCACTTATAAGATTAGGATTCATAATAGCTGATGAATTAATTGAAATCTTGTCAGCGCCCTCTCTTAAAAGTTCCTTAAAATCGTCCACAGTTCTAATTCCTCCACCAACAGTAAACGGAATAAAAACCTGTTCTGCCACTCTTCTTACCAAATCCGTAACAGTATGTCTATGGTCAGAAGACGCAGTAATATCTAAAAATACAAGTTCATCCGCTCCTGCCTTGTTATAAGCTTTTGCAACTTCAACAGGATCACCTGCATCTCTTAAATTCACAAAATTAGTACCTTTTACAACTCTGTTGTTATTTACATCCAAACATGGAATAATTCTCTTTGTATGCATATTTCTCTCCCAAATCTATATTATAATGCCGCAAAATTCTTTAAAATCTGAAGTCCTACATCACCACTCTTTTCAGGGTGAAACTGGCATGCAAAAACATTACCACTTTCAACAGATGCATGAATATGTGTAACATAATCTGTTGAAGCCTTAACTATCTGCTCATCTTCTGCTTCCAAATAATATGAATGTACAAAATAAACATAAGACTGTTCTTCAATGCCTTTAAATAATCTTCCGTTATTAGTAAGTTCCAAAGAGTTCCATCCAATATGTGGAATCTTAAATCCCGGCTTGTCAGGTATTCTAAGAATCTTTCCTTTTAAAATTCCAAGTCCTTCCACTCCCGGGGTTTCATCACTATTTTCGAATAAAAGCTGAAGTCCTAAGCATATTCCAAGAAAAGGTGTGTTATTTTCCACAACCTTATTGATTGTATCAATAAGATCATAATCTCTCAATTTCTCCATTGCATCTCCGAAAGAACCAACTCCCGGAAGAACTACCTTATCTGCCGAAAGAATAACATCCTTGTCTCTTGATACTACAGTATCTTCTCCTATATACTGAAATGCCTTCTCCACGCTTTTAATGTTGCCTGCATCATAGTCAATAATTGCTATCATTTATTCAGTCCCTTTCTCTAATGAATTGCAATCAAGCTCAAACCAAAATTCAACACCATCCGGTCTGTTAATTGCTCCACATTTCTTTTCGTGTCTGTCCATAATGGCTTTAACTATAGATAATCCTATACCGTTGCCACCATAAGCTCTTGTTCTTGCTTTGTCAACTTTATAGAACTTGATCCAAATATTATCAAGCTCATTTTCAGGAATATTTTTTCCTGTGTTAAACACAGACACTCTTACTATACCATTTTTTTCCTGAATTTTCACTTGAATTATTCTATTTTCGTCAACATGATTTAAAGCATTACTTAAATAATTAGTAATAACCTCTTCAATCTGGAACTCATCTGCCCAAACGTAAATAGGTTCCATTTGATTAAATTCAATATTAACCTGCTTTTCATTAGCCTTAATTTGCATAGAATGAATTACACCTGCAATCACAGATATAATATCAAATCTTTCCATATTTACACTTCCGTTACCGAACTCCAGCTGGTTTAATGTAAGAAGATTCTTAACCATCTTATTCATCTTGCCGGCTTCATCAATAATAACATCGCAGTAGTAATCCATATCCTCCGGATTATCACTTATACTTTCCTGAAGTCCCTCTGCATAACCCTGAATAAGTGCAATAGGTGTTTTTAATTCGTGAGAAACATTTGAAATAAATTCTTTTCTCATCTTATCTACTTCTTCCTTCTTTGCAATATCCTTGTGAAGCTGCAAGTTGGCAGACTTTAGTTCCGAAATAGCTGTTTCAAGCTTGTCAGACATTTCATTCATGCTCTCTCCAAGAACACCAATTTCATCATCACGGTCATCTTCATACTTAACATTAAAATCAAGTTCTGACATTCTTTTTGAAATATCAGCTAACTGCAAAAGAGGCTGTGTATACTTTCTTGTTATCCCAATAATAATAATTGTTGTTACAAGAATAAGTGATATTCCAACACCTAAATAAAACTTATTTGCAATAGCTATACTTTCCCTAAAGCTTTCCACTGACATTCTTATAACTACGTAGTTTCCCGAAGATACACCTCCTGAAAGCTCATAGTATTGATTGGCAGAAAATCTGTCTACTGTAGATTGAATAGTGTATTTGTCATTTTTTTCTATAATCTTTGGCTCTTCCTTCTGCTTAGTATTACTGCCAAAAATCATATCCTTCCAACGGTCCGCAAGCATTTTTCCGGCACCGTAATCATAAATAGATTCCCCGGCACTATCAACTACAATCATAGTAGCTCCGGCTTTTTCACATATATTGTTAAGTATGGAAACATCATCACTGTTTTCTATATCTGAATCATCCTGAGTTATTTTTATTAACTCATTGTAAACTTTCTTAATAGAATCTTGCTTTGTTTTCTTATAATATTTGCTTAAGAAAAAGCTGCTAAATATACTAGCAGCAATCAGGGATAATCCCATGATTGCCACTATAATTACGGTCATCTTGTAACCGATGGTATGTTTAATTTTATTCTTATCTATATCCTTCATTAGTTAACCTCGAATTTGTATCCCATGCCCCAAATTGTAACTATGTATTTGCCACATTCTCCAAGCTTATTTCTTAGTTTTTTAACGTGGGTATCAATAGTTCTTGCATCTCCAAAATAATCATAATTCCATACATTATTAAGAATATTCTCTCTTGATAAAGCAATTCCTTTATTTTGTATGAAATATGATAACAATTCAAATTCCTTAAAACTAAGTTCAATAGGTTCACCCTTTACTGTAACAATATGAGCCGCCTTGTTTATTTCAATATCTCCAGCCTGTTCAATCTGATCCTGACCTATATTATTAGTTCTTCTAAGGATTGCATCAACTCTTGCCACAAGAATTCTCGGACTGAACGGTTTTGAAATGTACTCGTCAACTCCAAGTTCAAAGCCAAGCAACTCATCACTTTCCTCGCTCTTTGCTGTCAGCATAATAATTGGAACCTTAGAAATCTTTCTAATCTCCCTGCAGGCTTCCCATCCATCCATCTTAGGCATCATAACATCCAAAATAATAAGGTCAATATCATTGCTCTCCACGAACACATCTACGGCTTCTTCACCGTTGGATGCTTCCACTACTTCATATTGTTTTCTTACAAGAAAGTCTCTTACAAGCTTTCTCATTCTATCTTCATCATCTACAACAAGAATCTTTAATTGTTTCATAATATTCCTCCATGGCATTTTTAGATAATTGTATCTTTTCAATCAACCAGAGAAAATTTCATTGCAAACACTTTGATTTTTTTCTCCGGGTGATTGTATTAATTATCTCTTATACATATATTAAATCAATAATCTGTGTATATTTAATGAACTACTCTGAATCTTTTTTGTATTACATTTAAAATAAATCAAGCATATTATCCAGATATATTTCTTCCCTAACATTTATATGGTATTCAGGCTTTGTCATATAATACAATAAAAATTCTAATATCAACGCACTTCCAAGACTTCTGCCTTCAATTTTAAAGTTAGAAAATCCCATAGGAACATATTTATTTTCAATGTCACCTATGCTTATAAATCCCGGATTTTTCATTGCTTCTGAAAAGCGATACCCCTTTTCAACGGTAGGTGACTTACATATATGCTCCTTTTGATTTTCTCCTAAGTTTTTTCGGCTTACAGCTTCGTAACAGTTCTTCCTATCCTTACATCCAAACCAACAACATTCGTTGCACAAAAACTCTACTTTATTTTTCTGAGTCTGAGTTAATCCTTCTAAATTTTCAAAGTCCTTATTTAATCGAAAATCCGGTACAACATAACTAAATTCTTTCCTGTCAACTTCGCTTTTAAACTCTTCAAAATCCGTTATTACTTTTGTGGTTGATGATACAAAATAAAAATTCGGATATTTATTTTTCAAATAATTCAAAAGTAAATCCGAATGTACAATTATGCCACTCTGCGCTTTGCTTTCTTTATAAAACATTTCACATAAATCGTTGCACCTCTTGTCTGAAAGATGCTCTTCTCTTAACAATGAATTGCTAAATGTAAGCCTTGGAGAAATGTTGTATTCATTCATAAGTTTTAATACAACTTTAGTATTGCACTCTCCAAAACCTGCACGACCACCGCCCCAAAGACAGTCTGCCGGGGCACCGTATATCGAACCAATTTCACACCAATCATAAAAATATTCTCTATGTTCTCTAAACAAGGGCAAAAACGCACTATAAAAATCATAAAATTCAAACAAGCCCGGAAGATGAAAATATATCATTTTTCTATAACCTTCTTCACTAATTGCCATGCCACACTTCCTTCATCTCCGATTTCTTTTCCAATAAGTTTTGAGCCACAATACGGGCAATAACTAAAATGCAATTTATGTTGCCTCCATTCTTTAACTAAATTTAAATATATCATACCACACTTTCCACTAAACAACATATTTCCTTCGCTTAAATATATTACTTACAGCACTATCCTTAGTTTGCCAAGTAAACTTTGCAAAAGTTGTTGACAAGTTTACTTGGCACATTATTATTATATTTCATTAACTTGCCAAACATTGATGTATTCCAATGTCCCATGTTGTGTCCGTATATGATAATATCAAATTGTGAAACAAAAAGTGGAATTTTTATCGCACAAGTAAATTATTTTGCCAACCTTTTCCCAATTATACGTATATCACGTCGTGAAATATTCCTTTCACGACGTGATATGTTCATAAATCTAAACATATAAATAATATTTTTTTCAAACCACTACTCTGTCTAATGATATATTTTCTCTCCTCTTTAAACATAAAAACTTCATATTACACTACTAGACAAAACGTGCCGTCCATTACATTATCACTACATTTTTTTACATTTTCCTTCAACATATCCATTTTCATTAATCACCATAATATTTATCCAACACCGCACGGTAACAGCTTAATTCCTCATAATTCCTTATTTTTCATTATTAAGGCTCTAAATGGAGAATCTTTTCTGTTTATTTGTTCTTATACACCACACACTCGCAATTTTTGCTATTGAAATTATTGCATTTTCAGCATATAATCTAAGTGTAGTATCTCACTTACTACAGGTGCTTGTACTCCTTTCTGACAAGCATTTAAATAAAATAATTTGTAAAAAAAACGGCCAAAACTTTAATTAAGAGTTTTGGCTGTTTTTTTATTCATCAAAAAAGAATCTGTATTTATTGTTTATTTTTTCACTGTAACCTTCTTAACCTTGCTCCACTTGCCATAACCATGCTTGTTGTATGCTCTTACATATATTTTGTACTTCTTGCCCTTTGTGAGCTTCTTTATGGTATAGCTTGTCTTCTTGGTTGTCTTAATTATTGTTTTCTTGCCACATATAGCCTTAACCTGATACTTTGTGGCTCTTGAAACCTTGTTCCACTTAACTGAAATCTTCTTACCCTTTACATTCTTGGCTGAACTGATTTTAGCCTTTGCCGGGACCTTTGAAACAGACTTTGTTGTGTCTTCAACATCCGTGTAGTCACCTGTTTCATAAATTGTGGGACTTATTGATGGTCTTGAAGTTGGTTGTGTTACACTGTGGTCTATCTTCTTCGGCACAAGGTTACCATTCTTGTCCGTTACGTACTCATATTCACATCCGTCTTCCTTGCTGACTTCTGTTCCGTCTGCAAGTATCCAACCCACAAGTTTGCTTTCTGTTTGTCCATCAATCATTTCAAAATCACACTTCTTGCATGTTACTCTGTCTATTACATATGCATACTTATATGTAAGTCCCATTGACATATCTGTTTCATAGACAGTTTCAAGTGTGTCAACATATGAATGACCCGTGGCATAAGTTTTCTTTCCCTTGGAAATTACCTTTCCACAGTTAATGCAGGTTTCATCACCGGAATATCCATCCTCAGTACAGGTTGCAGCCTTATAGTTTCTAAGCTCTGTTTCATGCGCTACCATTGGAACTTCCCTTGTTTCTGTCTTTCCACAGATCGTGCAGGTGTAAAGGTCCTCGCCTTTTTCAGTACAGGTAGGCTCTTTTACGTGACTTGTAAACTGGTAATCGTGGGCTGAATAATACATTTTCTTTGATGTTGACTTAACATCACCACATTCGCTGCACTTCTCTACTGTGTATTCACTCTTTTCCTCACAGGTATCCAATTTCGTTGTTGTTGTAACATAATGATGTTCTGTTTTGGGAATGTTTTCAGTCCATGTATAACCACATGTTTCGCATGTCTTTTCAATTACTCCTTCTTCAGAGCAGGTGGCTTTCTTTACCGTCTTAATGTCACTGTCCCTTACCACATGATTACATTCTCCATCAATCTCTGTATGCTCTGATGTGTAGGTCTTTCCATCAACCGTAACTGTTGCCTCATACTTTGTAACTGTGGCGTCACCACACTTCTTTTCTGAAACCTTTGTCACATCACAATCAGTGCCAATGTAATTTCTATCTACCATATGATAATAATAATTTTTTTCATTATATTCAAAGCCGTCATTTTCGTACTCACCACACTCACTGCATGTTCTGTAGAATGTTGCCTTGTCTCCATTCCACTTGATGACGTGACTTGTAAACGTGTGGTCCTTGTAGTCCATGTAATCAATCATGCTTACAGGAAGTATGTCTCTTTTATCCCCCTCCTGATGGGCTCTGTCTATGTTTGACATGTATTCGGAGCCTCTGAGTACTTCAGTCATGTTTATGTTTCGTGTGGCATCATTTACAGAAGGATTGTTTTTGCTCTGTGGTTCAACCTCAAACCAGTTTCCACAAACCTTTACTCCATTCCACGAATGTACTCCCGGATTTCCAATTTCCACGGATTCTATGTTTATGCAGCTTGCAAGGAAGTTAAATGCCTCTGCAAAACCTGTACATGTTGCCTTTCCCTTTACCAGTGCAGTGTATGCGTCGTTGATTGTTCCGCCATTTTCATCCTTGCCATACTTGATGTAATGCATGAACTCTAATATTTTCAATACCTTTTCATACTCGCTCATCTCGTCAAGGTTTGGTACTGTTGCAAGAAATTTCTTCTTCACTTCCTGCATTTCAGCTCTTTTCTGTGCATATACTAGTAAATAATCATCATCATATTCACTAATATCAAATGTTAAGACTGCATATTTCTCACCATAGAGTCCTTCTACAATTTTTTCTTCACTATTATATATATAAATAAAGTGCATTTTTTCATTATAATACTTGCTTTCAGGTCCATCTATAGTATCAATAAAACTTCCACCCAGTACATTTTTTTTCCAGTCAACATCTGCGTCTACCGTTATTATATATTTCGAAATATTTTTTTCTAAGTTTCTCTTCTGTATCTGCTCAGCTTCTTTAAGTGATGTCACATAATTCTCTAAGGTATATGTGTCGCCTTTATTTTCAAGTATTGATTCTATTGTTTCAGCCGCATTCACTTGTGATGTATTTATAACATTTAGTCCACTAAAAGCCATGCTTACAGATAGTGCCAACGCCATAAATTTTTTTCTCATTCTTCTACCTCCAATGATGTTTTCTGTTTATAGTTTAACAGGCTGTGGACTGTAAAGCCGTAACTTCCGTGAAACCATAAATGTGTGGTACATCCCCTTACCCCTTACGTTTATAAGTTTATGGTATCACAAACATATGTTCTTTGCAATCCGTTGTTAAAAAAGGTGTAAACAGAAACGAATAAATTCATCTTGTTTACACCTTAATGGTTATGAATAATTATTTTTTAACTAGTCATTGACAAATATATCTGTATTTGAAGCAACTATTCCACTTGTTTTTGAATAAACATTTTGTGCATCTTTAGGATTAATTTCTGCATACTTTGTTATCTCTTTTTCTCTTGATAACCATTTAAATGCTTCTGCTTTTCCTAGTTTGTCAACATATTTTGCAATGTTCCAATATTCCTTGTCATCATAAGGGTTGTTTATACCTTCTGGATATTCCCATGCTCTATATTTATTGATTACATTAATAAGCTGGTCTGTTACTTCCTTCTTTGCTGCCGCCAATGCACTCGTCTCATCAGTGTAAGAATATTAAATTACATGCTTGAAGCAAGAATATTTTACTCACTATTTTCTACTCATGAATTTCCAGTGGAAGTCCATCCGGATCATGAAAAAATGTCATTTTCTTTCCGGTATAATCATCCAGACGAACCGGCTCAGTTTCAATTCCTTTCCCATTCAATTCTTTTACTGTATCATCTACACTCTCCACTTTAAATGCCAGATGGCGTAATCCCAATGCTTCTGGATAATTTACACGAGCTGGAGCATTTTTTATGATAAAAAGTTCTATTTCCTGCAGTCCACATGCCATATCAATCTTGTAATCATCACGTTCTTTTAGATAATTCTCTCTAATTACTTTAAATCCAAGCAGATCCACATAAAAATGTTTTGATTGTTCATAATCGCTTCCAATGATTGCAATATGATGAATGGTATCGAACATAACTATCTTCCTCCGTTTTTTATATGTTGATATATATTTTTCTCACATTTTATCACAGTAACGTATAGTGGTTCAGTTGCCAAGACAAAAATATAAAGATTTTCTCCAGTTCTAAAGTCTAATCCATTCTCCAATAATTATTTGGAACTGTCAGGGCTTCTTTCGAAAAATCAATTAGCGTTTTACCACTCCCTTACATAATAATAATCACGCAACAATTTAATTTGTTCATCTGTAAGTGTACCGTCACAGCAATTTAAGTCTGCTCTTATGGTATCCTGCCAACAGTCCATTATGCTTTCCTTGTTATTCACTGACTTAACCATGGATTCAATGTCCTCTTCCAAAAAATCAGGGATTTCAAAATCTAGCTTAAGCTTTTCCATAATAAACACCTCTTTTACAAAAAGGGCGACAATTAATAGTCACCCTTTCCTCTGTTATGCTAGCCATATTGCGCGTCGGCGAATCCTTCTGAAATAAGTCTGTCTTCAATTCAGACAGCTACAATTCGAGCCTATCAAATCAAGGCTCTACTCACAACATTTCCCTTCAACTTCGGGAAATCAACAAAAAAATACACTCATATATTAGCATTTCTTTTTTGTTTTTGCAATTGTTTTTATTTTTTAAATCAGGTTACGCCAATAATAAGAAGTTGTTACACATATTATTACCTCTTCCTTTAAAACAAAGGATTCAATTAAAACTGAGTCACCTTCTAATTCAAGTGTGACACCTTCCTTTATTTTCTTTCTTTTTTTATGGAATATCGCCAGTTTTCTTTCTTATCTCATAAAATAACATGTTGATTCCTTTCTGCATTTGACACTAAAATTTTATTTGTAAATTGTACACTTTTTTTGCTGTTGCAAAAAAAATAAGAGCATAAAGCTCTTTATTTATAGTGCTTTATGCTCTTAATTGTACAATTTACGGAATACATCGAAACCTTTTATAACACTGTCAGAATTCATAGTCACTGTGATTACATGTCACCTGATGAATTTAAAAAATTGTATGAGAGGGTTAAATCTCTGCCGGCTGCTTAGCTGACAGAACTTCTCATTTTATTTTGTGCTAAATCTTAACATAGCACCAATCCAAGAAAAACCTAATCACTACTGGAACATCTTTCCAATAATATTTCATCTCCATCAATAATGTCTATTATCATATACTTTTTTTCTTGACTATAAACAATCATCTTCATACTTCCTTCATTAAAATATCCTACATGTTCAAAAAATAATTTTACATCTCCAGAAATATCCGAATCAAATATTAATTTATCTAATTTAAATCTTTTTTTTGCTTTTAGTAACTCTTTTTTTTGTGTCGCTAATCTCTCAAAAAATTCATACAAACCAACAATTAATCCTTCGACTTCTGTATGTATTATATAGTTTTTTTCTTCAATTATTTCTTTATATATGTTATCAATTGCTTTTGCAGATAGAATCTCTTTCATTTTAAGCTCCTCTTATTTCTTTGATGAAAATGGAATTCTTGCTATACACTTCCATTTTGCACCAACTTTAACCTCTATTTGAAAATGATAATAGTTATGTTTTCCAGCGTGTGGCCGATGTATCATAAATTTAATTTTGTTAAATAAAACAACCCCTACTATATTTCCTGATTTCTACAAATCGGAATTTGCGAATTTCTACAAGCGATGCGCAGCTACACTGAATTGGCTGACGGGAGCTTGCTCACAGTCAGACACATTCAAGTGTTGATGCATAGCGCGACAGCGCGACATGAGCATGAAGCAAAGCGAAATGCGAATGCATCGCGTAGATAAACTTAAATTTGATAAAATCTAAGCTGGATTCATTTCACTTCTTAATTTCAAAATATTTTGCCTAATTTGTTCAATGACTACCTTAAATTCATCTTCGCTTTTCCCTGTTGGATCTTCAATCCTCCAGTTATCATCAAATGTTCTTCCTATAAATGGACACCCTACATTGCATCCCATTGATATTGCAATATCAGGCTTTGGAATATCACTAATCAGTTTACTGTACTGACCTTCACCTTCCATATCTATTCCATACAGTTCTTTCATAATACGGACCGCATCTTGGTTAATCCGTGGTTTAGTTTCTGTACCAGCCGAATAGCTTTCAAACACACCTGGTGCCAAATGTCTTCCAAAAGCTTCTGCAATTTGACTTCGACATGAATTATGAACACAAATAAAAGCAACTTTTTTCTTATTCATGAAAAGGACACCTCTCTTTTATGCATTGCTCATTTCTTTCTGTAAATTCACATTTCATTTGTTCATATTGTAGTATCACATCATAATGGTCATTCACATAATCGATTCCATTCTTAAATGCTATCATTGCATCTCTTTTACAGCATCTCGGTCCGTTTATTGCGCCTAATTCACCGATTGCTTTCGAGGTAAACTGCATATGATTTCCCCATGTCCCATCTGTCGAAAGCGGGCTCGTTCCATCAATAATTGCAAGTGCAGCACCAATAGATGTGATTGCTCCGCATATCCCCCATAAACCGCACATTGCTCCCGGCATTCTAAGTCCTTCTGACATTAGTCTGTCCAATGCCTGATCTATGTCTATTTCTCCACCTGCATTATTGTAGGCCACAAGCAAACTTGCACCATCTAATATATGGTGCTCCGGTCCATGAATACTGACGTATTCCTTCTCTGCAATATTCTTAAAAATAAGAACCGGATTTGTGCCCTGTTCTTTCTTTATATCCTTTACAATCAGTTCTGCTTTTTCTCTTACTGTCATAGAAATTTTCCTTTCGTTTTTTGTCACAGCATAACACACATGTCAGACTGCCAATAAAATCCTTAAAATCTAATAAAGTTTCACAATTCAAGGAATAATGATGCCATTTGCTTCTTTTCTGTCATTAACCAGCCCACACTCCACCAGTATTTTCATGTACAGCTTTACAAATTCCGATTTTAATGTCTCTATTATACCATAATGATACTATTATAAAAAAGGAAAAAGAGCTCCTTCGAGCTCTTTTGATTCAGTTCTGTAAACTGGAAGTTGATGAGCCAACAGACTATTATTTTTCGTTGACTTTAAGTTCAAGGATATCCGGACGTGCATAATGTCCAATCGCATCATGCTCCATCTTACAGGCGGCAGGCAGGCTCATATCGAGCTCTGCATAGATGATGGTTTCTTCATCCCAAACCGGCTTTGTCAAATAATGACCATACGGATCAATGATGCAGCTTCCGCCTCTGCACACAAATTCCGGAAGTTCCGATACGATATTGCGCTCACACAAGTCAGAAGGATACGAACTGCGTCTGATAATCATATCAGCATTTACAAAGAAACATTTCCCCTCGATTGCAATGTGCTGAATAGTGGCTTGCCATTCTGGATTGTCATTGGTGTTTGGCGAAATATAAATGGTGATTCCCTTTTGATAGAGCGCTACCCGAGCAAGCGGCATATAGCTTTCCCAACAGATCATGCTGCCGATTGGTCCCCACGGTGTTTCAGTAACAGGGAAATAATCCTTATTCGCATCTCCCCATACAACACGCTCAGAGCCTGTGGGCTTCAACTTTCTGTGTACCTTATATGACCCGTTCGGTTCAAAAATGACATTGCTGTTGTAGAGCGTTCCACTAACAGCGTCTCGCTCGGAAAATCCAAGGCTGATGTATGCCTCCGCTTTTTTGGCTGCCTCTGCGAGTTGTTGGAACTCCGAATCTCCGGCAACAACAGAGGCATCGTAGTATCGTTTCCAGTCTTTTCGTCCCTCATCGCTTCGTTTTCCCATGCTAAAACCGAAATTCATTCCAACAGGATATCCCGGAATAAACAGTTCCGGGAAAACAATTAAATCCGGTTTTTGGCTTGCTGCTTCACAAATATATTGAAGTGCCTTTTTAAGTGATGCGCTTTTGCTGAACATAACAGGCTCTGCCTGTACTAATGCGATTTTACAAGTGGTTTTGATATCCTTCATAACGACAATTTCACTCCTTTACAAATTCCGATTGAACAAAATCGCTGCGCGATGGCCTGCCAAGGCTGTG
>ERZ772880.609-NODE-609-length-33582-cov-7.557252_pt1 | contig 33582 bp, 29 predicted proteins | sample MGYA00580577_ERZ772880 | MGnify/ENA primary metagenome ERZ772880 (study PRJEB29015, sample SAMEA2737705) | human gut metagenome | biome: human gut; feature: human-associated habitat; material: faeces | place: China | collected 2012 ... | reverse complement strand
TTGTTCGTCAGCACGCCGGCAGGGTCATCGTAAACGTGCAGGCCGTCCGCCGTGGCCTCGACCGCGATGCAGCCGCTGCGGTCGGCGACGAGCCAGTGCAGCTGCGCGCACGGCAGCTCGGGCGCAAACGGTGTGTTGTCCACGACCACGCGCGCGAGCGCATTGCGTGCCTCGGCGACCGTGGCGCACGTGCCGAGCAGCCACGGGATGAGCGCGTACTGCGGCACCGAGGCCACGCCCTGCGTGACGGGCGGGTAGACCGCGTTGCCCACAAAGTTCAGCCCCGCGATGCACAGGCCCTTCTCGTTGACCGCGTCGTAATAGAGCGGGTAGTCGTTTTGGATATGCGCCATGCCGATCATGGCATAATGCCGGTCGAGCGCGCCGCCGTGCAGGCGGATCGGGTAGTTGCGCGGCATGATCGTCACGTGCTCGCCGTAGGAAAATTCGTAGTCCAGATTGCGGCCGAAATAAAAATCGCCGTTGCAGTATGTCGCTGCGGTACACATGATGCAAAACCTCCCTCATTCGTTCGCTGTCCAGTATATCCGCCGCGCCGGGGCGAATGTTGAAGAATCTGAAAAGTTCCTGTGTCCAGTCTGTGTCTTTTATGTGCCTGATACTGCCGTGGAAAAAGCCGGCAGCATTTATTTGCTGCCGGCTCTCTTGATATTGATTTGATTGTGAATTCCGCTATAGCGCCATTTGTCGTACAAAAACCATTATCGTAAAAACGACAGCGAGTCCCCACTCTGTGATGCATTGCACAATGCTAAGTAAGTGCTTAGAATCAATGATAATCAATATACAGTACTGGAAAACAAGAATCGCGACAAGCCACGAAAAATCAGTACAGATGCTCATAATCACAGACTCGACCAGAATCACAACCCACGCCGCCATCTGCACCGCCAAAAGCACGCGTTGACTGCGCCGCCGGAAAGCATACTTCACTTCCGCTATGGTTTGTCTGGCGTCGCTCGCGATCCAATGCAGACATTTCCGAATCGTTTGCTTCATCTTGTGCTTCCCTTTCATTCGTCCGCGTCATACTTATAAATTCTCAGAACGGACGTGGTATGATTGAGCCGCTTTCCAAGTGGCTGCGGCAATTTGCTTACCAGCATGCGCAGCAGCTTATCAGAGTATGGAACGATAATCCGTTCATGCCGGACGGAACTGCAGATCTGGTTGATCCTGTGCTGATACTTCAGTGGGATTTTTTGCTTGCTGATATAAATCCAGAACTGCTTGGTCGTTCCCACGTCGATGCCCAATTCCCGGATTTCCGGATAAGGGATATAGATCCGCCGTTTGAACGGAGCTTTGAGCAGAACGCCTTCCTGCGTCAGATATAACACCCCAAAATACTGATACGAAAAATGAAAAGAGACCACGTAGAGCAGCAACAATATCACGGCGGAAAACACAATTAGGAACAAGTCAGAATACATATTCGCGCTCATACCTTGTGTGCGCAACGCATCTAAAAAGTCTGGAACATACAGTTTGAAACATTTCAAGTACAGCACTACTGTTGTGATGGTCAAATAAGCAATAACCATAACACTTACGCCAGAAAACAAGTGATATTTTGAGATGGAGCTATCTTTCATAAAGTCAACACCTCCTTATCTTTTTGAAAACAGTAGGTTGTACATCCAGGTCAGCGCACCGGCAGAATCGAGCAGAGCAGTGACGTCACCCTACACGCTGAGAATGTAGCAGCACAGGATAGAGACCGCCCCGTTTTTCGAGATGCTGCGAATATTGGATATTTAAAAACAATTCAACCGAATTTCACATCCAACGGAACCGTTTTTCAGCTGATCCAAATGATCGCAGAAGTTCATGAGCAAACCATATTCTGTCCGAACGAAAAAGCAGCAGTTGTGCTTGCTGTAGTCTCCACCGTCGTCCAGCTCCGCAAACACTTCTATCGCGATATGTCCCAGCGCATCTTCTCGAAAGAAGCGAAAAGATACGCACGCTGTAGAAGCGTCTCCCCTCTCTTCGTTTGCCCAAAATCCTTCTTTATTCCCGTTGAGAAATTTCGTAATTTCGGAAATCAATTCATCAATCAAAGAATCTGAGACGTATATTTCAGAGGTGGCAGTGATTATGGGAGAGGAACACTCAACTGTCAGTTCAATCACATCATCGTCTTGCCATATTTTCCTGAATATTATATTATCCTTCATTGTAAAACCCTCATTTTCACTACGGCTTAAATTTGAGATCATCACATATTTTCAAGGCTCGATCATAGACCCGAGAAGTCGCAAAGAGCGCAAAAACGAAACCGATAAACTGCGAGCCCAGCGCAGCGGGCCGCAGTTGAAAAGGAGGAGCAAGGGAGCGCAGACGAAAAATCCGGCAACTCGTTTTGAGCTGCCGGATTTTGAACGGAGCGGACTTCGCTCCGATGCCGTGGTGCCGCTTGGCTGCGGACGCATCCGCAAGCTGACACCCCGTGAGTGCTGGAGGCTGCAAGGTTTTTCGGACGATATGTTTGACCGGGCAGCCGCCGTCAATTCCGACACCCAACTTTACAAGCAGGCAGGCAACGGCGTAACGATTCCCGTTGTGTATGCGGTCGGCAAGCGGATCGTGGAAATTCAAAACGAGCTGAACAAGGAGGTCCTATGAGAAAACGCAATGTTCACATTCAATTCTGGCTAGACAAGAAAGAGGCCGAGGCGTTTCAGAAGAAGGTCAAAAAGAGCGGACTATCCCGTGAAGCGTATCTTCGGCACTTGGTAAACGGCCTTGAACCGCAGGACGCCCCGCCGCCCGACTATTATGCCATGATGCGAGAGCTCCACGGGATCGGCAACAACCTCAATCAGATCGCCGCAAAAGCTCATACCCTGAACGCACTGGATGTGCAGCGGTACGACGAAAACTGCCGCAAGCTGGATGAAGCCGTCAAGGCAATCACCGCAGCGGTCATTCTGCCCCGCCCGATGAGGTGACGCTTATGGCGACGACATCAATATGGCGGGTAAAAGGCTGGCTCGGCAAGGTGGTGATCTATGCGGAAAATCCCGAAAAGACGGCAACCCCCAAATTCTACGCCGACCGGGAACTGACCGAGCAGGACGGGCAGCAGCTTTCTGATGTGATCCGCTATGCTGTCAATTCCGAGAAAACACAGGAAACGGGCAGTGAGGACGACGCACCGCTCCACCGCTTCGTGTCGGGCATCAACTGCTCTCCCGCCACTGCCCGTGATGAAATGCTGGCTGTGAAAAAGCGGTTCGGCAAGGAGAACGGCACAGTGGCCTACCACGGTTATCAGTCCTTTGCCCCCGGCGAGGCCACGCCGGAACTGGCGCATGAGATCGGCGTAAAGCTGGCGACCCGGCTCTGGGGCGACCGCTATCAGGTGATCGTCGCCACCCACCTTGACAAAGAAAATCATCTGCACAATCACTTTGTCGTCAACACAGTTTCCTTTGCGGACGGCATCAAATACCATCGCACACGCAAGGACTATCACGAGATGCAGGCGGTTTCCGATGAGCTTTGCCGGGAATACGGGCTGTCGGTGATCGAGCATCCACGGCAAGGTCGGGGCAAGCAATACGGCGAATGGCGTGCCGAGCAGGAACAGCGCCCCACTTGGCGTGGGCTGATCCGCTCTGACATCGATGAGGCAATACGGCAGGCCATGACCGAGCGGCAGTTTTTTGACGCTCTGCGGAAAAAGGGCTATGCGGTGAAGATCGGCAAGGATATTTCGGTCAGACCGCCGGGCAAGGAGCGATTTGTGCGCCTGATGCGCAATTTTGGTGAGGACTACTCTTTGGATAACATCCGCAGGCGCATTTTATCCCAGAGCCGCCCCGAACGGAGAATGCCCGAACAGAAGCCGGAGATCCTGCGGGTCAGGCTGATCGGCAGCTTGAAAACCGCCCGAAAACTGACCGGCTTTCGGGCGCTGTATGTTCACTACTGCTATCTACTGGGTATCTTCTCGAAGAACCGCCCGCCGCAAAGCAGAAAACGGCTGCATTTTCTTCTGCGGGAGGATCTGTTGAAGTTGGATGCCATCACCGCCGAAACAAGGCTGCTTATCGGGCATCGGATCGATACCGCCGAGCAGCTTTTTTGCTACCGTGACGAGGTGAACGGAAAAATCGAAGTTCTGACCGAGAAGCGCCAGCAGCTCTACAAATTACAGCGGACGGCGGCGGTGAAGTCCGATCCCGAAAAGGCGGTGGAGGTCAGGGCGCAGATCGCCGCACTTTCCAAAGAGCTTGCCGCACTGCGGAAGGGGGTGGTTTTATGTGACAGCATTGCCGAGCGCTCCGGCGTGATCCAAGAGAAAATCAAAGCCGTCCGTGAGGACGAGCAAATCAAAGGAAAGGAGAAAACCGACCATGTACAATTCCGGTGACGCAGCGGAGCAAGTCGTGCGGATCAGCCTGGAGGGTACGGAAGTTGCCCTGAAGCTGACCGGCTCGGCGGCAAAGAATATCGCTGCCATGCTCTACGCTGTCTGGAAAAATCGAGATAAAAACAAGACCAAAGGCCACCAGCGGCTCTCAGCCATGCTCAAAAGTGGCAAGGAGCTGAAAGTGTTCACCGTCAGCGAGGAGCATCTGAAACAGTTTGCGACCGAGGCCAAGCGGTACGGCGTTGTTTACTGCGCCCTGCGGGGCAAAGAGCGCTCCGCTGACGGCATGGTAGACATTATGGTGCGTGCCGAAGATGCGTCCAAGATCAACCGCATCGTGGAGCGGTTCAAGCTGGCGACGGTCGATACCGTTTCCATCAAGCGGGACATCGAGCAGGCCAAGGCGGACAAAACCGGCCCGTCCGCCCCTGAGCAGGAGAAGCCCGACAAGGCGGCAGATGACCGCCTGCTGGATGACCTGCTGGGCGCACCCGTCCAAAAGGAGGAGCACGCATCCCCAAACCCTGCGGCGGCAAAGACGGAGAAATCCCGTCCGTCCGCGCCTACCTCCGAGAAGCAAAGCAGAACCGCCGAGGGTACTGCTAAATTTTCCGAAGAACGCCCCTCTGTCCGTGAGGAATTGCGGGAAATCCGGGAGAGCAGGCAGAAAGAGGCGGCAGGGCCGAGCATTTCCGAACCCACCCCGGCGAAAGATCCGAAAAAGCAGCCGACCACCACCCACAAACAGCCCTCCCGAAAGGAAACGAAGAAATCAAAGGAGCGATGACCGATGAGCAATTTTGACGATATTTTTGAATCTGTCCCGCAGACCGACGAATTTGACAAGGAGGCGTGGGCGGCGAAGAAAAAGGCGGAGCGTGACGAGGTTTATGCTCTGGCTGATGCCACCGCCGAGACGATCTGCACAGACGGCAGCAAATTCCGTGATTATCTGGATGTGCAGGCGGCTTTCCGCAACTACTCTGCCACCAACGCCCTGCTGATCCTTGCCACGAAGCCGGACGCCCGCAGACTGGGCGACAAAGATTTCTGGCGGGATCAGGGCGTGTATATCAAGCGGCAGGAATTTGGCCGCCCCATCAAGATTGTCGAGTCCAACGGCGAGTACACCCGTGACGATGGCAGCATCGGCGTGTCCTACAACATCAAGCGGGTCTATGACATTTCGCAGACCACTGCCTGGACGAGAACGCCGCAGGCGGTTTCCCATGACGCACGGGCGCTGCTGAATGCCCTGATCTACAAGCGTCCTACGCCGGTGCAGTCCGTGGATGAGCTGCCGAATGGCATCGATGCCGTGTATGACCGTGAGCAGAACGCCGTTTTTGTCCGCCGTGGCTTGTCGGCAAACGACCTTTTCTGCGGTCTGTCCAAAGCGCTGGCGCAGGCGGAGCTTGCCCGGACCGGCGAGGAATACACCGAAGAAAATACCGGTTTCAAGGCGCAGTGCGTTTCCTATATCCTTGGCAAAGAGTTCGGTGTGGAGGTGAGCGGCTATGCCTTTGAAACGCCTGCCGACTTTTTGCGTACCGATGACCCGCAGACGATCCGTGCTGAGCTGACCGACATCCGGGACACCGCCTATGATATTTCCGCAAGGATGATGCGGTCGCTGGAACAGAGCAAAGCACCCCGCTTAAGCGAACAGGAGCGATGAATATGGGGAAACAGGAAAAACGGGTATTGACTCTTGACCGCTATGAGCACGGCGTTGTGGTCAATGCCCTCAATGAAATGCGGAATGATCTGCTGGAGGAAGAACGCCCCACCGACATTGTTGACGAAGTTCTTTTGAAGGTGATCGATGCCCCCGCAAAGAAGGTAAGGTGCCGAAACGATGAAGCGAGAGAATAACCCTCTTGTCCTCTGCTTGTTCGGTATTCTCCCCGTGGTGTGGCTGGGGCTGCTGCTCGCCCCTGCCGCCCACGGCGGTCTGCCGGAGATCGTCGCCCGGTTTCCCGCGGTGATGAACGACCCGTTTCACATCGAGCTTTGCGGGGACAGTCTGAAAACTGTCCTCGTTCTGCTCTGCGCTTACGGGCTTGCGGTGGGTGTCATTCTATCGTCCCGCCGCAATTACCGCCGTGGCGAGGAACACGGTTCGGCCAAGTGGGGCTCGGCTCGAACCGTCAACCGAAAATACCGGGCAGCCGAGCCGGAGGAAAACAAGATCTTCACGCAGAATGTCCGTATGGGACTGGACGGGCGAAAGCACCGCCGCAATCTCAATACGGTCGTGGTCGGCGGCAGCGGTGCAGGCAAGACGAGGTTTTTCGCAAAGCCGAATCTGTGTCAGGCAAACACGAGCTTTACCGTGCTGGACCCGAAGGGTGAGCTGCTGCGAAGCACGGGACACCTGCTGCGGCAAAAGGGCTATGAGGTGCGTGTGCTGGATCTTCTGAATATGGAGAAAAGCCACTGCTACAATCCGTTTGTCTACCTGCGGGACGACAATGATGTGCAGCGGCTTGTGACCAACCTGTTCAAAAGCACCACGCCGAAAGGCAGTCAGTCCAACGATCCCTTTTGGGACACCGCCGCATCTATGCTCCTGCTGGCACTGATCTTCTATCTGAAATACGAAGCGCCGCCCGACGAGCAGAACTTCCCGATGGTCATGGAGATGCTGCGTGCGGCGGATGTGCGGGAGGACTGCGACGAATACACCTCACCGCTGGACGAGCTGTTTGAGCGGCTGGAAATGCGGGAGCCCGACCATATCGCCGTGAAATATTACAAGGACTATCATTCCGGCAGCGCCAAAACGCTGAAATCCATTCAGATCACGCTGGCGGCGAGGTTAGAGAAATTCAATCTGTCCTCGCTGGCGGCGCTGACCGCCACGGACGAGCTGGATCTGCCGTCCCTCGGAGAAAAGAAAGTGGCGCTCTTTGCCCTGATCCCCGACAATGACACCAGCTTTAACTTTTTGGTCAGCATCCTTTATACCCAGCTTTTTCAGCAGCTATTCTATCTGGCCGACCACAAATACGGCGGCAGTCTGCCCGTTCCCGTTCACTTCTTGATGGACGAGTTCAGCAATGTCAGTTTGCCGGAGGACTTCTCCAAGATCCTTGCGGTCATGCGTTCCCGCAATGTGTATGTATCGATCATTCTGCAAAATGTAGCGGCACTCAAAGCGCTGTTTGAAAAGGAATGGGAGTCGATCCTCGGCAACTGCGATGAGTTCCTTTATCTCGGCGGCAACGAAACTTCGACCCACAAGCTGATCTCGGAATCCTATCTCGGCAAATCCACCATCGACACCAACACCTACGGCAAATCATCCGGGCGCAACGGCAATTACAGCACGAACTATCAGATCAGCGGCAGAGAGCTTCTGATGCCGGACGAGGTGCGTATGCTGGACAACCGTTACGCCCTTTTGTTTATCCGTGGTGAGCGCCCAGTGATGGACGAAAAATACGACATTCTGAAACACCCGAACATTGCGCTGACCGAGGACGGCGGCGCAGCACCCTATGAACACGGCGGGACGGAAAATGCCGTTGCGACGCTCTCGTTTGCAGGTGCTGCCGCCGAAACGCTGTTTGAATTCAATGAACCCATACCCGATTATGAGCTTCTTTCCGATGAGGATATAGAGGCTCTTTTTTAATTCAATTCAAGGAGGATGAACCTATGAAGAACACCAAAAAGGCCTCAAACAAGCTGCCCGTGCCCGGCAAGGTCAGAAAGGGCGTTCGTTTCTACTGCGCCGCTGTGCTGTCAGTCGCTCTTGTGCTCGGCTGCTCCGTCCCGGCCTTTGCCGCCAATGACCCAATCGCCGTCGTGAACAACCTGAGCGATTTCATTTTCGGTCTGATCCGTGCGGTCGGGCTGATCCTGCTCGGCTGGGGCATCGTGCAGGTGGGACTTTCGTTCCAGTCCCACGACCCCAGCCAGCGCAGCAACGGCTTTCTCACCCTTGCGGGCGGCATCGTCATCACCTTTGCCAAAGAAATTCTCAACCTAATCACGGGCTGAAAGGAGGCCGCAAATGGAAAAGTGCGAGTGTTATATCCACTCTCTGAAACAGGGAGAAACCCATGTGCTTGGTGAGGCGACGATCCTCAAACGCATCGGGGACAACGATTACCTTGCCGAATACAACGGTGTGAAGTGCCACGCCATATTCAATCCCTTTGCCGGGCGCTACTTTGTAGACGATGTGTACGGCGTGATTCGCAGTTCGCCCGACCGGGACAGCAGATAAATGATACGGTGCACGGGGCAGGTCACTTCGGCCTGCCCCTATTTGCCGGAAAGGAGGAAGCTGTGAAGAAATACAGCATTATTTACGCAGACCCGCCTTGGCGGTACAAGGTCTATTCTAAAAAGGGGCTTGGCCGCTCAGCCGAATCCCACTACCCGACAATGGAACTGGAAGATATACGGGCGCTGCCGGTCGGCACGCTGGCCGCCGATGACTGTGTATTGTTTCTATGGACAACGATCCCGCTGCTGCACGACTGCTTTTCGGTCATGCGTGCATGGGGCTTTTCGTATAAGACGGTGGCTTTCGTATGGATCAAGCAGAACCGCAAGTCCGACAGTCTGTTTTGGGGCATGGGACACTGGACGAGAGCCAATGCGGAGTTCTGTATGCTTGCCACCAAAGGACACCCCAAACGCCGCTCGGCCGGTGTGCATCAAGTCATCCTCTCCCACATTGAGGAACACAGCAAGAAGCCAGAAGAAGCGCGGCGGCGCATCGTCGAGCTGATGGGCGATCTGCCCCGCATTGAACTGTTCGCCCGTCAGAAAGCGGACGGATGGGATGTTTGGGGCAACGAGGTTGCCTGTGATGTTGCGCTGACGGGAGGTGAGCCGAATGTCGGATAACTGGGTCGTACAGAATCTCGAAAACGCACTCGAAACTTGGAACGAAAAGCTGGCGGAGATATGGCAGCTCATTACGCAGTCACCGGAACAGTTCAAGGGCGGCACGATCTGGAATGTGATTGTCGGCATCCACGGTGCGGTGCAGGCCATCGGCCTTGCGCTGCTTGTTTTGTTCTTTGTGGTGGGTGTGATGAAAACCTGCGGCAGCTTTGCGGAGCTGAAGCGGCCGGAGCACGCCCTGAAAGTGTTCATCCGCTTTGCCCTCGCCAAAGCCGCCGTCACATACGGCTTAGAACTGATGACCGCTCTGTTCAACATCGTGCAGGGGCTGATCTCCACCATCATGAACGCCGCAGGTTTTGGCGCGGCGCAGGAAACCGTGCTGCCCGCCGAAATCGTGACCGCCGTGGAGGACTGCGGCTTTTTTGAAAGCATCCCATTGTGGGCAGTGACCTTGATCGGCGGGCTGTTCATTACGGTCTTGTCGTTTATCATGATCATGACTGTGTACGGCAGATTTTTCAAGCTCTATCTCTACACGGCCATTGCACCGGTCCCGCTCTCGGCCTTTGCGGGCGAGCCGTCGCAGAACATCGGCAAGAGCTTTATCAAGAGTTATGCTGCCGTGTGCTTGGAGGGCGCGATCATCGTGCTTGCCTGCATCATCTTCTCGCTGTTTGCATCCAGCCCGCCCGTCGCCGATCCCGATGCGGCGGCGGTGACACAGGTGTGGTCGTATGTGGGCGAGTTGGTTTTCAATATGCTGGTGCTCGTCGGCGCAGTCAAAATGGCAGACCGTGTTGTCAGAGAAATGATGGGACTGTAAGGAGGAAGAATTTTGGAAGTGAAAATCAATCGAGAGATCCGCAACTATACGGAATCCATGTTTTTCGGGCTGTCCATGCGGCAGTTCGTTTTTTCTGTCTTGGCGATCCTCGTCGCCGTGGGGCTGTACTTTCTGCTGAAACCATACTTCGGGACGGAAACCGTCAGTTGGATGTGTATTCTCGGTGCCGCACCCTTTGCGGCGCTGGGCTTTATCACTTACCACGGTATGACCGCCGAGCAATTCCTCTGGGCGTGGCTGCGCTCGGAGCTGTTAGAGCCGAAAGAGCTTTGCTTTGAAGCATCGAACCTCTACTATGAAGCGCTTAAAGAAAAATTGGAGGGCGGAAAATCATGATCAAGACGCTGAAAAACCTGCTGAAACAGGACAAGGAGCGGTACACCGTGCCCCGCAAGGTGCAGGATGTGATCCCCGTCCGCCGCATCTGGAAGGACGGCATTTTTCAGGTGGGCAGCCGCTTTTCCAAGACCTATCAGTTCACCGACATCAACTACCTCGTGGCAAGCCGTGAGGACAAGGAGCAGATGTTTCTTGCCTATTCGGAGCTGCTGAACAGTCTGGATTCCGGGGCGACGACAAAGATCACCATCAACAATCGCAGGCTGAACCGGGCAAATTTCGAGCAGTCGATCTTGATGCCCATGCGGGGCGATGCCTGCGATGTGTACCGCAGGGAATACAATCAAATGTTGCTGGACAAGGCCACCGGTGCCAACGGCATCATTCAGGAAAAATATATCACGGTGTCGGTCTGCAAAAAGGACATTGAAGAAGCCCGCACCTACTTTGCCCGGATCGGCGCTGACTTGATTGCCCATTTTGCCGCCCTCGGCTCCAAGTGTACCGAGCTGGATGCCGCCGAAAAGCTGCGGGTGCTCCACGACTTCTACCGTCAGGGTGAAGAAGCGGCGTTTCACTTCGACCCACAGGACATGATGCGTAAGGGACACGATTTCAAGGACTATATCTGCCCCGACTCTATGGAGAAAAGCAGCGACCGCCTGAAACTGGGTGAGAAATACTGCCGGGTCTTGTTTCTGAAAGACTACGCTTCGTATATCAAAGACAGCATGGTCACGGAGCTGACCGATTTCAACCGAAATATGATGCTGTCGATCGATGTTGTGCCGATCCCCACCGACGAGGCCGTGCGGGAGGTGGAAAACCGTCTGCTCGGTATCGAAACCAACATTACCAATTGGCAGCGCAGGCAGAATGCCAACAACAATTTCTCCGCCGTCGTCCCCTATGATATGGAGCTCCAACGCAAGGAGAGCAAGGAATTTCTGGACGACCTTACCACGAGGGATCAACGGATGATGCTGGCGGTCATTACGATGGTCATTACCGCCGGCGACAAAAAACAGCTCGACAGCGACACCGAAACGGTACTTGCCGTGGCACGAAAGCATATGTGCCAGCTCGCCGTGCTGAAATTCCAGCAGTTCGACGGGCTGAACACTGTTCTCCCCATCGGCACACGGAGGATCAATGCGTTTCGCACCCTCACCACTGAGAGCCTTGCGGTGTTCATGCCCTTTAAGGTGCAAGAGGTGCAGGACAAGGGCGGCATTTACTTCGGAGAAAACGCCATCTCCCACAACCTCATTATGTGCAACAAGGCCAATCTTCTGAACCAGTCGGCGTTCCTGCTGGGTGTGCCCGGTTCGGGCAAATCGTTCAGCGCCAAGGAGTTGATCGCTTTTCTCATTCTCGACACCACCGATGATGTGCTGATCTGCGATCCCGAAAACGAATTTGGTGCGCTGGCGGCGGCTCTGGGCAAGGAAACGGCGACCGTCATTCATATGGCGGCAGGCGGCAAAGACCGTTTGAACGCCATGTATATGGTGGACGGCTACGGCGAGAACAACCCCATCGTGGAAAAATCGCAGTTCATCATGTCCCTTGTGGAGCAGATCGACAAGGCCGGTGTCGGCCCACAGCAGAAATCCATCATCGACCGCTGCACGGCGCTGGTGTATCAGGATGCCGAGCGGACGGGCAAGCCCGCTGCGCTCTGCGACCTGCGAAACAAGCTGCTGGAACAGCCCGAAGAAAAGGCAAAGGAGATCGCCTTGTCGCTGGAGCTGTTCACCACCGGCTCACTGGATATTTTCGGTCACGAAAGCACCGTCGATCTCGACAAGCGCATCGTCGTATTCGATATTCACGGCCTTGGCGAGCAGTTGAAGCCGACGGGACTGCTGGTGATCACCGACACCATTCTCAACCGTGTCACCCTTAACTGGAAGAAGGGCAAGCGCACCCACATCTTCATCGACGAATTTCATGTCGTTTTTGAAAATGAGCAGAGCGGCATTTTCTTCAACTCTGCATGGCGGCAGTTCCGTAAGCGCAACGGCTATCCCACCGCCATCACGCAGAATGTGGAATACCTGCTGGATTCCGTGCAGGCGAGCACCATGCTCTCCAACTCCGAGTTCGTGGTTATGCTCAATCAGGCGTTTTCCGACCGTGCCAAGCTCTCGAAGCTCCTGAACATCTCCGACGAGCAAATGAGCTATGTCACCAACGCCGACGCAGGCTGCGGGCTGATCAAATACGGCTCGGCGCTTGTGCCGTTTATCAACCGTTTTCCCAAAGATACCGACCTTTACCGCTTGATGACGACGCGCCCCGGCGAGGGTGTGTTCGGCAGCGGAAACGCATCTTAAAGGAGGCCATATATGAAAAGTAAATATCTGATGATCGGGGCGGCCGTATGTGCCGCCCTTTTCCTTTTCTCCGGCATCATGCTCTGTCGGCAGTATGCGGACGGAAAACAGGCCACCGAAGCCTTTGAACAGGTCGCCGCACTGGTGGAAACCAAGCCGTTGCCGGAGCTGACGGCATTTGAAAAGTACCGGGCGGTGCAGGAGCAGAACAGTGACTTTGTGGGCTGGCTCTCCGTTCCCGGCACAAACATCGACTATCCCGTGATGCAGACTGTGGACGAGCCGAATTTCTATCTGAAACGGGGCTTTGACAAACAGTACAGCGATTACGGCGTGCCCTATGTACAGGAAAACTGCGACATTGCGCTGTCCGACAACTGCGTGATCTACGGCCACCACATGAACAACGGGACGATGTTTACCGATCTCTGCAAGTATGAAAACGAGGACTTTTATAGAGAGCACAAGACCATCCATTTTGATACGCTATCTGGCTTTGGCGAATATGAGATCGTGGCGGTGTTCAAGACCGTCGCCTATTCCGAGCAGGGCTTCAAGTATTACCACTTTACCCGTTCGGAGTCGGCGGAGGACTTTGATGCCTATATCGCCCAATGCAAGGCGCTTTCTCTCTACGACACCGGCGTTATGGCGGAATACGGCGATAAGCTGATCACGCTCTCTACCTGCGAATACAGCCGCAAAAACGGGCGCATAGTCGTTGTTGCCAAGCGGATCGCCGTACCCTCTACGGAGGTGGACAGCGATGCATGATATTAAAACACGAGATGTTGTTAAAGGCACGATAAAAGCGATAGACAAATCGGCGGTGGCCGCTGAGCGGATGAAAGATGTCTATGTCCGCACCAAGGACAAGGCGGAGCACGGCGTTTTTGCGGCGGAATCCTCTCCCGAAGAATACGCCGCCGACCGCACTTTGACCGGGGTGGAAACGGCAGCTCACGAAGCCGCATACGGGGTGGATAAGGCTAACCGCAAGGGTGTAAAGGTCACCAAGCAAAACATCTCCAAGGCAAAAGAGCACTTCCAGCTGAGAAAGGCGGATTTACCAAAGAAGCCGGTGCATAACACCATCAAAGCAAATAGCCGCAGTAGGCAGGCGTTTGCGAGTTCCACAAGGAAGACGGCTGTCAAGGCTACTACTACCGCTGTTAAAGCCGTAATTGCCAAAGCAAAGGCCTTAGCCGCAGCTATCACCGCCGGTGGATGGGTCTCTGTCACCGTCATCATCGTAGTCTGCCTGATCGGGCTGATCGTTGGCTCTTGTTTCGGCATCTTCTTCTCCGGCGAGGGCAGCGGCACGGGGCAAACTATGCGGCAGGCTGTGCAGGAAATTAACGCCGACTATCAGTCGCAGATCGATACCGCAAGGGCAAATCTCACCTATGATGAGCTGGAGATGTCCGGCTCCCGTGCCGTCTGGCCGGAGGTGCTGGCCGTGTATGCGGTGAAAACCACCACCGACCCCGACGATCCACAGGAGGTTGCTACGGTGGACGACAGCAAGAAAGCCATCCTCAAAGATATTTTCTGGCAGATGAATGAAATATCTTCTCACATTGAGAGAAAGCCCGGAAAGATTATCACCGAAACCGATGACGGCCACGGGAACATTGTAGAAACCATTACAACGGTCACACACACCTACCTTTATATTACGGTCAGCCACAAGACCGCCGCAGAAATGGCAGACCGTTTCAACTTCAACGCCGATCAGCGGCAGCAGCTCTCTGAATTGCTTGCCGAGGAAAACCGTAGTATGTGGTCAGCCGTCCTTTACGGCATTTACTCCGGGGACGATGCTATCGTCACGGTGGCCTTGTCGCAGATCGGCAATGTGGGCGGTCAGCCCTATTGGTCATGGTATGGATTTAACTCCCGTGTGGAGTGGTGCGCCTGCTTTGTATCTTGGTGTGCGAATGAGTGTGGCTATATCGACAGCGGCGTTATTCCGAAGTTCGCAGGCTGTGTCAATGGGGTGCAGTGGTTCGAGGACCGTGGACAATGGCAGGACGGCAGCTTTGAGCCGTCTGCCGGTCAGATCATTTTCTTCGATTGGGACAACAAGGGCTCGTCCGGTCCGCAGGACGGGCAGTCCGATCATGTCGGCATCGTGGAGAAATGCGAAAACGGCATTGTCTACACCATCGAGGGCAATTCCGGCGACAGCTGCCGACAGCGCCAATATCCGGTGGGATACTACGAAATTTTAGGCTACGGTATTCCAGAATAGATAAGAAAGAGCAAAAAAGACCATATATGATGGCATTTGTTCATTTTTCTTGGCGCGAACGCAATCCCACCAAGAGAAACAAAATGCGGGCGGTGCTGATGCACCGCCCGCAATGTGCTGATTCTAGCAAAAAGCAATCTTAATATCAGCCATTAGAAAGCAACACTCGTTCTCCATTCGCTTCAAGATAACTACCGCTGGAAAAATCATGCAAGTAAAAATAATAAAACCCACTCTCAACTCTATAAACATCTACATCAAGCGCATCTCCATACACATTATACGCCTGAATATCACAATCTCCCGATTGGTTGATAGAGCAAAATGAATAATAATCGTCCGTATCTTTCAAGCGGTAAATAGTAAAAGCACCGTTTTGGTTTAGGACATACGAAACTCTGCTCACAGCAAAATGAGTTGGTATTTTATAGCCCTTATCTGTTAAGGGGAAAATACAATGACTGATAGCACCATTTTCTTTCGTATACACAATCAAGCAAGACTCTTGTCCATCAACAATTTGGTTTATTTCCCCAATTTGCGTGTATGAAAATACACTTTCTGGTGACGAAAAATTGATGAAAAGATTTTCCACTGGAAACATGCTCGATATCGAGCTGAGAGCCAAAGAAATAAAGAAGCACACGATTCGAAATCGTCTCTCATTTTTCACTCGGAAAATAGGTCTTGCTACCATAAGCCCTACAAAAAGCAACAGCCAAAAAACAATTCTTGTAATTCGAAAGAGCATCCAATCGCCATTCCTTTCCTATACTCAATTCATTTGAAGAACATTTCCTGTCTCAAAGAACATAGCTGCAGCTAAAAGGCCAATCCCAGTAATACCACAATTATGATAATAAGTATCTGTGTACACGCCATTTTCAACTGTTGTTGCAACTTCAAATACAACTTTCAATTGAGACAAATCAACTTTAATTGCATAGGAATTGACTTGATATTCATCTTTATGAGAAACACTAATTCCTATATCATTCATTCCAATGCTCAGCTTTCCGGTATAACCGCTCGCATTAAATTTAAACCCCGCCGACGACAACATATAGTTATCACTACGGCCTTGAGCATAAACAGAAAAAGGCTTAGATGAATTTCCTTTTGAAGCCAAGGTTATGCTACTGGATGTTCCTGATTTTGCTGTTACAAAATAATTTAGACCCCAAGATACTAATTCAGTTTCAGAATGCTTGGTTTGCTGTACCAATGTTGCCCCTGCACCAAAAGTATTGCTTGCCCACGATTTGATTTCGCCCCATGTCTTGGAAATTTTCGCCCCCAATTCTCTCCAAAACACACCATCCGGATCGACTCGATTTATCGGATTATTTTCGCAATACGCAAACATATTGCAACTCAGAAAACTCCCTGCATTCGTCGTAGCATATGCATCCGCATTGATGAACCGGCAGTTGGCAAAGTCGTAGTACCGGCTCTGGAGGTAATAGAAGCCGGTCTCGGCGTCGTAGTAATAGCCGCGGTAGCGCAGTGGGTTGAGGTCGCCGATCGCCGCGTCGCTGCTGTCGTACACCGTGCAGTTGCCCCATGCATCATAGTCGTAGGATGCAGCGATCTTGCCGCCCGAATCGAGGATGGCGGACACATCGCCCTGCGCGTTGAGGACGTAGTAATAGAGCTCCGTTGTCTGGCCGTGCTTGTAGATCACGGCGAACGGCTGGTTGCCGTCGTCATAGACGAACTCGAGGGCGTTATTGTCACCCCAAGTCTGCCGCATGACCTTGCCGGAGAGCGTGGTGTAGGTGTAGGTCGTATCGCCGACCTGCTTGTTGCTGCGGACGCCGGACATGTCGTAGGCGTACTTCACGGTCTGGCCGTCCACGATGGCTTCTGCAAGCTGACGCCCCTTCGTCCACGTGAAGGTATAGTCCTTGCCGTTGTAATATGTGACCGGGTTGCCGGAGGACGGGAGGTCGCTCGTCTGCGTCTGGCCTTCGTAGAGGACATCCTTGGTCGTGCCGTTTGCCGTCACGCTCGTGAGCAGATCCGGCCACGAGGGGTTCGTGTAGCCAAAGGACTTCGTGACCGTGCCGTCTTTCGTAATACTCCGGATGTTGCCCACCGTGTCGTAGGCGTAGGCGCGGGACACGCTGCCGTCGGTCTCGGTCGCAAGCTGGCCCTGTGCGTCGTAGGTATACGCTTTCGAGGCGGCCGCCGCGGGCACATTCGTGCCGCCGGTCGTGACCGTCTGGATGTTGCCGGCCGCGTCGTAGGTATAGTCGAAGCTGCGGCTGCTCGAGCCGAACGTATAGCCCGTGCTCGCCAGACGCGTACCCATCCGGTTGCAGCCGTCATCCTCCGCGATGACCGAGTAGGTATAGCTGCGGGTGTAGACCGTGGTCGTGCCCCTGTTCTGGTTGGGCACAGTGACCGTCTTTTTCTCAAGCTGGCGCAGGTCATTGTACTCGTACTTAGACGTGACGTCGAGCTGGTTCGGGATCGTGGTCGTGATGGCGCTGATCGTGCCGTCGACCGAGCTGTCGGCCGTGCCGTCGGCCTTGACGCCGGTGTAAGAATACTGCTGCCGGTAAAGGCCCGTGCCGAACTGCCACGACTGCGACGTCATGCGGTTGGCGGCATCGTACATATGCTGCGTGGACTGGATGAGCGCGCCGTTGGCCGTCGACTGGCGCGAATGGATGAGGCGGCCGAGGCTGTCGTACTGGTAGCTGTACTGCTCCGTGACCTTGCCGTCGCCGTCCGTGGCGTACTGCCGCGCAAGTTCGTTGTCGCCGTTGTAGTCGTAGTGGTAGGTTGTACCGTCATTATACGCAGCGGTGCGCTGCCTGTCAAACGCGTCATAGGTGTAGCTGACACTGTCGCCGTTGCCGTAGGTCATCGTGGCCAGCCGGCCGTTATTGACGTTGCCCTCATATGTATACGACGCGAGGGTGACGGGGGAGGTGTACCCCGTCTGCTCCGCGCTCGAGGCGCAGACCTGCACGCGCGTCATGTTGCCGAAGGCATCATAGTTCAGCAGGTAGTGCTGCCAGAAGCCCGTCGAGCCCAGATACCCTTTGCGGATGAGGTCGCTCAGCTGCGCGCGGTCGTAGGTATAGCGGATGGAGGCGACACCGTTGATGTACGTGAGGGCGGTGCGGTCGCTGCCGGTGCAGTAGCGGTAATCCTGCTGCGTGCCGTTGGCCGCCGTCGTCGAAAGCAGGTGCGCGGTGCCGGCATCGTAGCCATACTGCGTCCTGACGCCGTTGGCATCCTCGGATGCCGCGCGGAAGCGGTGGGCGTCAGGCATTAAAATGCGGGCGGTGCTGTTGCACCGCCCGCGGACGTAGCTTCAAATGCGTGTAGAAGCAACGCACTGGTGATATTCTATATCACCCCTTCAGTTATAGTCACGCTTAATGGTAAAACATCAAAAAACAAATTCTATGCTTTCCACTACGGCATCACATTTTTTTACTTCCGCACTTTGTTTTTGTGCCTGATATGTTATAAATATAATTTTGGGGAATTTGGAAACGATCCACAGTTTTATATACCAATTATCATCTGTTGTTCCTACTCCGCATAAGGTCAATTTAGTCTTACCTGATCCATACACAACAAGGGGTCTATGAAGCGCGATTTGGTTTTGGTCAACAAACTTTTTTGCCATAATGCTTATCTGCTCATCTAACGTTTCCTTATTTTCTAGTGCGCTAAAAAAAGATAATACCATCGCCCCGTTACCATTCGGAGCATATAGGAGTAAATTATCTTCAACTTCTTCTGCAAACCAGTCCATTGGTAGTTCGCATCGAAAACAATCATAATAAGTTAAGTTCATATATGTTTTCCTCTAATCATATAACCTGAGCACGCCAGTCCATTCGCCACCATACTGTTGATTAGCGGCATTAACATATCTCTCAAGTTGACGCATCCCTCTAGCAACTGCCTGAGGATTGTTCGGCTTCAATTCATAGATAATATGATTGGAAAAGTCTATCCCATCAACTCTGCATCCCGGAGCTATCGTTACTTCCTTCACAACTCCGGGGCCGTAATTCATTTGTTTGTGCATCGCTTGTCCCCTCTGAACAGCAGCTCGCACTTGTGGGTTCTGCATTCCTTTTCCAAGCTCAGCTGGAGGTCTTGCTTTCGAAACTGCATAACCGCTTACTCCACCAAAAACAGCCCCACCAGCGGTTGCTGCAACAGTTCCCCAGCTTCCACGGTCATTAAACTCTTTTATCGAACTAGAAGTTGAGGCCGCTGTTGCCACAGCCATCCCATACGCCGTAGCCGAACCAATAAACGCTCCAGCCGCAATCGTAGAGGCAGTAGTTGCTGCTGCAACACCGCAACTAACCATACCAACCGCTGTTGCAGCGGCTGCAAATCCTCCACAAGTTGCTACTGTTGCCACTGCACAGCCAGCTACAACTAAGGCTCCAAGTGCCCAATGCCACCATGCTTCACCAGTCGGGTCAATTCTGTTCACCGGGTCATTCCCGCAGTATGCAAACAGATTAGAACCAACAAAATCTGTAATAGATAACTGCCCATCCGCGTTGATGAACCGGCAGATGGCCGGGTCATAGTAGCGGCTCTGGAGATAGTAGAAGCCGGTCTCGGCGTCGTAGTAATAGCCGCGGTAGCGCAGTGGGTTGAGGTCGCCGATCGCCGCGTCGCTGCTGTCGTACACCGTGCAGTTGCCCCATGCATCATAGTCGTAGGATGCAGCGATCTTGCCGCCCGAATCGAGGATGGCGGACACATCGCCCTGCGCGTTGAGGACGTAGTAATAGAGCTCCGTTGTCTGGCCGTGCTTGTAGATCACGGCGAACGGCTGGTTGCCGTCGTCATAGACGAACTCGAGGGCGTTATTGTCACCCCAAGTCTGCCGCATGACCTTGCCGGAGAGCGTGGTGTAGGTGTAGGTCGTATCGCCGACCTGCTTGTTGCTGCGGACGCCGGACATGTCGTAGGCGTACTTCACGGTCTGGCCGTCCACGATGGCTTCTGCAAGCTGACGCCCCTTCGTCCACGTGAAGGTATAGTCCTTGCCGTTGTAATATGTGACCGGGTTGCCGGAGGACGGGAGGTCGCTCGTCTGCGTCTGGCCTTCGTAGAGGACATCCTTGGTCGTGCCGTTTGCCGTCACGCTCGTGAGCAGATCCGGCCACGAGGGGTTCGTGTAGCCAAAGGACTTCGTGACCGTGCCGTCTTTCGTAATACTCCGGATGTTGCCCACCGTGTCGTAGGCGTAGGCGCGGGACACGCTGCCGTCGGTCTCGGTCGCAAGCTGGCCCTGTGCGTCGTAGGTATACGCTTTCGAGGCGGCCGCCGCGGGCACATTCGTGCCGCCGGTCGTGACCGTCTGGATGTTGCCGGCCGCGTCGTAGGTATAGTCGAAGCTGCGGCTGCTCGAGCCGAACGTATAGCCCGTGCTCGCCAGACGCGTACCCATCCGGTTGCAGCCGTCATCCTCCGCGATGACCGAGTAGGTATAGCTGCGGGTGTAGACCGTGGTCGTGCCCCTGTTCTGGTTGGGCACAGTGACCGTCTTTTTCTCAAGCTGGCGCAGGTCATTGTACTCGTACTTAGACGTGACGTCGAGCTGGTTCGGGATCGTGGTCGTGATGGCGCTGATCGTGCCGTCGACCGAGCTGTCGGCCGTGCCGTCGGCCTTGACGCCGGTGTAAGAATACTGCTGCCGGTAAAGGCCCGTGCCGAACTGCCACGACTGCGACGTCATGCGGTTGGCGGCATCGTACATATGCTGCGTGGACTGGATGAGCGCGCCGTTGGCCGTCGACTGGCGCGAATGGATGAGGCGGCCGAGGCTGTCGTACTGGTAGCTGTACTGCTCCGTGACCTTGCCGTCGCCGTCCGTGGCGTACTGCCGCGCAAGTTCGTTGTCGCCGTTGTAGTCGTAGTGGTAGGTTGTACCGTCATTATACGCAGCGGTGCGCTGCCTGTCAAACGCGTCATAGGTGTAGCTGACACTGTCGCCGTTGCCGTAGGTCATCGTGGCCAGCCGGCCGTTATTGACGTTGCCCTCATATGTATACGACGCGAGGGTGACGGGGGAGGTGTACCCCGTCTGCTCCGCGCTCGAGGCGCAGACCTGCACGCGCGTCATGTTGCCGAAGGCATCATAGTTCAGCAGGTAGTGCTGCCAGAAGCCCGTCGAGCCCAGATACCCTTTGCGGATGAGGTCGCTCAGCTGCGCGCGGTCGTAGGTATAGCGGATGGAGGCGACACCGTTGATGTACGTGAGGGCGGTGCGGTCGCTGCCGGTGCAGTAGCGGTAATCCTGCTGCGTGCCGTTGGCCGCCGTCGTCCTGTACAGGCGCGCAGCGCCGGTGTCGTATGCGTACCCCGTTGTGATGCCGTTGACGTCCACGGCCTGCGTGCGGAAGCGGCGGGTGCTGTCGTAGACGTTTTGGGACTTGAGATAGTCCCCGCTGTACCCCTTGCGCGTCATGCTCGTCGTGGGGCTGCCGGAACCGTTGTGGTAGGTGTAATTCGTCAGGCCGGCCAGCGTATCCTCCTGCAGGTTGTTGCTTGCGTCGTACCACAGCGTGTGCTTTGCGCCGCCGGGCGTGGTATAGCTCTTGAGACGCTGGGAGTCCGTGAAGTACTCGCTCGCCGTTTTGGCGCTGCCGTCCGTCGCCGCGACGGGGTTGCCCTTGCTGTCGTAGCTGTAGGTCTCCGCCGGTTCGAGCACGAGGCTGATGTCCGTGAAATATGCTTCGTTGGCGTTGTAGTCATAGGCGCAGCGCACCGTGATCTCTTTGACCCACTCGTCGCGCTTGCCCGGCACGATGACGCCCGATGCAAACTGCCAGCCCGCGTAGTCCCCGTTGAAGCTCACGTACTGGTTTTCGGTCGTGCCGTCGGTATAGGCGATCTCTGCGACAAGGCCAAAATACCGCTCGTAGCCGTGGACGTGCTTGCGGGCCGTGCCGCCGACGCTCGTCGCCTTGCCCCAGCCGGAGAGCAGGAACGTCGCCTCGTCTGCCGGGAGATTGAGCGGGATGACCTGATGCGTGCGCGCGTAGCCGTTCATCGTGCTGCCGATGTGCATGGACTTGCTGTTCGGCTGGCCGGTGGGGTGCTCGTTGGTGATCGTGTATTTGTTGGCGGTCCAGAAGTCCGGTTTTCCGTTGACGAGCTGCGAGAATCTGCCGTTTTGCACCAGATTGATCTCGGACGCGGCCTCGCCCTTTTCGAGCAGCAGGTCATCGCAATAGGCCGTGCCGTCCGCCTTGTCCTGCAGGAAGGCCATGTAGTATGTGCCCGACGTTTCCGGCGTGAAGGTCACGCTGACCTTTTCCCAGCCGCGGCTGACCGAGGCGTCCGTTTGGTAGTTCACCCGTTCGCTCTTCCACGGCGAGCGGCTCGCCTGCGACAGATCGGCGATCTGGTCGGCCGTGAGCGCCGCAAGATACACGCTGCCGCCCGAATCGAACGCGGTCATGTCGCACGTGTTCACGTAGCCGGAGAAGGTGTAGGTCGTGCCTGCCTGCAGCGCGGCCTCGTGATACATGCCGCTGCCGGGCGCCGTGGTCTGGATCGAGGCGCTGCCGAGGTGCGTCCGGTTTCCGGACTGTGTGCCCGCCGAGGCGGACGTGCTGAACGGCAGCTGCGCCCAGCCGTCTGCGGCGCTGCCGGTGCAGGTCTCCAGGCCGGAGTTGGACAGCAGGTTCGGCGACGATGTGCCCATGGCCGCTGCGCCGGTCAGGCGGTTGTTCGTTTTGCTGGTGCCGTTGTTGCTCGTGTAGTTGGCGGCGCTGACGCCGAGCAGCTCCGAGCGGTCCGTGTTGCTGTCAAAGGCGCAGATCGTCTTGCCGGTATAGTCGAGAATGTAGCTGGTGATCGTGTCGTCCGCGGTATCTCGGGTATGATCCGGGCCGTAGAAACGGTACGATGTCTGCCGCACACCGTCGCGGTAGGCGTGGAAGGCACTGCCATACTGCCGCTGACCGTCCGCCGGCGCGCTGCCAGCGGTGAATTCCCGCACGCGGAACGTGGATCGGACGCCGAAATTGAAAATGTACGAGATCTCCAGACCGTACTGCGCCTCGCCGTCATACAGCGTGATCATGGTCCCGTTCGCCGGATCGTACTGGTAGTACGCACACGTGCCGTCCGCATACGTCACCTGCGTCAGGTGTCCGGCAGAGTCGTAGGTATAGCTCGTGGTGCGGCCGGCGTAGTCCGTCACGCTGGAGAGCCGGTCGCCGCTGTAGGTCAGGTTTGCGACCGTCTGGCTTGCGCCGTCGTGAATGGCCATGACGATCTGCACGAGCCGGTTGGTGGAAGCGTCCTTGACCGGCTTCCACGCGCTGCCGCTGCCGTATGCCGCATTGTAGGCAAAATAGATCGTGTTGCTGTTGTTGTCCGTGATGGAGATCAGGTAGCCGTTGTGGAACACCCATGTGCGGTACTTGTCCATGTCCGTCATGGTGTAAATCGTGTTGCCGCCGCTGGTGGACCTGACGATCTTCAGGCCGAGGCCGTCCTCATCTTCATAGGTATTGGTCGCCGTTTTGCTGAAGTAATGCTCGGTGCCATCCTCGTCGTTATAGACCAGGTACGTCTTGTCGCCGACCTTACACTCCACCACCGTCTGCTGCGCGGAGAGCTTCCAGCCGATGCCGATGCGCATGGAAGAAAAATTCCGCGTGTGCAGGCCGACCGATCCATTCTCCGAAAACCAGCTTCCGGAATATGCGCTGTTGTAGATGTGGCGCAGCGCGTAGGATGCCGGCTCGAGAGAGAGCGAGACATCCGTGCGGTCCAGCGTGAACTGGTTCGTGAAATTCTGGATGGAGAGATCACCCGCTTTTGCTGCCGAGGCCTCCTGATAGGTATAGTAGCTCTCCAGCCCGACCGGGTTGCGGTAGTACACCGCAAAATACGGGCTGTAGTCGTGGTATCCGCTGCCGATCAGGTTGGCAACACGGTAATTCTCGATGCAGTCCATTGTCTCGAGTATTAGGCCGATTGTCTCTGAACCAGTGACGGAACGTTCAACAATCGCTCGTGAAATATCCCATGTGATATATTCCCCGAGTGTGCCTTTACTAACCTTTTGGTAATCCAATATCGTGCGATCGAAAGATAATGCACCAGCATATACATCGTTCCATGTCAAGCTTGACACATTTGACACTGTTCCGTCACATATATGTGCTTCCACTGTTAGATTTCCGTCGGGTGCAGCTCCGCCAAAGTGGTTGGAAGCGAAGAAGCCTGCATGATACAGCGCAATCTCTGCCCGCACAGGAACACAACCGCTGGGGATCTTGGGCAGAGTCAATTTCATGTAAATGTCGCACGCACCGTATGAATCATCCGCAATATAACCGCAATACTGATCCGCTGCATTCGGGGCAACGGAGTTCGGGGCTGCATAACGGATATACGTCGTCAGGACATTGCCCTTGTTGTGCAGCAGGATCGTCGGATCGAGCGTTACGGGATAGGCGCGCTCCGGCGCGTTCATCCACTCCGGATCCGCCTCCACGGTCAGCAGATAGCCGCCCTGGATGCGCTCGAGCCGATAGGCGGCGTCCTCCACCGATGTGACGTTGTTGGCATCCGCCAGAGACGGCGCCGGGATCTCGTAGATCACCTCGCCGCCGGCGCTGCGCAGCAGCACGGAACCATCGGCCTCGAGCGTCGGTGTCAGGCCCTGCATATTCAGCACAAACGAGTAGGCATACTGCTCCTGCTGTTTGTCAATGATGATGCTCTCTTTTACGTTATATCCATAGTTCTGGTACAGCAGGCTGACACCGTCCATCACGTTGTCGAACGCAACGCTGGAGCGGATTTTCTGCGGCTGGATCTTGTCTTTCTCCGCCAGCTTGCTGAAGGTGCGCATTTTGGCCCCCGGGTTTTCCATCCTGGCCGCCGCCGTGGACGTGACCAACGTATACGCCGCGTCGTCCAGCAGCGGCAGCTCCTCTGCCGTCTCCTGCTGCGGCGCATCCGTCTCCTGCTGCGGCGCATCCGTCTCCTGCTGCGGCGCATCCGTCTCCGCCGCGGCTTCCGCGGGCGCTCGCGGAAGGTCTGCCTCCGTCTGCTCCGCCTCCTGCGGCTGGTCGACGGTCTCCGGCGCCGCTGTTTCTTCGGGGGCTGCCGTTTCCTCCGCTGCCGGAACGTCCGGCGCGACCGCCACAACGTCGCGGCTGCTGCGCCGCGCCAGCGACATCGACACGCTCTGCCCCTGATACGCCGTCTCGAACAGGAAGCCGCTGTCGAGCGACGCGGCAAATTTCCGCGTCATGTCTCCCGCCTGGGCAACATACTGCTGACCGGTTTTCTGCAGCGTGTTGTCGATCTCCTCCCAGGACCCGTCCGCCGTCTGGTAGTGCACTGCCGTCTCGTACTCCACCAGCATGTAGCCCCCGTCCCGCAGCCGGAAATGCTTGACGGATTCCTCGCGCAGCGCGTCCTCCTCGCCGACGATCTCCGCATCGTCGTCCTTCATGGACACCGTTTCGCTGTCTGTACTGATGTCCAGATCGTTTGTTTCGTCGCCGACACCGAATGCCACCACCGGCAGCAGCTGCACCAGCAGCGTCAGCACAAGGATGAGGGATATGCTCTTCTTTACGCCTTCTTTCATATTTCTTTACCCCACAAAGTAAAATTTTGTACGTTTCTGTAAAAAAATGAAGCGGATTGGTGTAATTATGACAAACCCATTTCCCTCTGTCAATACTGCTTTTATATTTTTGATAGAATTTATTAGAAAATATAATTCCAAAAGATAACCATGAAAAATAATCTCCTTCTCTCCGCTATGATGTTCGCATGTTTTTTGTTTTTGGGCTTGACTTTTGTTAATGGAGCTTCATTATAGTAATTAATTGTTATAGAGCGCCATTCATGTCAACTGTACAAGTATCGGCAAATAAGCGATGCAACAAATACGAAATCATATATCCCGCCAAATAAAAAAACGAATGTTGGCGGGCTGATTCACTGCGCGTATATCCCTCCAATCTGAGTTTTTTAGATTGGAGGGATTTTTTGTGTCTATTTGTTTACGAACCGCCTTCCCTGTAAAAAGTAGCAAATTTTATTTCATTCTATAGCCTGCGTTGCGAATGGTGAGTTCCTCAAAAAGTGCTCTCCGAGCAATGAAATATGTAGTAAAAACAGCCACCCCATATAGATTATACTCACTTGTTTTGCAGGCCTTCGCTTTCTGCAGATGCATTTTCCTATGTCTGCGCTTTTCGGTCTGCAGCGTAGGCTGCCGCAGTCCTCCGCACGATTTGGATTTTCAAAATTCAAATCGAAACGGAGGAAAATATCATGGATGGAAACCATCCGAAATGAAGGAAGGACAAATACAATCCCTATACCATCGGCACGACCGGGGACGGCCGCCACTGGCTGACCTTTTCGGACGGACAGAGAAATCGGCATCATCTTGAGATCGATGCTGCCGTATTTGCGCTGTTTGATTCCTTTGAGTTGGACGACCTCTCCTATCTGAACGAAGTGGATCGCCACTATGAGCAATCGGAGCTTACGGAGGCATCGTTGTATGACCGGGCCGTGCATCGTCCGGCGACGGTCGAAGAAAGCGCTTTGCAGAGCATGGAATATGCGCAGTTACATAGAGCGATCTCCGAACTGCCCGAAATACAAAAGCGGAGGTTGATCCTCTACTATTTTCAAGGCTTGACCTATGAGCAAATCGCAGGAATGGAGGGATGCACTTTTCAGGCCGTTGCAAAATCGGTTGCGGCCGCCGAAAAAAGATTGAAAAATATTTTTGGAATAGGTGGTTGAAAAATAGCCTTTAAGTGAGGAAACAGGTGGAGAGGTACGAAAACTCTCTGCCTGTTTTCCTTTTCGGCAAGCAGGGATGGCCTTTGACAACCGAATACCCATTCATCAAGTACATTCCTATTGCCATTGCGAAAGCATGAGCCACATTAGCGGCTGCGCCACAATCCGCACTGCGGGGAGCGATATACAGTCGGCTATCACGGGCGGGTGGCTCCCGCCCCGGCGACGACCGGCAATAGGGCTAACGATACTCCCGTCCAGCCACAGTCCGAGCGTGATAAGCGGTATTTCGACCGTGAAGCCGTCACAAGCAATGGGGGCGGTTGCGAGAGAACCTCGTGAGGGTGAAATCCCCGTGGAGCCGACAGCCATCGGCCGCTTGATGACTTCCCAACAGAAAATCGGGGTGTCGAGGACAAATTGATTTTCTTCAAAATACTACGGTCAAGCGGCAGGACGGGTCTGACGAAACAAAGAATGTTTTATCTCTCACCGACCTTAATTCTGTTCTGCTGCTTGATCTCTACATAGGTGGGAACGCCTAAATACACAAAGGAGGTCATCACAGAATGAGCCACACATATTTGCGCGGCGATATGTATTACGCCAATCTGGGCCGGGGCATCGGCTCTGAGCAGGAGGGCTACCGCCCTGTCGTAATCATCCAGAACAATGTCGGAAACAAACACAGCCCCACGGTCATTATCGCTTCCATTACAAGCAAAACCGGCGTGAAAGCCAAACTTCCTACCCACTACTACATCGACGCCGAGGACGGCTTGAAGCTGCCCTCTATCGTCCTGCTGGAACAGCTGCGCACCGTCGATAAGCGCCGCTTGGGCAACTTCATTGGGCATCTGTCCGAAAAGCACATTTGCGGCATCAATCATGCGCTGGCGGTCAGCATCGGTCTGATTGAAAGCGTCCCGAAAAAACTGATCCTCTGCCTTTGCAGCACCTGCGCCGACAATTTCTACGGCACGGGTGCTTATTATTTGCGCAGGATCGACCCGCACCAAACGGCAAAAGACACTTGCACCTACTGTAATCAGCAGAAAGGGTATGACTATGAACTTGTGCCGAAAAAACGGTAAGGAGTCGGCCTATGGAATCACAGACAGCCTACAAACTGTTATTTGCTGACTATCCCGATGTAGTCAATGTTGAGCAAATGTGTGAAATGCTCGGCGGCATCTGCGATAAAACTGCCTATCGGCTTTTGAAGTCCGGCAAGATCAAGAGCTTTATTGTTGGTCGCCGCTATCGAATCCCGAAGCTCAACATTTTGGAATACTTGGACTTGATAGAAAAATCTACTGCGTAAAACCTCGTTTGCACATTTGGCCGATGTACTTCTATCTGCTACAATATTGCTGTCAATGGCAGATGGATCAGCGCTGTACCAATCAAAGGAGGTCTTATTATGGTAGCAGGACATCTGCGAGAGAAAAACGGGTACTATCATATGGTACTGAACTATGTGGACGAATACGGCAAACGGCACACGCCGTCCAAGTCTACAGGTCTGACGGTAAAGGGAAACAAAAAGCGTGCCGAAAAGATGCTTTCTGAGGCTCGTGCCGCCAAGGAAGCGGAGCTGGAAGCAAGAGCAATCGAACGCAGTACGGATAAAGCCCCCGTTGGCACGATTCTTTTTACTGCGTTCCTGCTCGACTGGCTGGAAATGACAAAAAAGAATGTGGAGGAAACCACCTATGGCGCGTATTCCATGGGAATCAAAAGCAAAATCATCCCGTACTTTGAGGAACACCACCCCGGTCTTGCATTGCAGGATGTTACACCCAAGCACATACAGGACTACTACACCTACGAATTGACGGTGCGAGGTGTTTCTGCCAATACGGTCATACACCGTCGCGCCAATATTCGTAAAGCCTTGCAGCACGCTTTCAAACTCGGCCTGATTGACTCGAATCCGGCAGACCGGATTGAACGGCCCAAGAAGGAAAAGTTCGTTGGCAGCTTCTATGAGGAGGATGAGCTGAACCATCTTTTTGAAGTTGTCCGTGGCGATCCCATTGAGCTTGGCGTGATCATCGGTGCATTTTACGGTTTGCGCCGAAGCGAGGCGGTAGGCCTGAAAAGGGACGCCATCGACTTCAAGAAAAAGACCATTACGATTCGGCACACCGTTACGCAGGCGACAATAGACGGCAAGAGCAAGATCATTCAAAAGGACAGAACAAAGACAAAGGCCAGCTACCGCAGTCTGCCGCTTGTTCCGCCGTTTGAGGAATTGCTGCACCGCTTGAAAGCGGAACAGGAGCTGAACCGAAAGCTGTGCGGAAAATCTTATTGCAGGAAGTTTGCTGATTATATCTATGTCAATGAAATCGGTGAACTCGTGAAGCCCGGCTATATCACACAGCATTTCCCGCTGATCCTGCAAAAGAACGGTATGCGGAAGATCCGCTTTCACGATCTTCGTCATAGCTGCGCAAGTCTGTTGTATGCAAACGGTGTCAGCCTGAAAGAAATTCAGGAATGGTTGGGGCACAGTGATATTTCGACCACCTCAAACATTTACACGCACTTGAATTTCAACTCGAAGATTGCATCTGCCAATGCGATTTTGGGCGTATATCCCTCCTCATGATGCTTTATGTCCCTCCAATGTCCCTCCTAAAATCAGCCCGTAAATGGCAAATCTGATGATGTAGGAGGGACAGTACATAAGCACACAAAACATAAAGAAAAGCCCGCAAACCCAGTCATATCAAGGGCTTGCGAGCCTTCAAGGTTTGGTGCCGGTGGCGGGGGTCGAACCCGCACGGGTTATTAGCCCAACGGATTTTGAGTCCGCCTCGTCTGCCAATTCCAACACACCGGCATCTATTATTTTAAGTCATCTCCCGATGCCCCATCCGAGAAAACGGAGGGAAATCATGGAGGGACATTAAAACCAAATTACATATTCAGTTTTGAAAAAGCCTTGCAAAAACAAGGGTTTCCGCCAAGGCGGTATGAAGCGGCGAAGTAGATTTTGAGTCAAGCACGTCTACCAATTCCATCACACCGGCAAATTCGGCTGTTTGATTATACAACAGCCGGGCGCACATTTCAAGTGCAAATCTCGCGCGGCGGCACGAACCGCAGCCGCTCCGGCGGCTGCTCGGCAAGCGAGCACGCGGCGGCCGCGCAGCCGGGAATGGCATCATACACGCGGCAGAGCGCCCCCGCCTCCGGCGGGACGAGCACCCCGGCCGTGCGCCGGAACGGGATCGTGCGCAGGTCGCCCGCGCCCGTGAGCTTGAACCAGCTCTCACGCAGCGTCCAGAGCTCGAACGGCTGCAGGTCGCCGCAGTCCGCCTGCGCGAGCCGCCGCGCCATGGCCGGGTGCAGCGGGCGCACCTGCTCCACATCCGCGCCGACCGGCGCGGCCGACACCGCCACGAGCGCCGCCGTGCGCGTGTGGCTGACGGAAAAGTGCAGCTGCGGGCACGCCGGAAAATACGGCTTGCCGCCCGGCAGCTCCGCCGTCTCCGGCAGGTCGATGCCCCAGACCGCGCGCACCGCATACGCCAGCAGCGACACGCCCCACGCACTCCCGTGCGCCTTCGTGCGCGCAGGGCACGCCGGCTGCGCGTCCGTGATCTGCGTCCAGAAAAGCTCCATATGGCCCACCTCATTTCCTGTGTCACAGAATAACACGATTCGTAATTTTTTGCTACCACAATTGTAAATAGTGTGATATACTGAAATGAATATGTCTGCAGATCTCTGCTTTCCCGGAAAGCAGACGCCACAAACCGCAAAGGCGTCCCACACACCGCCTTTGGAAAGGATATGGATACATGAAGAAAATTCTTGTACTTGAGGACGAGCCCAGCATCCGCAGCTTCGTCGTCATCAACCTGCGCCGGTCCGGTTACGAGCCCATTGAGGCGGCCACAGGCGAGGAGGCGCTCGAAAAGCTCAAGCAGAATCCGGACACGCTCGTTGCGCTGCTCGACGTGATGCTGCCGGATATCGACGGCTTTGAGGTCTGCCGCCGCATCCGCGCGACCGGCTCGAAGATGGGCATCCTCATGCTCAGCGCCAAGAGCCAGGAGATGGACAAGATCACCGGCCTCATGACCGGCGCGGACGACTATGTCACCAAGCCCTTCTCCCCTGCCGAGCTGGTTGCGCGCGTGGACGCGCTCTACCGCCGCATCGGCGGCAGCGAGAACACCGAGGACGTGCTCTCGAGCGGGCCGTTCGTGCTGCACCTGCGCTCGCGCACGCTCGACAAAAACAGCGAGCACATCCGCCTGACGCAGACGGAGTTTGCCATCATGAAGCTGTTCATGGAAAACCCCGGCCGCGCGCTCTCGCGCGAGGACATTCTGCACGCCGTCTGGGGCGCGGACTACAACGGCGAGGTCAAGATCGTCGATGTGAACATCCGCCGCCTGCGCATCAAGATCGAGGACAACGCGACCGAACCGGAATACATCACCACCGTCTGGGGCTACGGCTATAAGTGGGGCTACTGAGGCCATGCAGGACGTCACCCCCACCCCCGCAGGCGAACCCAAACAGGAAAACACCTTCCGCGGCCTGTTTTCGCGCATGGCCATGGGCCAATGTGTGCACGCAGCGCTGTGCGTCGCCATCGGCGCGGCCATCGGTCTGAGCGCCGGGCGCGTCAGCACGGCGTTGGGCATCATACTCGGCATCCTCGCGGCAGCCGCCGGCGCCGTGGTCTGCGCGCTGTGGTTTCGCCGGCACGTGTCGCGCCCGGTCGAGCAGATCACGGAGGTCACGCGAACGATCGCCGGCGGGCGCTACGGCACGGAGCTGCCGGTGCAGCGCGACGATGAGCTTGGCCGCCTTGCGACCGCGATCAATGAGCTGTCACAGGAGATCAGCCGCAGCGAAAAAATGCAGTCGGAGTTCATCTCGTCGATCTCGCACGAGCTGCGCACGCCCCTGACCGCCATCACCGGCTGGAGCGAGACGCTCATGTTCGACACCGCCATCCAGGGCGACTCCCGCCGCGGCATCGCCATCATCTCCAAGGAGGCCGCGCGCCTGACGAGTCTCGTCGAAGAGCTGCTGGAGTTCACCCGCATCCAGGACGGCCGCTTCAACCTGAGCATGGAGCTGCTCGACATCGAGAGCGAGCTCGAGGACACCATCTTCACCTATCAGGAGCTGCTGCGGCAGGACGGGATGCAACTCATCTACAACCCGCCCGAGGAGGAGATCCCGCTCGTGCCCGGCGACCCGGAGCGCCTCAAGCAGGTGTTTCTCAACATCCTCGACAACGCCGCCAAGTACGCCCGCGACGGCAAGACGATCGAAGTGTCCGTTCTTTCGGACAGTGAAGCTGCTACCATTCAATTTAGGGATCATGGCCCCGGCATCCCGGAAAACGAGCTGCCGCACGTGAAGGAGAAATTCTTCAAGGGCGAGAAGCACAAGGCCCGCGGCAGCGGCATCGGTCTGGCCGTGTGCGACGAGATCATCACCCGCTCCGGCGGTACGCTGACGATCGCCAACGCCCCCGGCGGCGGCACACTGGTCTCGGTGCGCCTGCCGTTCGCGCCGGAGAGCGGCAATTAACTTCGTAATTTCATTCTAACCGAGGTAACCATATGAGCAAAACCGAATCCGCAAAACCCGATACCAGCGTCTCGTTCCGCACATCCATCGGCGGGCAGGCGCTCATCGAGGGCATCCTCATGCGCGGCCCGACCCGGCAGGCCATCGTCTGCCGCACGCAGGACGGCATGGTCGAGAAGGTCGAGGAGCTGCACTGGGTCCGCGAAAAGCACCCGATCCTCGGCTGGCCGCTCATCCGCGGCGTCATCGTGTTTCTCGACTCGATGGTCAAGGGCATGAAGGCGCTGACCTATTCGGCCGACCTGCTGCCCGAGGACGAGCAGGAGGAGCCCGGCAAGATCGACCTCTGGATCGAAAAGCATTTCGGCGAGGAGAAGGCCAAGGACATCATCATCGGTACGGCCGTGGTGCTCGGCATCGCGCTGTCGATCGTGCTGTTCATCCTGATCCCGACGCTGCTCGCCGGCCTGACCAAGGGCTTTATCCACAGCCCCGTTGTGCGCAACCTCTTTGAGGGCCTGCTGCGCATCGTCATTTTCCTGCTGTATCTGTGGGGCGTGGCGCACATGAAGGACGTCGAGCGTATGTTCGCCTACCACGGCGCGGAGCACAAGACCATCTTCTGCTACGAAAAGGGCCTGCCGCTGACGGTCGAGAACGTGCGGCCACAGTCGCGCTTCCACCCCCGCTGCGGCACGAGCTTTCTGTTCGTCGTCGTCATCATCAGCATTCTGGTGTTCTCGCTCGTGAGCCTGCGCGTCGGCTTGTGGGACAATCCGTGGGTGCGCATTGGCCTGCGGCTGCTGCTGCTGCCGGTCGTCGTGTCCATCAGTTATGAGATCAACCGCTGGGTCGGCCGGCACGACAACCTCTGCTCGCGCATTCTGTCCGCGCCGGGCAAGTGGCTGCAGCGCCTGACCACCAACGAGCCGGACGACAGCATGATCGAGTGCGCCATCCGTGCGCTCGAGCTCGTCATCCCAGAGCAGAAGGGCAGCGACGCCTGGTAATCCGTCAGCAAAGGACTGGAAGATAGAGAGATGCCAAAGACCTATAACGACCTGTATCTGGCCACGCGCACGGCGCTGAAAAACGCCGGCGTGGAGGCTTACGCGCTCGAGGCGCGGCTGCTGGTGGCCTATGCCGTCGGCAAGACGAAGGAGGA